>Ga0209512_1000535_pt1 | contig 60662 bp, 44 predicted proteins | sample frozenSSSSmetaG_FD_184142 | JGI IMG/M metagenome (GOLD analysis project Ga0209512, IMG submission 184142) | Glacier valley bacterial and archeal communities from Borup Fiord, Nunavut, Canada, to study Microbial Dark Matter (Phase II) -... | ecosystem: Environmental > Aquatic > Freshwater > Ice >...
GCGGGCCTTGTTTTGGGTGTCGAGTCTGGCTCCACGGGGCTGGCGAACATTGATGGCACCGGGTCAAGTTGGACCGCAAACGGCGCCGTCATCGGCTACCAGGGCGACGGCACGCTGCTGGTCACCAACGGCGGCGCAATCAACTCGACGAGCGCCACCATCGGGCAGGGCGTTACAGGCACAGGTCAGGCGACGATCGACGGCGCAGGCTCGACCTGGACCATGACGGGCTCGCTGACGGTCGGAGAGCAGGGCACCGCGACACTGGACATCACCAACGGCGGCCATGTGGACAGCGCCATGGCCGGAATCGGCTATGGGTCAGGCTCCACCGGATCGGTTGTGGTTGATGGTGCCGGCTCGGTCTGGGCAGACAGCGTTTCGATTGAGATCGGCCACGCCGGGCAGGGTTCGTTGATGATCTCCAACGGCGGATCTGTCGCCACCGTGTCGTCCGTTCTGGGATACGGCGGTACGGGCACGGCCACCGTGACCGGTGGTGGCTCCACCTGGATCAATTCTGATGCCCTGACTGTCGGTGCATCCAACCTGGGCGTCGGCGTCCTGAACATCAGCAACGGCGGCTTCGTGAGCAATATCACCGGAGTGGTCGGCCTGGTTGCCGGGTCAACCGGCACGGTCAATATGGATGGGAACAGTTCCCAGTGGATCACCAGCGGCTCCCTGACCGTCGGCATGGACGGGACGGGGACTGTCAATGTCCGCAACGGGGCCGACCTCAGCGCCGTCGGTGTGTCCATCGGGCGCAATCTCGGCTCGGACGGGACGTTGACGGTGGATGCCGGCTTCCTGAGCACCATAGACATCACCGCGGGCGACGGCGGTCTGGGCACGTTGGTTGTGACCAACAACGGTGGGCTGAACACGCACGGTCTTTTCATCGGCCGGGGGGCGGGATCGATGGGCGACGCCACGATCACCAACGGGGCTCATCTGACAGCGTCCACCGGCGTCATCGTCGGCAGTTTCGGCACCGGTGATCTGGCGATCACCAATGCCGGCCTGTTGCAGAGCGGCATCGGGATCATCGGTGGATCGGCCTCGGGCATCGGCACCGCGCTTGTCGACGGCCCGGGCTCCGGCTGGAACAATACCGGCGATCTCATGGTCGGCTTTTCCGGTAACGGCACGCTGACCATCGCCAACGGAGGCAGCGTTTCGAACGCGGTCGGCAATATCGGCTATCTCGCCGGGTCGACCGGCCGCGTCAACGTTGACGGCGCGGGATCGAACTGGACCAATCTCTCGACCTGCATCGGCTGCGATGGTGACGGGACGCTGGCCATTACCAACGGCGGCTATGTGAGCAACGGCGTCGGCTACGTCGGCTATCAGGCCGGCGTCAACGGAACCGTGACGGTCGACGGGCCGGGATCGCACTGGTTCAACGTCAATCTCGCCCTCGGCTATCTGGGCGCCGGCTCACTGGCCGTGACCAACGGCGGTCTTGTCAGCAGCGGCACCAGCTTCCTGGGAACACAGGCGGGCGGCAGCGGTACGGTCACCGTCGACGGCGCGGGTTCACAATGGATTGCCGGAGCGATCGGCGGCGGGTTCCAGGGCGACGGCGCGCTCCAGATCACCAACGGCGGCAGCGTCGTGAGCGGACAAGCGCTGTTTGGAGACCTGTCAGGCAGCACCGGCCTGGCTTCTGTCGACGGGGCAGGCTCGAACTGGACGAGCACCGGCGGCATCGCTTTCGGCAACGAAGCCGATACATCCGGTACCCTGATCGTCGCCAATGGCGGTGCGATGCATGCTGTCGATGCTGTGTTGGGGATCCAGACGGGATCTTCGGGCACGGCAAGCGTGACCGATGCGGGATCGACGTTTGTGGTGGATGGATCGCTCTCTGTCGGCAGTGACGGCAACGGTTCGCTAACCATCGCCAATGGCGGTTCCGTTTCGGCTGGAGGTGCGTTGTTCATCGCGAACGGCCTCAACGCCGCGGGAACCGTCAACATCGGTGCTTCGTCCGGCGCTGCGGCGGCCGGTTCCGGCGCGCTCAACGTGGCCGCGCTGATCTTCGGCAGCGGGGCGGGCACGCTCAACTTCAACCACACCGACTCCGCCTACGTTTTCGGGGCGGCGATGTCGGGCAACGGCGTCATCAATCAGCTGGCCGGCGTGACCAGCCTCACCGGCGACTCCAGCGGCTTCACCGGTTCCGTGGCCGTCAGTGGAGGGCGACTGGCGGTTAACGGTTCGCTCGCCAATGCGCTGGTGACCGTCGATTCCGGAGCCACGCTGGGCGGTAACGGCGTTGTCGGCACACTGATCGCCAACAGCGGCGCGCATGTCGGACCAGGCAATTCGATCGGCACGCTGAACGTCGCCGGCAATGCCGGTTTCCTGTCGGGCTCGATCTACAATGTCGAACTGACCTCGACCGGCCTATCCGACCTGATCAATGTCGCCGGCACCGCGACCATCGCCGGCGGCGCTCTGTTGACGGTGACCAAGCTGGATTCCGCGCCCTATCTGCTGGGCACCCACTATACGGTTCTCAGCGCGGTCGGGGGCGTCACCGGACAGTTCACCTTCACCCCGCTGCAGCTGACGAACTTTCTCGGTCTGGTGGCGACGACCGGGGCCAACGAGGTCTCTCTCGATGTCGCCAAGATCAAGTCGTTCGCCTCGGCGGGCCTGACACTCAATCAGATGGAAACCGGCGGCGGCCTCGATTCCCTGCCCGGCGCGAACGCCCTGGCCGGTGCCATCGCCAATCTGGCCAGCGATGCGGAGGCTCAGGACGCGTTCGACCAACTCTCGGGCGAACTGCATCCGGGCATTCGCACGGCCCTGATTGAGGATTCGCGGATCCCTCGCATGGCGGTGCTCGACCGCCTCACCGGCGCAGTCGGGGGAGCGTGGGTCCAGGCGAGCGCGAGCCGCGGTTCCTACGACGGCGGCCTGGGATCGTCGAAGCTGAAGCGAGACAACCGCAACATTCTGCTGGGAGCCGACGCGGCGCTGGGCGATGGTGCCATGGTCCTCGGCCTGGCCGGCGGTTACTCCGAGACCAGCCTGGATGTCGACGCCCTCGCCAGCCACGCCGACGTGGAGAGCTATCGCCTTCTCGGCTACGTCGGGGCCGGACGCGGCAACCTGCGGATGCGGGGCGGAATCGGCTACTCTTGGTCCACGATCGATACGGCCCGTTCGGCGACCTTCCCCGGCTTCGCCGAAGCCCTCGAGAGCCGTTACGACGCCACGTCGGCGGAGGCGTTTGGCGAGATCGGCTATCGAATGCCGTTCCGTGACGGCTGGGTCGAACCCTTTGCACTGTTGTCAGTGAACCGCGTCGAGACGGAGAGCTTCGCGGAAACCGGCGGGCTTGCGGCTCTGACCGGAGCCAGGGCGCGTCAGACAGCGACTACCGGGATGTTCGGCTTCAAGGGTGCGACTTCGGACACCGGACCGGTGGTGGCTGGCTGGACCCTCGGCTGGCAGAATCTGTTCGACAGCGAGACGCCGGCAACCACCGTCGCCTTCGCGGGCGGAACGCCCTTCCGTGTCCGAGGCGCTCCTCTTGCCTCAGCGGCGGCGGTGGGAGAGATGTCCGTCGACTGGCACCTCGCGCCCGGTGCAACGTTTAGCGCGCGGTACTCTGGTCTGGCCGGCAATGGCGTGGTCGATCATGCGGTCAAGGCCTCACTGACCCTGACGTTCTGAGGGTCGGTTCGCGGCGCGCCCCGTCTCGTCGATAATGCTTGCGGATGCTGGCCAGCGGCCAGTATCCGCAAAGCGTCACCCCTCTTCAGCCGGCGCTGGCGGGCTAACGATAGAACGTCTCCCGCGCTCGGACTCATGGCTGAATGTCGTGTTTCCGGGGCTCAGTAAATGACCGCTCCTGGTGCAAAGCGGTCTTCGATGGGTGGGCTGTGCGATCAGCCAGTCCAACTCAGAATCGCTTCGATGAATGGTAGTGATCGTCGTTGGGGTTTCCATGCGCCGCTTTCCCACCGGCCGAACGTCCCTTCGTCAACACCCGCAATCTCAGCGGCTCGTTTGATTGACAGCCCGTGTCGCCTGCGTTGGGCCAGCAGCTTCTCTCCGAGACTGCCCGCTTCTGACCATGGCTCGTATCCCAGATATCGGATGATCGTTGGGTATTGGTGGACGTGTGGCGCGCGCTCACTCCGCTCCCACCACATCCAGGTCTTCGGATCGACGCCGGCGACCGCGGCGGCATCAAGCATTCGATGGCCAAGAGTGCGGCGACGAAAGGCGAGCCGTTGGCCTAGCCTGGCATCTGGCAGGAGGATCGATGTCTGTCGCTGAACCGTAGTCTGGCGTTGGGCTGCGATTAGCAAAAGAGCAACACGGCCATGCGGCCGTGACGCCAGCCGCTCTGAGGTCGGCCAGACGCATCATGCCTCGCTCCGCGAGCATCTTGCGGGCAAGGTCGCGATTGCCGGGCGTGGGAGGCACAACCATCAAAACCTCGGAGGTTAGGGTCCAATATCCGAGGTATTGTATCACTGGACCGAAGAAGCGCCGACCCCGCGCCTTACCGCTCGGGGGCGAGGGGAGCGGCACCGCCGAAATACGTATACCCGACCAGGTCACAACGCCCCGACCAGTACCGGGCGCCGCGCGAGGTGCGAAAGGCCAGTCGGGCCGGTCTGTTGGAGACAAGGCGGCCGGGGGCGGTCGCCCGCCGGGGACGACCACCCGTTCGTCAGGTCGGAATGCAGCTCTTCAACAAACGTGAGTTTGAGGTGCGAACCCGTTTCGCCGTCCTGGGTGAACGTCCTGGCGCTCAGCGCCCCGGTTTGGGGCGTTTGGCGCGCAACTCCGCTGCGCCCGTCTGCAGCCAGGCCTGCGCCTGCTCGCTGGTCTCATTGCCGTCCAGCAGGGTGTCGAACATGCCGGTGGCCGCGGTGATCAGGGTGCGGGCGTCCAGATCCATCAGGCGGTCCTGGATGGCCTGGTCGAAGCGCTGGATCGCCACGGTGAGGATGGTCGCCATCTTGTTGTCGGCGCAGCGCCGGGCCAGGTCTGGCGATCCGATCACGACCGACAGGATGAGCGCATAGGGATCGCTGTTGGTCGCCGCGGCGAACCGATGGATATGGTCCAGGTTGAGGCGGGTAGCGCCCGACTCGAAGCGTTCGTAGGTTCTGAGCGCCATGTTCATAGCGCTGGCGACCTCGGCCGTGGTCATGCCGCGATGTTTGCGCACCGCCTTGACCGCCGCGGAAAGCAACTCGCCGTCACGGGGCAGGTCAGGCGGGACTCCACTCATCGGCGAAACCTCTCAAACATGGGATGGTGCGACGGGACGCTTCAGTGGGCAACGCTCATCCTTTCGTTTCCGTACACAACCGGCGCTCCTCCGCCACAAAGCGGCGGGGGAACCGACGACGCATGGCGGATATTTCGACGTTTTATGGCGCTTTTGGCCATTCAGGGATGCAACTCATTGGCGAGCCGGTCGATCCGCGTCAGAACCCTGGCTCCCCTTCCGGAGACGGCCGTGACCCGAAAGCGCGATCCATTCCTCCTGGCCCTGGACAGTATTCGACGCCTGTCCGAGCAGGGGGCCTATGCGCCTGGAACGCCGATCGTGATCATCGAGGAGGCCCGGCGCCTGCGGCTGTCGACCACACCGGTGCGCGAGGCCCTCGCCTGGTTGTGCGGCGAGGGTCTGATCGAACGGGCCCCTTTCGGCGGCTATCTGGCCTCGCGGATCGATGCGGCCCTGGTTCGGGACCGGTTCGCCTTCCGGCTCCATTGCCTGACGACGAGCCTGAAACTGGCCGAGGCCGTGCAGGACCGTGATGAACCCGTTCCGTCGTCCGCCGCACCGGAAAAGCGGCTGGCCGAACGTCTCGACCGCATCGTCCGGGGCGCGGGCAACCAGGTCCTCGCCGAAGCCTTCGAGCGGGTGGGTCGCCAGCTCCTGCCGCTGGGCCAGGCGGAGCAACGGATCCTGCATGATCGTGAAGCCGAGGCCGTCTCTATCCTTCAACTGGCCGATGCCGGCACGATCCCGGCGCTCCGGCAGGCCCTGGTCGCCTATCACCAGCGTCGGATGGACGCCGCGCCGGTGCTGGTCCTCGACGTCTCCGGGGAGCGGCGGGATCCACCCGGCGAGGCGGTCTAGGTGTCGGCGCGGCTGGCCTTGCTCGGCCTGGGCCTGCTGGCGGGACTGCAGGCGGCGACGCAATTGTTCGCCTGGACCTATCACTGGGCCGCGGCGCTGGGGCCGGCGTTGCGGGTCCACCCCGACCTGGCCCTCTATCCGCCATGGGCCATCCTGATCTGGCGCGGGGAATTCGGCGACGAGGCCCGGACGGCCGTCTCTCGCAGTGCGCCGCTGATCCTGCTGGGCGCGGCGTGCGGGCTGGGACTGGGCTCGCTGCTCGGCGACCGGACGACGCGCCGGATCCGGGGGTGGGGCGGATGGGCCGAGGCTCGCGGCGCAGGTCTGCTCAGCCCAGCCGGCGCAGTCCTGGGCGTATTCAGGGGGCGGCTTCTGGCGACGGCTGATCTTCGGCCGACGCTGGTGACCGGCGGGACCCGCAGCGGCAAGGGGCGGGGCCATGTCACGCCGACCCTGTTGTCGTGGACCCCGAGCGTCCTGGTGCATGACCCCAAGCGAGAACTGTGGCGGATCACGGCCGGCTGGCGTTCGCGGTTCTCGCATGCCTTCTATTTCGCGCCGCGGGATCCGGCGTCCGCGCGCTGGAATCCGCTGGCGGAGATCCAGCCGGGACCGGGCGAACTGGCGCAGGTCCAGCGTCTGGTGGCCATACTGTCCGATCCCGGGGGCGCACGGGACGATGAGGCGATCTGGGACAAGGCCGCTTCGGAAATCCTCGAAGCCGTGATCCTGCATGTCCTCTACACTGCCGAGGACGCCGACAAGACCCTGCTCAGGGTGCGCGAGCTTCTGGCCGATCTCGACGATGCCGCCGACGAAATGATGAAGACGCTGCACCGGTCGGTGGCGGACGGGAAGCCCGAGACCCATCCGTTCATCCGGACGGCGGTGAAGGGCTATGCCGCCATGCACGACCGGTTCCGGACCTCGGTGCAGGGGACGGCGCGGTCCTATCTGAAATGGCTGGCCGGCGAGGATGTTGAGCGCGCGCTGTCGGCGTCCGACTTCGCCATGGGCGATCTGATGTGTGCCGAAGCACCGGTGTCGCTCTATGTCCAGGTGGCCCCGGCGGACGCCGCCGCGTTGCGGCCGCTCGTGCGGCTGATGTTCTATTCCGCGGCCCAGGCCCTGACGGCGGAGGAGACGAGGGACGCGACGGGTCGGGCGAAGCGTCACAAGCTTCTGATGGTCATGGACGAGTTTCCGCTCCTGGGGCGGCTGGCCTTCTTCGAGAAGTCGCTGCGCCTGATGAGCGGCTACGGGGTCAAGGCGATGTTCGTGGCCCAGTCACTCAACGACATCGTCGAGACCTATGGTCAGCACAACACCATCCTCGACAACTGCGCGGTCTATACGGCCTTCTCGGCGCTCGATCCGCTGACCCAGGACAAGGTCTCGAAGCTGACGGGGTCGGTGACCGAAACCCGTATCAGCCGGAGCGGGCCCGCAGGTCTGGGGACGGGCCGCAGCTCCGTATCCCGCGTGGAGATCGAACGGCCCCTGCTGGAGCCGGGTGAGATCCGCGCGCTGCCGGACGACCAGCAGCTGGTGTTCGTTGCGGGGCATCGTCCGCTTCGAACCGAAAAGCTCCTCTATGACCGACGCGAACCGTTCCGGAGCCGGGCGGGGGAGGCCGCGCCCGATCAGGGCCGGAAACTCGACGTTCCGCCCCGCGCCCCTCATCCGTGGGCGGGGCGTCGCAGTCTCGGCGAGGACGCTGAGGCCAGCCTGCCTCTGTTCAAGGAGGTGGTGGCGGCCATGGACGACAAGAAGGTCGCGGCCAGGGCGGCCGATATCTACGGGCGGGTGGCGCAGGAGATGGCCGCGCAACAGGCGGTCCTCGATCAATTGCAAGGACACGGCGATGACCAGGAATAATCCCCAGACCGCCCGCGTGCAGGTCTATCTCACTGATCCCAAGCTTGCGACGGCGCTCAATCGCGAGGCGCGGGCCGGCCGGATGCCGCTCAGCCAGGCCGCCGGGCGGGCGATCTCGCGGGGGCTGCAGAAATCGCCTCATGCTGATCCCGAGGATCGGCTGCTACAGCTCGAACGCTCGCTGAGGGACCACATGCGGTCGACGGCGCGAGACATGCAGATCGTCCAGGAGCTTTTGATCGAGGTGGCGCGGGCCTTCTTCCTGCGGCTGCCCGACGCCGTGGTCGATCAGGACCCGACGGTCCAGGCGGCCGTGGACCGGCGGATCGAACGGTTGCTCGACGCCACGGCCGCGCGGATCGTCGCGGGTCGGACCGCGACCGACACGGTCGCCGGCGAACCCCGCTCCTTTGACCCTCAGCCCTGATGGCGGTTCATCCGATCGTCGCGGAACGCAAGCTGGAGGCATTGCGGCACGCGCTCGGACCGACGGTTCTCGCTGCCCTGGAAGAGCCCGCCGTGGTGGAGGTACTCGCCAACCCGGACGGACGGCTGGTCCTAGACCGGAGCGGGGAAGGGCGACGCGACACCGGCGAGACCCTGTCACCGGAGGCGCGCGAGCGCGCCATCAAGCTGATCGCCGACTATGTCGGCGAGAGCGTAACCCGGGATGATCCCCGGCTGGCGGGCGTCCTGCCGCGGACGGGAGAACGGTTCCAGGGGCTACTGCCGCCGATCGTCGCCGCGCCGGCGTTTTCTATCCGCAAGCGGCCGGCCGTGATCTGGAGCCTGTCGGACTATGTCGCCGAAGGCGTGATGACGCAGGCCCAGGCGGATGCGCTGCGACAGGCGGCGGCCGAACGCCGCAACATCCTCATCTCCGGCGGGACCGGCTCGGGCAAGACCACCCTGGCCAATGCGGTGCTGGCCGAACCCGCCTTCGCCGGGGACCGGGTCTTCCTGATCGAGGATACGCCGGAACTGCAGTGCTCGGCCTGGGACGTGGTCGCGGTGCTGACCCGGCGCGCGCCGGTCGTCATCGGGGTGGTCGATCTGGTGAGGGACGCGCTGCGGATGCGCCCGGACCGGATCGTCGTTGGCGAAATGCGCGACGGGGCCGCCGCGCTTGAGACCCTGAAGAGCTGGAACACCGGGCATCCCGGTGGTCTGTCGACGATCCACGCCAACTCCGCCGAAGACGTGCTGCGTCGCATCGAGGATCTGATCCTCGAAGTGGTCGCCCGGCCGCCCCGGCGCGCGATCGCCCAGGCGGTCGACCGGATCGTCCATATCCGGCGCACGGTCGAGGGCCGACGGGTGGAGGCCGTGCTCGCCGTCGAAGGGCTTGAGGCAGATCGTTACCGGTTGACGCCGCTCGCGTGAGGACAGAGCGCGCCGGCGCCATGTTGCTTCCGGGTGGATCGCTGACATCGCGATGCATGGAGACGCGCTTCGCCGCCGCGGCCTGTTGATGCGGGCGCGGCTGGCGGCGCGGCCACGCGCCGGTCCGGTCAGTCCGGTCAGGAAGGCGATGTCGGGGCGTGGTCGTTCCGGGTGCGGTGCCGCTTTACGACGGCCAGACGGCGCGCAGCCCTTCCACCAGGTGGTCGCGTCGGCCGGGCGCGAGCTGGTCCAGGTTCCGTTGCTTCCAGCGGACCGCCGGCAGGTCGGCGATGCCCGGCAGGCCTACGAGAGACCAATCCGGTTCGCCGCTTTTGAAGCCGATCAGGAAGCCGCGATGCGCGGTCGGCATGTCATCGACGATGATCGTGATCAAGGCTTCCCGCGCGGCGATCAGTTCGTCGAGGCTGACCGGCTCCAGCGTCATGCCGACGAAGCCTCGGCGAAACTCCCCGGCGATATCCTTGCGCCGCGGGCGCAGCACTTCGGCCATCGGGCGAGGGTGGCTGATCAGATAGGCGATGTTGGCTTTTCCAGACCCGCCGTTTGAGCACCCGGAGTGATCAAACTCCCGTATTGCCAAACGAACAGCCTTGAAACCTTGGAGCCTTGGCCGGGTCTGGGGAGAAGGGATGAAGACAAAAATCCAATCATGCTGGCGCAAGGCGGTGTCGCCATCAGCTGGCCTGATCTCGCGCGGCGACCCGGCCCCGCGTCCGTGATCGCTAGGCGTAGAGGCGTGGAAACAGGACGTCGAGCGTATCGGCCGGGAAGCGAAGCGAGACGGGTCCTTTCGGCGTATCGGACACGAGGAGCTGGCGTTCCGTCAGTTCCTTGAGGATGCGCCGGGCGCTGCGTTCGGGAAGGCGGGTCACGCGCTCGGCCTCGCCGCGGTCGAGTTCCCCCCGGATCAGGGTTTCCTGAAGCAGGGCGTTGGCCTCCGCCGGGAGACCCGAGATCAGAACATATTTCGTGAGGCGGTCGGACAGGCCGTTCAGTTCGAACAATTCTCCCATGTACCGGACTTGCTCGAGACAAACCTCCAGGAACCAGGCGGTGAAGGACTCGAGTTGAGTCAGGGACAGATGCCCCCTCCCGTCACGGTCCCCGCGGCGGACCTCGTCGGCTCGCGCCATGTGACGCTTGTACTCGGTCCGTCCTTCCGGTCCCGGATCAAGGCCCCGAGCCAGTCCCCGCGAGATCGACCACAGTCCGTGAGCCCCGATTCCGGCTTCATGCGCCATGGCGTGACTCATCAGCCGTCCAACGCGGCCGTTGCCGTCGGGAAACGGATGGATCCAGGCAAACCTGTGGTGGGCGGTGGCCATCGCGACGATCCGGCTGGACCGGCCCGGGCCCACGCTGATCAGCCCCTCTCCGGGCGCCGGCTGGAAGGCAAACCGGCGATGGAAATGGGCCATGAACGCCGGCAGCTGCTCGGAGGCGGGCGGGAGATGATCGCCCACCTCGACATCCTCGTCGGCGCCACGGCGCCATTCTCCGGGCGTCATGAGGAAGGTGTGGCGAGCCCCCTTGATGGTCAGCATGGCCTCGGACGCATCCGCATAGAAGTCGCGGTGAAGACGCTGCAGGAATGCGGGATCCGCAGGATCGGGTAGCATGTGATCGGCGGCCAGGCGATCGATCTCCTGCTGAACGCGATAGTGGGCGACCGCCTCCGCCTGGAGATCCCGCTTGTCCGCATCGGAGACCCCGGCCAGCGCCCTTTCGATATCCCGGGGACGGGTGTTATGGCCCTCGATCAGGTTGCTGTAATAGGTGTTCATGATCCGGACGAGATCGGCCAGGTGACGCGCGGTCTTCGGATGGAGGCCCACGCCGAGCTCCGCCGACCGCGCGGCGAGGTCGGCGACGAGATCGGCGATCCTCGCCGGGAGCGTTTCGAGACGAGCGGGCTCGATACGGGTTGGAGACTCGGGAACTTCTGGCATTTTGGCCGATCTTTCCGCGCGGAGGGATCCGCCACCCATATCCCGGCAATGTCTATAATGTAAGGCGTTTGGGGCTACAGAAGGTTCCGCCTTGCCAGTTTGGCCGATCTTTTGGCCGATCTTCTGGCCGATCATTGACGCGGTCGACAGGGTAAGGCGATCAATCGGAACGTCTGCAGATGGCCGTCCACGGCTTTGGGCAGTGGATCGCCGGGGCCGGGCTCGTTCTGGTCCGGCCGTCGCCAGGCCCAGCCGGGGAATATGGCGCGCGCAGCCCTGCGTGTTCCCCCGCGCGCCGAACTGCCGCTTCCGAACGCCGGGGGGACCAGGCGCGCGGTCAGGGCTGCGCCCAACGCCATCGACAACAGGGAGGCGCGCGAATCGACACCGTGGTTCGCGCCTCTGTGAATCGCGCGGATCCGAAGGCGGGGTCCCCGTTGAAGGGACGGCCCGATCGCCGGGACCGGCTGTTCTGAACCGTCGATATCGGCAGGGAGGCCGGTCAAAGTCCGGCGCTGCCGAGGTTTGGTCAAACGTCGCCGAAAGTCGTCGGACGGGTCGGGAAAGGTCATGTTCACGACCCTGGCAAAGTCATTTGCCGAGTTAAACCAAGTCGCCAGCAAGTCGCCTACAAGTCATTGAAAATATACGATCAAATAGCGTTGACAGGCGGGGATTTTATCTGCTTGCAATGAGTCGCTGCGCAGTGACCTGCGCTGAAACAAGGGAAGCAGATCATGCAACGGAGACTGGGGCGCCGCCTGTTCGGCGCAGCGATGACGTGCGGCCTGATGCTGGCCGGACCGGCCCTTGCCGGGGGCTCCGGCATGCCCTGGGAAGGGCCGCTGCAACAGGTGGTGCAGTCGATCACGGGACCGGTGGTCCAGGCCGCCGCGGTCGTGGCCGTGGTCTTCTTTGGAGCCGGCATCGCCATGAGCGAGAACGGCTCGTCGATGCGCCGGGGTCTGGGCATCATGTTCGGCCTGTCGATCGCCTTCGCCGCCTCGACCTTCTTCCTGGACTTCTTCGGCTTCGCCGGCGGCGCGGAGATCGGGTGATGGACCCGCGACCGGACGGATGGGAGCTGCCGGTGGCCCAGGCCCTGGCCGAGCCGGTGCTGATGGCCGGCATGCCGCGCGGCTACGCCATCGCCATGGGCACGATCGCCCTGGTGCTGGGCCTGGCGCTGCGCATCTGGTGGCTGGGCCTGCTCTGGTGGGCGGTCGCCCATGCGATCGGCCTGTGGGCGGCCCGGTCCGACCGGCGCTTCTTCGATGTGCTGCGTCGTCATCTGGCGCTGCCCGGCCATCTGGACGGGTGAGGGCGCGATGCGGTTCCTCGACGAACATCGCAGACGTCCGGCCGCCCTGGCCGATCATCTGCCCTGGGCCGCCCTGGTCGCGCCCGGCGTGGTCCTGAACAAGGACGGCGCCTTCATGGCCGGGTTCCGGTTTCGGGGGCCCGACCTGGAGTCCTCGACCGAGGACGAACTGATGGCCGCGCGGGCCCGGCTCAACAACGCCCTGAAAAGGCTCGGGTCGGGCTGGTGCCTGCACATGGAGGCGCGCCGCCGTCCGGCCACGGCCTATCCGGAGGGTGCCTTTGACCTCGATGTGGCCTGGCTGCTCGATTCCGAGCGCCGCATCCGCTTCGAGGATGCCGATCCGGCCTTCGAGACGGACTTTCGCCTGGCCCTGACCTGGCTGCCGCCGGCCGACGAGACCCGCCGCATGGAGCGCTGGCTGTTCGACGGTCTGGCCAAGGGCGGCCACGACTGGCGGCTGTCACTGGCGACCTTCGGCCGCGAGGCTGATACGACGCTCGACCTGTTGTCCGACGCTCTGCCGGAGATCGAGCGGCTCGACGACGCGGACCTCCTGACCTGGCTGCACGACAGCGTCTCGCCCAAACCCTTCGCGGTGCGGCCGCCCGAGACACCGATGTTCCTCGACGCCTGGCTGGCCGACGCCGGCCTGACCGGCGGGGTGGCACCCCGCCTGGGCGACCGCTGGCTCAAGGTGGTCTCGGTACGGGGCCTGCCGTCGGTGACCCGGCCCGGGCTGCTCGACGCGCTCGGGGCCCTGCCGTTCGAATACCGCTGGACCGCACGCTGGATCGGCCTGGACAAACCCGAAGCCGAGCGTGAGATCGTCAAGCTGAGGAAGCGCTGGTTCGCCAAGCGCAAGGGCGTCGGCGTCCTGCTGCGCGAGGCCATCACCAAGGAGGAGGTGCCGCTCCTGGATACTGATGCGACGTCCAAGACCGAGGAATGCGACGGAGCCCTGGCCGCCCTGGGGGCCGAGAGCTGCGCCTTCGGCTACCTGACCCTGACCGTCACCGTGCTAGACGCCAGCGAGGCGGGGGCCGCGGCCAAGGCCAGGGCGATCGAGGCGGCGCTCAACGCCCAGGGGCTGGTGGCCCGGATCGAGGACCTCAATGCGGTGGAGGCCTGGCTGGGCTCGCTGCCCGGCGAACCCTATGCCGATGTGCGCCGGCCTCTGGTCTCGACCCTGAACCTGGCCGATCTGCTGCCGGTTTCCGCCGTCTGGGCGGGGCCGGCCGAGGACGCCAACCTGCAGGGGCCGCCGCTGGCGACCGCGCGCACGACCGGCGCGACCCCGTTCCGTCTGGTGCTGCACGTCGGCGACGTCGGCCACGCCATGGTCGTGGGGCCGACCGGTTCGGGCAAGAGCGCCCTGCTGTCCTTTCTGGCCCTGCAGTGGTTCCGCTATCCCCAGGCCAGGGTCGTGTTCTTCGACAAGGGCCGGTCGGCGCGGGCCGCGACACTCGCGGCCGGAGGGCGATGGCAGGCGCTGGAGCCGGGCGCCCGGGTCTCGCTCCAGCCCCTGGCCGGGATCGACCGGGAGGATGAGCGGGCCTGGGCGTCGGAATGGATCGCCGAGACGGTGCGGCTGGCCGGTCTGGAGCCGGCGCCGAGGGTGAGGGAGGAGATCTGGCTGGCCCTGTCCGCGCTGTCCGAGGCGCCGGTGTCGCAGCGGACGCTGACGGTGTTCTGCGCCCTGGTCCAGGACAAGGCGGTCGCCGCCGCCCTGGAGCCGCTGACCCTGAAGGGGCCCCACGGCGCACTGCTCGACGGTGAGGGGGAAGCCCTGACGCCGACCCGGTTCGACACCTTTGAACTGGAGAGTTTGATGGGGACGCCGTCGGCGGTGGCGCCGGTGCTCTCGGCCCTGTTCCATCATCTCGAACAGGGCTTCGATGGCCGGCCCACACTGCTGGTGCTGGACGAGGCCTGGCTGTTCCTGGGCGAGACCGCCTTCGCGGCCCGGATCCGGGAATGGCTCAAGACCCTGCGCAAGAAGCGGGTCTGCGTGGTCTTCGCCACCCAGAGTCTCGACGACGTGGCGGCCTCGCCAATCTCCGCCAGCCTGATCGAGAGCTGCCCGACCCAGGTTTTTCTGCCCAATTCCCGCGCCCTCGAGCCGGCCTCCGCCGAGCTCTACCGCGGCTTTGGCCTGAACCGGCGCCAGCTGGAGCTGATCGCCTTCGCCACTCCCAAGCGGGCCTACTACTGGCGCCAGCCGCGCGGGCGACGGCTGTTCGACCTGCGACTGACCGGCGTGGCGCTCGCCCTGTGCGGCTCGAGTGCGCCGGAAGACCAGACCCTGATGGACGCCATTCTGGAGCGATCCGGATCTGACGACCGCCGACCGGGCGGCTTCGCCCGTGATTTCCTCAAAGCCAAGGGAGTGCAAAATGTGGATTCCGTTCTCGACGCCTTCGCCGGCCCGCTCGCGGCCGAATAGGCTCGCCTCGATCCTGGGAACCGGGCTCGCGGCGGTCAGTCTGCTGGCCGCGTCGCCGGCCCCGGCCCAGCAGGTCGTGTTCGACCCGCGCAATCACATCGAGAACGCGCTGCAGGCGGCGCGTCAGCTGGAGAGCCTGGCCAACGAGGCGCGCAGCCTGGCCGCCTCGCCCTACAGCCATCTAACCCAGTCGAGCCAGTCGCTCCAGGAGATGGCCGAGCTGGCGCGGACCGCCCGCGGCATCGCCGGTTCGGTCAGCGGCCTGGAGCAGCAGTTCCGCAACCTCTATCCCGAGGACCTGTCGGGTTCCGACATGCTGAGCCTGCTGGAGCAGGGCCAGGCCAGGACCGCCAATGCCCGGCGCACGGCCGAGGACGTGGCCCGCACGGCCGCCGAGCTGGAGCGACTGGGGCAGGGGCGGTCGCAACGCCTCGCCGGCGCCCTGTCGGCCAGCCAGGCGGCGACCGGCCAGACGGCGGCGGTGCAATCGTCCAACCAGCTTCTGGCGGTCCTTGCCGAGGACCTGGCGGCTCTGCGCACCATCATGCTGGCCCAGTCCCGACTGCTTGCCGAGGCCACGGCACGGGACGCGGCGGACCGGGCCTCCGGCGACGCCGCCCGACGCCAACGCTGGGGCCGTCAGGCCGGGACGCCGACGGCGCCGCGGTTCGACCCCCTGTCCCACGCCGGGGACTGAGGGAGGCTGGTGATGACCGTCGGAGTGGAAACGCCCAATGAGCTGATGGTGGTGTTCTCCAACACCATCTCGGCCGGGTTCGACGCCCTGCAGGGCTCGGTCAACGGGGTGTTCGGCCTGCTGATCGTCCTCGTCGTCGCCCTGACCGGCATTCAGTGGGCCCTGTCCCCGAACCGGGAGGTTCTGGCCTCCGGCTTCGGCAAGTTGTTGCTGATCGGTGCCTTCGCCTGGCTGATCAACGACTGGCAGCAGCTGTCCGAGACCGTCTACGCCGGCTTTCTGGAGCTGGGGCTGACAGCCGGCGGCGGCTCGCTGAGCCGCGAGGAATTCCTCAATCCCGGGGCCATCCTCGCCCAGGGCTGGGAGATCGTGAAGGCGCTCGGCGAGACGCCGGCACCCGTCGACAATCCCCTGGATATCGTCGGCAACATGGCCGACGCCCTGATCCTGGGCCTGGCCATGATCGGCATCATGCTGGCCTTCGCCGTGCTGGCGCTACAGATCATCGTCTCCCTGCTGGAGTTCAAGATCGTCACCCTGGGCGGCTTCGTGCTTCTGCCGTTCGGGATCTGGAACAAGTCCGCCTTCCTGGCCGAGCGGCCGCTGGGCTATGTCGTCTCGTCCGGGCTGAAGGTGTTGGCCCTGGCCATCGTGGTCTCGGGCGCGCGGGCGATCTTCGACCAGCTCCAGCCCTCGGCCAATCCCGACATCTACGAGGCCCTGACCATCCTGGTCGCGGCCATCCTGCTGGCCATGCTGGCCCTGTTCATCCCCAACCTGGCGTCAGCTCTGGTGACGGGTGGCCCGGCCCTGGGCGCGGGTGCGGCGGTGACCGGTGCCCTGGCCGTGGGCGGCGCGGGAGCCCTGGCCGGCGCGGGGATCGCCGGCGCCGGTGCCATGGCGGCAGGTGGCGCAGCCCGTCTGGCGGGACCGGCGCGCGCGGCGGCGGGGGCAGGCACGGGTCGGCCGCCCCTGCCACCGAACCCGGCAGGCCCCTCATCGACCCCACGGCCCTCGAACGACAATCCGCGGCCGTCCGGACCTCGCCGTCCCTCGGGTGGAGCCATGAGCTCGCCTCCGCCGTCGGGCGCAAGCGGCGTCAATGAGCCTGCCGCGGCCTGGCGGCCGCACGGCGCAGCGGCCGACGGCGGGGCGAGCGAGGCGGCGGCGGACGCGACGCCATCATCAGGCGGGCAGGGAGTCTCCGGCGGCGGCGGGCGCTCGCCAGGGACGGTCGCGGCGGAGGCCCGGACCGCCCAGGCGGACTTTCATCGCGCCGCGTCACGACCGGCCGCCACCGCCGCAGGCAACCCGCGGGGACGGTCCGCGGCCCTGCAGGCCTTCTTTGTCGCCAATGCCGGCCGCGGCCTGCTGCCGTCCGGCGAAACCAGCGGCGTCCTGTCGCCCAATCTGAAGACCGAGGAGTCCTGAGATGCATCCCTTCTTTCGGCCCGGACGGGCCCTGCCCTCCGCGCCCGACCAGACCCCGTACCAGCGGGCCGGTCAGGTCTGGGACGACCGCATGGGCCTGTCCCTGGCCCATGCCCGCAACTGGCGCCGCATCGCCCTGGCCAATCTGGTGCTGGCCGGATTTCTCGGCGCCGGCTGGTGGGTCCAGGCGGACCGGGCCGTGGTGAAACCCTTCGTGGTCGAGGTCTCCGACTGGGGCGAGACCCAGCGCATCACGGCCATCGGCGGTCGCTATGAGCCCAATGAGGCCCAGATCGGTCATGCCCTCGCGGGATGGGTCCGCGACGTCCGTTCCAAGTCGATCGATCCCATCGTCATCCGCCAGAACTGGCTGCGGGCCTATGATCTGATGACCCCGAAGGCGGCGACCTTCCTGAACGCCTGGGCCCAGGCCCACGACCCGTTCGCCGAGGTCGGGCGCGAGGCGGTCAATGTTGAAATCCTGAACGTGGTGCGCCGCACGGACCGGACGTTCGACCTGCAATGGCGCGAGACCCGCTTCGTCAACGGTCAGTCGGCGGGGACCGAGCGCTGGCGGGCCCTGATCACCACGACCGTCCAGCCGCCTCGCACGGAGGCCGAGCTGATGAAGAACCCCCTTGGACTGAAAATCGAGGATGTATCATGGACCCCCGACGCCTCCTGATCCTGACCGCCTTGGGCCTGTCGCTGTCAGGCTGTGCGGTCTTCCGCCACGGCCCGGTGCCCGCGGCGCCCTGGGCGGACCAGACGGTCGCCTTCGCCCCCATGGACGTGTCGACGTCGACGTCGACGTCGGTCGCCGGTGTCGAACCGGTTGCCGCAGGCATCGGCGATCCGCAAGCGCCCTCGCCGACAGAACAGCCCTATGAGGCCGCGCCGGCTTACGCGTCGACCGACGCCTCGTTGGACTCGCCGCGGACCGGGGTCGCATCGCCAGGACATACTCCGGCCGGCGCAACCGGGCGGCCGGCCATCGCCGCGGCCAATGCGACGGCGCGCGCGCCCTCCCGCGAGGACGCCTTCGTCGGCGGGGTCCAGGTGTTCACCTGGTCGCCGGGCCGGGTGTTTGAGGTCTGGACCGCCCCGCTTCGGGTGACCACCCTGACCCTGGCCCCGGGCGAGACCCTGGTGGCCAAGGCGGCGGGCGACACCGTGCGCTGGCAGATCGGCGAGGCGGTGTCCGGCGAAGGCGAGGGCCAGCGGTCCCATGTGCTGCTTAAACCGCTGGAGCGGGGACTGGAGACCAACCTCGTCCTGACGACGAACAGGCGGGTGTATCTCATTGATCTGAAAAGCGGCGGGGTCGACGCCTTCAACGCCGCCGTGGCCTGGGACGCGGACTCGATCCTGGCCGTTGGCGCGCCGGTGGACGCCGGTGCGGCTGCGCCTGTCCGCGAGCCCGTCGTGATGCCCCAGGGCGAGCTCGACGCCCGTTACCGGATCGAGTCCCGGGGCCGGCGACCACGCTGGACCCCGACCTCGGTGTTCAATGACGGCCGTCGGACCTTCATCACCTTCGACGCGGACCTCCAGGTCGACGAGGCGCCGGTCCTGTTCGTCATCGCCCCGGACGGGGAGGCCCAGATGGTCAACTACCGGCAGGTCGGCGGCCTGTACGTCGTCGACCGGGTGTTCGACAGGGCCGAACTGCGCCTGGGCGACCGGCGGCCCCAGGTCGTCCGTATCCATCGACTTGCAGGAGCCCGTTCATGACCGAGGTCGATCCCCTTCAGGCTCCCCGACAGCCTGTCCCGCCCAAGGAGCCGGCACCGGGCCTGACCGCCCGGGCGGCGCCGCCTCATGCCGTTCGCCTGCGCAAATCCGTGGTCCAGGTCCTGGTCATCGGCGGTGCCGTGCTGGTCTCCGGCTCCCTGGCCTGGGCCTTTGTGGTCCAGCCTGAGCTGCGCGACAGCGCCCGGGCACGGCAGGCCGAAGCCCGCGAAGACCAGACGCGCGGCGTCGTCCGGCCCACCGAAGCGGTCACCGACCAGCCGGCCAGTTACGATCGTCTGCCCGAACCGCGCATCGCGGACCGGCAGAAGGAACCCGCCGAGGCGGACGGGCCGAACCCGCCGACCGCAGGGGTCTATCAGCACGCCTATCGTCCTGCTGAGGCTCCGCGCGATCGAGGACCCAGCCCGCGGGAACAGGCGGCGCGCTCCGGCCTGTTCTTCGCGGATACCGTATCCCGGCGCACCAGTCCCGTGGCGGAGCAGGCCTCCGGAAGGGCCGGACCGTCCGCCGTCAGTCCGGATCATGAGGCGATGTACAATGGCCATGCGCTGGTGTCGCCGCTGTCGCCGTTCGAGCTGAAGGCCGGGGCCATCGTCCCCGCGGCGCTTCTGACGGCCGTGGACACCTCACGCACGGGGCCGGTGATCGCGACGGTCACCCAGAATGTCTATGACTCCGTGAGCGGTCGCCATCTGCTGTTGCCGCAGGGCACGCGGCTGATCGGGTCGTCGGAGGGACGGAGCGCCTATGGCGACCGCCGGGCCTTCCTCACCTGGGAACGGCTGATCCTGCCCAATGGCAAGAGTCTGATCCTGACCAGCGAGCCGGGCGTGGACGCGCAGGGCGCGGTCGGTGTCCGCGGCCAGGTCGATCGCAGGCTGTGGCCCCTGCTGGTGGGGACGCTGTTCGCCGGCGCCATCACCACCCTGGGCCAGATCGCCCGGGATGACGACGGCGGTGGATCCGGGGGCCTTCTGGGCGACGCCGGGGACGCGGCGGCGATCGAGGGGTCTCGGGTCGGCGGGCGACTGGTGGACCGCGAACTGGAGGTCCGGCCTTCGATCCGGCTCCGGGCCGGGGCACCCGTTCGGGTCATGATCACCCGGGACCTGATCCTGGAGCCCTATCGGCCATGACCGCGCCTCGGCACAACGGCAAGCACTGGATCGCGCCCGGACTGGGACTGGTCGCCCTGGCGGGCCTGGCTCTGGTTGCGGATCACAGGCCGGCGCCGGTGCTGATCAATGAAAGCGCCAGCCTGCCGCGTGGCGTCTACGTTCGCCTGCCGGGAGCCGCTCCCGGGCGCGGCGCGGTCGTCGCCGTCCCGCAACCGTCAGCCGTCCGCGCCTATCTGGGGCGGCTCGGCATGCCCGGCGACCTGCTGCTGATCAAACGGGTCGCCGCGGTCGGCGGCGACACCGTCTGCCGGCGGGACGACCAGCTGGTCACGCCTGGGCGCACACTGGTCGTCCAGGACCGGGACCGGCGCGGGGCCGCCCTTCCGGCCTGGCGTGGCTGCCGCCGGCTCGACGAGGAAGAACTGTTCCTGCTCGGCGATACGCCGTCGAGCTTCGACAGCCGCTATTTTGGTCCGGTCGCTCGCTCCCGGGTGACCGGCGTCTATCGGGAGATACTGACATGGTGAGAAGGATCTGGATCGCGACGGCCGCCCTGGTGATCGCCGCGCCGGCCTCGGCTTCGGCGCAGCAGGTGGACTGGGCCGGGGCCGGGGGAAGTCTGTTCGGGACGCCGGCGGTCGAGCCGGTCGTCGCGGGCGCCCTGGACAGTCTGGAGGTTCCCCGGCTGGCAGTTCTGGACCAACCCTTTCGCGACGCCATCGAGGCCGCCGCCCTGGCGCATGGTCTGGATCCCAAGCTGCTTCACGCCCTGGTCATCACGGAAAGCGGCTACAGGGTGGATGCGCGCTCCCCCGCCGGCGCGGGCGGCCTGACCCAGCTGATGCCCGACACGGCGCGGGAGCTGGGCGTGGTCGACCGGTTCGACCCCGTCGAAAACCTCAGGGGAGGGGCCGACTATCTGGCGCGGCAGATCCTGCGCTTCGGCGATCTGAGGTTGGCGCTGGCGGCGTACAACGCCGGTCCGGCGCGCGTGGCCCGGCTCGGTCGGGTGCCGGACATAGCCGAGACCCAGGCCTATGTGGCGACCGTGGTGGACTGTTATCTGGCGCTGTCGGCGGGCCAGGGCGTCGTCAGTGCCCGGCAATGCCGCCCCCGCGGAGCCGGACGATGAGCGGGGAGACGGAGGATACGGTAGAGATCGCTTCGGCGATCGACGCGCCGCTGCTGACGCGGGCGGAGGCTTCGGCCTTCCTGGTCTCGTTCGGGATTCGTCTGAAGCCGGCCACCCTGGCGCGGCTGTGGTCCACGGGCGGCAACGGGCCCCCCTGCCGCCACATCCGGTCCAGGCCCTTCTATCCGCAAAACCTGTTGCGGGACTGGGCCCGGTCGCAGATTTCGGACATCCGCACTGCCGCGCCGCCTGCGGCGAGGGGACGTCGTCGTGGCTGACCGGTTGAGCCGGGATGCCGCGGCGGCCCCGACGATCGAGGCTCTGTTGGCGGACCCCGCCGCCAGTTTCGCGGTCAAGGCGGTGGCCCGGCGATGGGCGGCCCGCGATTGCGTCGATGCCGCGGCCGACGCTCGAATGCTTTGCACCATCTTCGAGGCGGTTGCTGACCAGATGCTTGGAGGCGTGTCATGACGTTCGAACCCGAAGGCGGACCGATCGAGACGGGCGGTCCGGAGGACCGGCTGTTGCCGTGGGACCGTGTAAGGGATGTCACCGGCCTCAGCCGGTCGACCGCATGGCGATTGCAGCAGGTCGGGGATTTTCCCGAACCCGTGCGCATCTCCCCCAACCGGGTAGGCTGGTGGGAAAGCGAGTTGACCGCCTGGAAGGCGACCCGGACGGTCCGCGGCCTGCCGCATCCCAAACCGCTGGCCCGGCCCCGGGAGCCGAAACTGATCCAGACCCCGCGTTCGCCACGACGCAAGCCCGAGAAGGCGGCGGTCGTGGCGACGGGCGCGGTCTCGCCGGAGCCTGCAGCTCCGGCTGCGCCGGCGGCGGCACCCCGACGGCGCAAGCGACCGGCCTGCGCCGATCAGATCGATTTCGGTTTCTAGCCCGGCGGAGCGGTTTTGTCGGGCGGCATCGCCGCCGCGGACCTGGGGTGCATGGGGCGGTTGAGAGCACTAAGTTAGCTGTGCGGACAGTTCGCAGCTTTAAGAGAGATGTGCGGACATTTGCGGCTTGTCTGGCACCTTAAGGGAATATCTGTTAAGTGCCTTATGCGGACATTATTGCGAGTTAGGGGATTATTGCGGACAATTCCTGTAGACTCCGCGGTCTTGGGAGACCGTCATGGCTGATATCCTCTTCACGCCCTCGGGTAGCGAAGCAACCGACAGGAAGATCCGGCGCGATCATGAAGCCGGCGAGCTCGTTCGCATCGCGAACGGCATCTATGTCGAGCCCGGCACCGAGCTGATCGAGGCCGTCGTGCGCCGAAAATGGTCGATGATCCTCGGCAAGGTGGTTCCCGACGGGGTCGCCACCGACAGAACGGGCATGGAGAGCCAGCCGTGGAGAGATCGGTCCAGCGGCGCGCCGCAGGGCGACGCCCTGGTGTTTGTGAGCGCGCCGCGCACCCGCGATGTGATCCGCCTCCCGGGTCTTGAGATCCATATCCGTCAGGGTGTCGGACCCGTCGATGGCGACATTCCCTATCTGGGCACGTGGCTGGCAGGACCGGTCCGAAAACTGCTTGATAATCTCAGCCCGTCGCGCGCCCGGAACGGTCCCGCCCGTACCGTGGGCAAGGCGGGTGTCGAGACCGCCCTGGAAAGTCTGTGCTCGACCCACGGAGAAGAGGGCCTGAACCATATCCGGGACCAGGCCCGGGTTCTGGCGCCTGTCCTTGAGCGGGAGAAGGAATTCGAGGTTCTCAATGGCCTGATCGGGGCGTTGCTCCGGACCCGCCAGGGTAAACTCAGCACGGTGCAGGGCCGGGCCCGCGCCGCCGGAGCGCCTCTGGACCCCGCCTGCGTCGGACGGCTGGTGACCCTAGCCGACCATCTCCAGGCCCGGGCTCCGCTGTCGATCGCCGATCGTGACACGACCCCCGGGCGCAAGACGAGTGGCGCGTTCATCGAGGCCTATTTTTCCAACTTCATCGAAGGCACGGAATTCGCCGTCAACGAGGCCGTCGAAATCGTCTTCGAAGGCAAGATGCCCGATGCCCGGCCCGAGGACGGGCACGACGTCCTGGGCGCCTACCTCCAGCTCGTCGATCTGGGATTGCGCGTGGCCGGGGGGCGGGGAGCCGACGGGTTCATCGCCGAGATCCGGGAACGGCACAGGATCCTCATGGAGGCGCGGCCGTCGGTTCGGCCGGGCGAGTTCAAGACCCGGACCAACAAGGCCGGAGATACGACCTTCGTCGCTCCGGACCGCGTCGAGGGGACGCTGCGGGAGGGCGTTTCGGTCCTCGAAACGCTCACGGATCCGTTCTCCCGCGCCGTGTTCGTCCACTTCCTGTTGTCGGACGTCCACCCCTTCAACGACGGCAACGGCCGCTTGAGCCGGATCATGATGACGAAGGAGCTTACGGCCGGTAGCCTGTCGCGGATCGTGATCCCGACGGTGTTCAGGGAAGACTACCTCGACGCCTTACGCGCCCTGTCGCGGCGGAACGATCCCTCTATCCTCGTAAAGTCGCTCGAGTTCTGCCAACGCGTGAGTGCCGCCTGCTCGGAGGAGACAACGGACGCCGCGATCACGACCTGGGCGCGCGCCTATGCCTTTTGCGAGAGTCCGCGCCACGCCCGGCTGACAATGCCGAACCCTGCCCTGGTCATCGAGACGCTCAATGGCACGCCGGCTCCGACTGACTACTGGCGGGCGCTGAGGCATGATCAGAACGCCCCGATGCCGATCTGACCCGTGAACCGTGTTGGTCGGGGTTTTGGCCTTGAACGGTAACTGTTCGTCACTGCGGTGGACGGCCGGCAGGCCCGACGACATTGCGTGCCGGGACCAATGTCCGCACACGACCGATTGTGAGCGAATGTTGTCGCCGCAATCACCGAACACCTTGAACCGACTCAATGGGGCGGTTCGGAAGGTCCGCTATTTGGTGGGAGCCGATGACCGAACACGACCCCAAACAGCCCTCCGGCGGCACCGGATTGTGACTGTATCGCCAATGACTGGCTGGGGTCCGATAGCCAACCGCTGAGGCCGAACCTGAGCAGGCTTTCACCATCCACGCTTCTGCTCGGAGAGGAACTGCGGCAGGCGGGCAGGTTTCGCCTTATCATTCTCTATCGGGCGGTCGCGTCACGCGACCACAACGGCTGAGGTTAAGGTCCACGTCCTATTGGTTGCGGACTTTCCTCCGCGGGTCGTCTACGATTGCCGGAGGAGCCAAGACTATGTCCATAGAGGTCATCCGGGCCGACTACGCTGACCCGGGACATGCAGCGGCGATCATAGACCTGCTGGACGCCTATGCGAGCGACCCGATGGGGGGCAATCACCCGCTGGACGCAGGGGTGCGTGCAGGCCTGGTCCCGGCGCTGGCGGCACGGCCGGACGCCGTGTCGATCCTGGCCTTCGTCGACGGCGTGCCTGCCGGGCTGGTCAATATGTTCGAGGGGTTTTCGACCTTCAAATGCGCGCCGTTGATGAACATCCACGACGTCACCGTGCTGCCGGACTTCCGGGGTCTGGGTCTGGCCCGACGGATGCTGGCCCTGGCAGAAGCCATCGCGGTTGAGCGGGGTTGCTGCAAGCTGACGCTCGAGGTGCTGGACGGCAATCATCCGGCAAAGGCCCTCTACCGTTCGCTCGGCTTTGCCGGCTACGCCCTTGACCCGGCAACGGGCCAGGCGGGGTTCTGGGAGAAGCCGGTCCAGGCCTGAGCCTGCGTATCGGCCTACTTGGGGGAAACCCGGACCGCTACTTGAGTTGGTTGTCGCGCACCTGAAATCAACCGTGTGGACACTCGTTACGCATGGAGCAACGGAGCGTTGCGCGAAGAACCGTCCACCAGGTTCAAGAAGGGTGTCCCGGTCGCCCACTTTCCTCATGCGTCCGGCCGTCGCGTATATGATAGAGGCGTTCGAATGTGGGAATAATCTTCTCGTCATGGGTGACGATGATGATCGCGGTCTGGTAGCGGGCCGCCATATCATTCAGAATCTTGACCACCGCCAGGGCCCGCTCCCCATCGAGCGGCGCGGTTGGTTCATCGGCGAGGATCACGGGCGGACGGCTGACCAGCGCCCTGGCAATGGCGACGCGCTGTTGCTCTCCACCCGAGAGCTGAGAGGGCATGGCCTTGGCGCGATGAGCGACATCAAGCGCCGTCAGCAACTCCACGGCACGGGCGCGGGCCCTGGTATTGGTCTCGCCGGCGAGCATCGGCAAGAGGGCGACATTGTCGGTCACGTCGAGAAACGGGATCAGATAGGGCGACTGAAAAATGAATCCGATCCGGTCGCGACGCAGCGCCCGCAGATCGGGAATTTTCCATTCATCGTCGTAGATGATCTGCTCGCCGATCGTCATCCGTCCGGACGTCGGTTCGATCACTGCGCCAAGGCATTTGAGCAGGGTACTCTTGCCCGACCCCGACGGACCGATGAGGCCGACAACCTCGCCAGGAGCGACGTGCATGTCCACGCCCCGCAACGCATGGACCGCCGTGTCGCCTTCGCCATAGGTCTTGACGAGGTTTTCGATGAGGATGCCGTCAGCCACCGATAGCCTCCGCCGGATCGATCCTGAGGGCGGCGCGAATAGCGAGCAGGCTGGCGATCGCGCAGATCACCATGACCGCGACGAAGCCGCGCACGGAATCGCTCGATAGCAGCAGAACGTATTTGGGGAATATCGGAGCCCAGAAGGTGGCGGCGATCTTGCCGACGACGAAGCCGATCAGGCCGAGTCCGAGCGCCTGCTGGAGAATCATCAACGAGATGGTCCGGTTGCGTGTGCCGATCAGCTTCAGCACCGCGATCTCCCGGATCTTGCCCATGGTCAGGGTATAGATGATGAAGGCGACGATCGCCGCGCTGACGATGGACAGGATGACGAGGAACATGCCGATCTGACGCGCGGACGTGGCGATCAGCTTTTCGACCAGGATCACTTCCATCTCCGCCCGGGTATAGACGGTGAGCCGCTGCCAGCGCCGGATCGGCTCAGCCACCTGGTCAGGGCTGAACCCTTCCTTGATCTGCACCAGAACGGCATTCACGTACGGATTGCTGGTCTGGGAGGCGGTCACGGCGTCGATCATGCCGGGATTTCCGGGAGGGTTAAGCGCCGGGTTCTGGGCCGTGCGGGCACGTTGGCGGACGATCGCGTCACTGTCCTTCAGGAACTGGGCCTGCTGGGCGTCCTTCAGGGGGACGAACAGCATGGGATCGCCGCCTGACGACACCATGCGACTGGTCAGGCCCACGATGGCGTATCGGTTGCGCCGTACCTGAACGACATCGCCCAGACTGAAGCCGGTCTTCTCGTCGGCGACCGCCTCATAATGGGCGCGCACGATCTGGCGCCCGGCGATGAGATGGGGCGGTTGCCCGGGTTCACCCGGCGACGCGGCCTCAGTGCCGACCATCATGACCCGAACATCGCGCCCGGCGTGGTCGATCTGCATGGTCAGGTAGGTCACATTGGCCGCCCGCGCGACGCCGGGCATGGCCCGGATCGACCGGTCGACATCGTCATTGATGCTGGACGGTTCGGCATAGGGACCCAGCGTGTCTTTCTGGACCACCCAGAGGTCGGCCCCGCTGTTGTCCAGCATCGCCTGGGCATCATCGACCATGCCGCGATAGACGCCGGCCATGGTCAGGGTGACGCCGATGAGCAGCCCAAGCCCGACACCGGTGAAGACGAACTTGCCCCAGCTATGGAGAATGTCACGACCGGCGAGACTGATCATTGTCCGCTGTCCGCAATCTGGTCGACGACCCGGATGCGCGTGCGGGCGGTCAGGGCGCGCTGGCTAAACACCACCACACGTGCGCCCCGCTCCAGTCCACTCAGAATCTGGACGGCACCCTGGATATCCGTCGCCCCGGTCGTGACGGCCTGGAAGTGGAGCTTTTCACCTTCGACGACCCACACGCCGGTCTCGCCCGTGACGCGATGAATGGCGGCGTTCGGCACGACGAGCGACGTCCCGACCGGCGGCAGGATCACCGTAACCTCGGCCAGTTCGCCAACGGGGGGCAGGTTCGGAGTTTCGAACCCGATCTTGGCCATCACCTCCTCGGTGACCGCGTCGGCCAGCGGCTCGGTGCGGATGACTCGCCCGGCCAGTGGGGCTCCGGCGCGCGACCGCAGCAGGACCTGCGCACGCAGGCCGGGTTGAAGGCCGGTCGACTGAAGCTGGTCGAAGCGTGTGTTGATCCAGAGATTGGCGGGATCAATGATTTCCACGACCGCCTGTCCGGCGACCACGGTGGTTCCGGGCTCGACCGCGCGGCGAACGACAAGGCCACTGGCCGGCGCGAGCAGCAGCAGGTTGGCCTTCTGGCGGACGAGGGCCGCGCGTTCCGCGCCGGTTCGCCCGCGATCCTGGACGGCAGCGGCGACATTGGCGCGCGCCGCCTCTGTTGCGGCTTCCGCCACCTGCAGTTCCTGACGGCGAACGTCGACGGCGGCCTGGGTCACCCAGCCTCCGGTGAGAAGCTGTTCGGTTCGACCGGCCTGTGATCGGGCCAGCCGCGCGCGCGCCTGTGCATCGGCGAGCTGGGCCTGGGCCGCGCGTTCAAGGGCGACGGACCGTCCTTCCGCACCCGCCTGCGCGACAATGCGTTGATCAAGGTCGATCGCGTCGATCTCGGCCAGCGGTTGGCCGGCGACGACATGGTCGCCCACGTCCACCAGCAGCGTCCGCACCCGTCCGGCCGTCGTCGGGCCGACCTTGTGCGTGTACCGTGCTTCAACGGAGCCGATGCCGAAGAGCGATGGCGAGATCGCCTGTTCCTCGACCGTTATCAAGGTGACCGGCACCGGCGCGAGCGGGCCTGACCGCAGCACCACATAGGCGAACAACACGATCAGCGGCGTCAGGACGGCGATCAACAGCCATGTTCGCCGATTGCCGGGCAGGGTCAGCTTCATGGCTTTCCTCCGATACCCTTGAGATAGATGCTGAACACCCGTCCGGCCATGGTCCGCATTTCCGTAAAATCTCCGCTCATCATGGCCTGCATCACCAGGCCCTGAATGGTGCCGACGAACAGGGTCGCGGCCGCTTCGGTATCGAGATCGGCGGGGAGCTCACCATTGGTGCTGCAGCGATCGAGTACCTTGACCAAGCGGGTTCGATACGCGTTGATCAGCGCCCGTGCGCTTCGCTTCGCGGCGGTGTCGCCGGTGCGCTGCAGTTCGCCGAACATGATGCGAGGGACGCCGGGTCGGGCCGCAACAAAATCGACGTGCGCGAGGAACATCTGTTCGAGCGCCGACAAGGGCGACGAGCCCCTGGCTTCCGCCTGATCGAGTCGCCGGGTTAGCTGATCGGCGGTCCAGACCATGACGGCGTCCCAGACCGCATCCTTGGTCGGGAAGTGGCGGAACAACGCCCCCTGGGTCAGTTGCATATGTTCAGCAATCTGACCCGTCGTGATTTCGGCGGGATTGCGCGTTGCCGCCAAGGCAACGACCGCGTCCACGGTAGCTTCCCGGCGTTGCGCAGCTGGAAGATTCTGACGTTTCATGACCAACCCCATAGACAAAAGATAGTGAGCAGTCACTTACTATCTTTCACGAACGATATGCAATGAGGCGGTCATGTAGTCGGACGGGTACCCTGTATCCGAACCCTTCGATCGGCTTTCCGGCCCCATAGGCGCGCGCACGACCGCCTCCCTCCAATTCCCAGATCACATATCCGCGAGAATTCGACCGACAGTTTTCATTTCCGAAGGCAGACCAACATCCCGTAATTGAGCGTGTTTGCAGGACACATTCGACAAGGCGACGGGTCGGGTGATCAGAAACAATCGGCGTTCAGCGACCGAATGGGCTGCATCGCGCAATTCGGCGACAAGCGGTTCGCAATTCGGGGCCAGAATAGGTGCGGAGCCCATCACTTCGACTTCTGTGTCGTCTCCCTTGTGATGTTCCGGGGGCGGGGTGAAGGTTCGCGGGAACTCCGTGACTGGCCGGCATGGAAGCCGGGGTCGGAATTCGGACCAGCCCGCCAGGTTTCGGCCGGTCAGCGCCACTAGTCTGTCTGGCCCCGCCGTCCGCACGGACGGCGGGTCCGACCTTCGGGTCGCAACCTGTCTGTGGCGACAACGGGCGCCGCAGGCAGATTGACAATCATCATGCGACCCGGACGCGCGGGTTGTTATGGTTCCGGGTCGTCTTCAGGTGGAGGGCCCGACGATGCGGCAAATGCAGCCCCGTTCGATCTCCGGTGCCGACTGGCTGAGGTCCCAGGTCCATGGCCTGTTTCCCGGCTATTTCGCCCTGGTCATGGCCACCGGAATCATTTCCAATACCCTGTATTTCGAAGGGTATCTGGCGCTGTCAAAGGCGCTGTTCACCGTCAATCTGTTCGCCTACGTCTGGCTGGTGCTGCTGACGTTGCTGCGCGCGGTGCGCTTCAGGCGGGCGATCTGGGCCGATCTGACCAATCCGGCGCTGGTGTTCTCGTTCTTCACCATCGTGGCCGCAACCGATGTTCTGGGGATCGGCCTCAGCCTGCGCGGCTTCGGCCAGGCGGCGCTGACGATGTGGGTTTTCGCACTCGTCGTATGGCTGTGTCTCAGCTATTTCAGCTTCGCCGTTCTGACGTTTCTGAACACCGCCCATGGTGCAAACGTGGTCCACGGCGGCTGGCTGATCGCGATCGTGGGCACGGAATCGCTGGTCATTCTGGGGGCGATCCTGGCCCCGGCCCAGGGGGATTGGGGGCCGCTGCTGTTCGTCCTGCTGCACATGCTGTGGGGTGTGGGGCTGGGCCTCTACGGCATCTTCATCACCCTGTTCGCCTATCGCATCTTCTTCTTCGATGTGGAGTCGGAGGACATCACGCCGCTGTTGTGGGTGGTCATGGGGGCGGCAGCCATCAGCACCAATGCCGGTTCGGTGCTGATCATGTCGGACAGCGGGGTGCCGTTCCTGCTCTCGATGCGGCCGTTTATCGACGGCGTGACCCTGATCATGTGGGCGTGGGGCACATGGTGGATCCCGCTGTTGATCCTGTTCGGCCTCTGGAAGCATGGCGTGCGCCGCGTACCGCTGGCCTATACGCCGATGCTGTGGAGCCTGGTGTTTCCGCTGGGCATGTATGCGCTGGCCAGCCTGCGCCTGTCGCTGGCGGCCGAAATCCCGGCGTTGAAGCTCATCGCCCAGACGATGGTCTGGATCGCGCTGGCGGCCTGGGTCGCCACCGCAGGCGGGTTGGTCGCCGCCATATGGCGGGGGCTTTGGGTCCGGCGGCCGGGGCTGGACGCGATGCGGCCGCTATAGGCCGAACGCGGTCTCGAGAATGTTCAGCTGAAGAAAGCCCGTGACCAGGACGGTGTTGACGACCCAGGCGACCGTCAGCGCCCTTGCGACCAGCCACCACACCGAGGTTTCGCTGGGTGGCGACCGCCAGATCCCGACCAGGACCCACAATGTGTAGGCCAGGGTGACGACGAGCAGGGTCTGTTGCAGCCAAAGGGTGTTGTTGTAGAGCGCGGCGATGAATCCCGAGATCAGCAGCGCGCTGACGAATACACCATAGCCCCAGAAGAGCACGGGCAGGGGGGCCTGACCGTTCCAGACCTGCGACGGAGACGCGAAGAATCCGGAGGCGGTCTGGGGGCCGGAGCCGTTGGGGAAGTGGGAATTAAGCTGGTTCAACGCCGTTCCTCCAGTAGTGGACTTTGAGAGTGTCCCGAGTGAAGCCGTGTCGGTGCATGAGCCTCATCGTAGCACAAATTTCCACTCCCATGAGTTCAACCACAAGCCATTATTTTAGAAGAAAATTTTCTGGAATGAGCCGTCATCTAATCATGACGAAACGTAAGGGGTGTTGCCGGTACAGCCGTCCCAGAGTGTTCGACCTGACCTGCCTCTGAGCTTTCAGCCAGCGGCGACCTGAGTCCAGCGTTTGTGATGCGATCCCCGGAAACTCCTCCAGGAATAGCTAGAGTCCGCCCCTCGAAAAGACGGACGGAATGATGCGATCACGATTTACGGAAGAGCAGATAATTGGGATCTGCGGGAGCAAGAGACGGGTGTCCTGGCGGCGAACCCGTGCAGAAAGCGCGGGCTCAGCACGCCGACCTTCTACAAGTAGAAGGCCAGTTCCGGACCGTTGATTGCCCAGCGATTGAAGCGTTGTCGGCCGGCTCCATCTCCCCGATGGCATCCCGACGAGATGGTCAGTTCGATCGGCGGAAAGCGCGTGTATCGGTGGCGCGCCGTCGACGACGAAGGCGAAGTCTTGGACCTCGTCGTCTAACGCCGACGGGACGCAGCGGCCGCCTCGAGGCTTCTCCGTCGTCTTTTGCGCAACCAGCCAGTCGAGCCGGAGGCGATCACGACTGATGGCTGGCGTCATGGGACGCGGCCCTCGATGAGCTGGATCTACGCCATCTTCACCGACCAGGTCGGCTGCGGGAAAACAATCGGGCAGAGAACTCACACCTGCGAATCTGACGACGCTAACGGCAAGTGTTGCGGTTTAAATCGCAAGCCTTAGCCCAGCGCTTCCTCACCACTGACGCGGCAGTTTGCAACACCATCAGCATCTCACGTCATCTGATCTGCAGACTCGCACGTCGGCTTTTCCGGGCCGAAGCGGCGTCTGTTTGGGCTGCCTCGGCCGCCGGACTTCGGAAAGCAAAGACGTCTTTCGACTTCGCGCGACTAACCTGACAGCCCTGTGTCCGCCGCCAGCCGAGTGTAGATTTCCAGGTCGATTTTCGCGAGCAGAGCAGTCGGGTTTTCATAAATGGCGCTATTGGCCCCGTGCTCGAGACATTCGACACTCTGAACCCAGCACCGACCGTCAGTGGTGCTCTGTATCAGGGTGTCAGCGTATTCCAGAACATACTGCGACAGACGTTCGCAACTGGTCCCTGGAACCAGTCGAACCTGGGCGAGGCCGAGGGTTTCCAGGTTCTGGAGCGCGCCCTTGTCCGGATCATCGGTGCTGATCAGCAGGGTGTGGTCGAACATCGCGTGCAGCCATTCCCGGATGTCGCCGAACCCGCCCTTGCCAAAGTCCACGACCCAGCCGCGATGGTCGAGTTGCTCGGCGGCGAATGTGAAGCGGAAACCCAGTGAATAGCCATGGAGCAGCTGGCAGTGACTGTCCGCAGCCCACTGCCGATAGGCACAGGAGAGGCCGCGATCAACACCGTAGGTCTTGGTGGACAGGTAGGCCATGGCGCTTTCCGGGACAGGGGCGCTCTATATCGGACGGCGCGCCACCAATCGCAAATCTGGTGTTGCAGGGCGGGTGATCATGACGGTTCAGCCGTCCGGGCGGTGCGGCCCGATCCTGACCCGCGGTGATGATGCGTCGCATGGATTTGCCATTCCCCTCGTGCAAATGACGACGACACGGGTGCGCGCTCGCGTGGCCACGGTCGACTGTGATCGGGAGGCTTTCCATGGGTGTTTCGCTGGCCAGCAAAGACCATGACAACGTCATCGCGACGGCCCGCGCGGCCTTTGCGGATGGCCGGACGCGCGATCATGCCTGGCGTGCCCGACAGCTGGCCGGACTGGTCCGGCTGGTCGACAACCATGAAGAGGACATCGTCTCGGCCCTGGGGCAGGATCTGGGCAAGCCCCGGGCAGAGGCGCTGACCGCCGAGGCCTGGCTGGTTCGTGGCGAGGCCCTCAAGGCAGCCAAGGCCTTCCGTCGCTGGGCCAGACCGCAGACCGTGCGGACCCCGCTTTCGGTGTTTCCGGGAGCAAGTCGGATCGTGTCCGAGCCGCGCGGTGTGGCCCTGATCATGGGGGCCTGGAACTATCCCTTCCTGTTGACGCTGTCGCCGCTGATTGGCGCGCTGGCCGCGGGCTGTACCGCTGTGGTCAAGCCGTCGGAACAGTCACCGGCCACAGCCGATCTGATCGAAAAACTCCTGCCCCTATACCTCGATCCGGAGGCCGTCCAGGTCGTGCTGGGGGACGGGGAGGACGCCGCGCGGCTGCTCGAGCAGCAGTTCGATATAATCCTCTACACCGGGGGGGCGCGGATTGGCCGACTGGTGATGGCGGCGGCGTCGCGGCATCTGACGCCGGTCGTTCTCGAACTGGGGGGCAAGAGCCCGGCCCTCGTCCACGACAGCGCCGACCTTGACGAGGCGGTCCGTCGTATTGCCTGGGGCAAGTCGCTCAACGCCGGCCAGACCTGCACGGCCCCGGACTATGTGCTGGTGCCCCGACAGCGGACTGCCGCGTTCCTCGACGCCTATCGCAGGACCTTGACGCGGTTTCACGGCCAGGACGCCGCGACCAGCCCGGACTATGGCCGGATCCTGAACCGTCGCCATTTTGACCGGCTCTCGGCCTATCTCGGAGATGGCCGGGTTGTGATCGGCGGCGATAGCGACGCGGATCGCCTGTTCATCGCGCCCACGGTTCTGGTCGATGTCGCAGCCGGGGCACCGGTCATGCAGGAAGAGATCTTCGGGCCGATCCTGCCGCTGCTCCCCTATGACAGCTGGGACGAGGCCCTGGCCTTTGTCCGGGCCCGGGACAAGCCGCTGGCCGCCTACGCCTTTGGCCGGGACCGGGCGGCGCTCGACCGCGCCGAACGCGACATCAGCGCCGGTGCCTTCTGCGGCAATGACGTCATCCTGCAGCAAACGGTTCCGGATCTTCCGTTCGGCGGTGTCGGGGCCAGCGGTATGGGGGCCTATCACGGCCGGGCCGGGTTCGACGCCTTCTCCCACGCCAAGGCGGTACTGCGCCGTCCGTCGCGGTTTGACAGCGGCCTTCGCTTCCCGCCGCTTCCAGAAGCGAAATTACGCAAGCTGAAGAATTTTTTCTGACGCCTGTCTAGCGACCGCACCGGAGCTTGAGTCTGTCGAGGTCGAGGATGGTCAGTCGAGTGTAGCGGGTGTCGACCAGACCCTCGCGGCGCAGGCGTCCCAGCAGCACGGCCAGGCTCTGGCGCGACAATCCGACCATGGCCGCCAGGTCCTCCTGGCTTAGCCGCAGGTCGATCTCGACGCCGCGCGTGGTGGCGACACCCCAGCGGCCGGCCAGTTCCACCAGAATGAAGGCGAGGCGCGTTTCCGACGAGGCCGTCAGGGCCTGCTCGACGAAGGCCAGAGCCGTGCGCTGATGGCTGCAGGCGAGCGCCCCGATGGCCCGGTCAAAACGCGGGTGTTCGGCCGCAATGGCATCAATCTGGCCTGTGTCGACGCGCAGGATGGTGCACGGCCCGAAGGCGATCGCATCGTGGAAACGGGGCTTGCCGTCCAGCACCGAGATCTCGCCGAACCAGTCCCCGGGCCTGAGGATCAGATAGACGATGCGTCGTCCGGCCTCGGAATGGCCGATGAGCCGGACCTCACCTTCAAGCATCGCATAGAGGCCGTCGCCGGGATCACCTGTGCGGTAGATGGCGGCGCAGTCGTCGAGGATGCGGATACGGCCCGCGGCAAGCAGGGCGGTTCGAATGGCCGGCGACAGGGTTCCTATCCAGGTGCCGGTCTCGAGAATCTGGCCCGCTTCGGTGATGTTCATGGTGGCGGATATTACTGCAAAGACTGTCAGCAACGCGACAATCTTTGCGGCGCCCAGCCGTTAGCCTCAACCTTCAAAACCGCCCCGGATCGAAGGAGCGGGACGAAATGAGGCGCGCCATGAAGACTGCTGTTCAACTGCTGGAGACCTTCGCCGACGGTGGCGTCGAGGTCTGTTTCGCCAATCCCGGCACGTCGGAAATGCATCTCGTCGCAGCGCTGGATCAGGTGCCGCGGATCCGCCCGGTGCTGGGCCTGTTCGAGGGCGTGGTCACGGGTGCGGCGGACGGCTACGGTCGCATGACCGGCAAGCCGGCCCTGACCCTGTTGCACCTCGGACCGGGGCTGACCAATGGGGCGGCCAATCTGCACAATGCCTTCCGGGCCCGCACGCCGATCATCAACCTGATCGGCGACCACGCCACCTATCATCGCAAGAACGATGCGCCGTTGCAGAGCGATATCGAGGCCTTGGCCCGGCCGGTCAGTCGGTGGCTGGCGACAGCCGAAACCCCGGTGCAGGCCGTCGAACTGGCGGCCTGGGCCCTGACGACGGCGGTCAGGCAGGGGCCCGGAAGCCTGATCGTTCCGGCCGATGTCGCCTGGTCCGACGAGGAGGCCCCGTCACCCTTGGCGGAGCCGGCGGGCCCTGCGCTTTCGGCTTGGGAGCGCCGTATCGACGCGGTCGCGGCCCGCCTGCGGTCCCCCGGCTGTGCGGTCATCATCGGCGGCCGTTTTCTCGGAAGCGAAGCGTGCGCGGCGGCGGCGCGGATCGGGGCCGCGACCGGCGCGCTGGTGATGACCGAGACCTTCCCGGCGCGGGTGGAACGCGGTCGGGGGCGCGCTGCCCTGCCGCGGATTCCCTATATGATCGAGATGAGCGCGGGCCTGCTGGGAGCCGTCGAGACCGTGGTTCTGGTCGGGGCCCCGGCCCCGGTCGCCTTCTTTGCCCTGCCGGGACGGCCGACCCATCCCACCGCCCCCGAAGCTGATTTTCTGACCCTAGTCGAGCCAGGCGAGGATCCGACCGCCGCCCTGGTGGCCTTGGCTGAAGCCGTGGCTGGACCTGTCGCCGAGGCCGTCACCGGCGCTCCGGTCAAGGCATCCGGGCTGGCCGAGGCTGACCGGGACCGGGCGCTCGATGCCGACCTTCTGGCCCGGGTGGTGGCCGCGACCCTGCCAGAACAGGCCATTGTCTGTGATGAATCGATTTCGCTCGGATTCTACGCCTATGACTATGCCGCCGGGGCCGCACCGCATGACTGGTTGGCGCTGACCGGCGGGGCGATTGGCCAGGGCCTGCCGCTGGCCACGGGGGCGGCGATCGCCTGTCCCGACCGCCGGGTTGTGGCGCTGCAGGCCGATGGCAGCGCCCTCTACACGCTGCAGGCGCTGTGGACCCAGGCCCGTGAGGGGCTCAACGTCACTAATGTCATCCTGAACAACGGTGCCTATGCCATCCTCGAACTGGAACTGGCGCGCGCCGGGGCAACGCCGGGCGGGCCGGCGGCGCGCGCCCTGTTCGACCTGACGCGACCCGCGATCGATTTTACAGCCCTGGCGGCCGGTTTCGGCGTTCCCGCCACCCGGGTGCATACTGCGGGCGAGTTGGCTGCAGCCCTGGACCGGGCCCATGCGACGCCGGGGCCGTCTCTGATCGAGGCCATGTTCCGATGACCGGTTCGAACCTAGCTGACGCGCTGCCCGAAGCGCTGACCGACCGCCTGAACGCGATTCTGGGCGAGCATTTTACGGCCAATGCGTCGGTATGCGGCCATCACGGGGGCGGGGGTATGCGCCATCCGAACCTGCCGCCCCAGGCGGTGGCTTTTCCGGCGACGACCGATGAGGTCGCCGCCGTCGTTCGCCTGTGCGCCGAGTTCCGGGTCCCGCTGATCCCGTTTGGGGCCGGTACTTCGCTGGAGTGTCATGTTGGGGCGGTCGCTGGCGGGTTGAGTCTGGACCTTTCCCGGATGAACCGCGTGTTGCGGGTCAGCGCCGAGGACTTCGACTGCACGGTCGAGGCCGGGGTGACCCGTATGGCGCTCAATACCTACCTCAGAGACACGGGTCTGTTTTTCCCGGTCGATCCGGGCGTGGATGCGACCCTGGGCGGGATGGCGGCCACTCGGGCGTCGGGGACCACCACGGTTCGATACGGCGGCATGCGCGAGAACGTGATGGCGCTGACTGTGGTCACGGCTGACGGACAGGTGATCCACACGGCCGGACGGGCGCGCAAATCGTCGGCCGGCTATGACCTGACCCATCTGTTCGTCGGATCGGAGGGGACGCTCGGGGTCATCACCGAAGTTACCTTGCGGCTGAACCCGATTCCGGAAGCCGTGGCCGCCGCCGTCTGCGCCTTTCCATCGGCCGGAGAGGCCGTCAGCACGGTGATCGAGGCCCTGCAGTCGGGCCTCGCCCCGGCCCGGGCAGAATATCTCGACGCTGTCCAGATGGGGGCCGTCAACCAGGCCTTCGACCTCGACTACGCCGTCGCCGACAGCCTGTTCCTGGAATTTCATGGCGATCCGGCGTCGGTCCAGAGTCAGGCCCGGGCGTTCGGTGAGCTGGCGACGGTCAACGGCGGGTCTGATTTCCGCTGGGAGACCGAGCCGGAGGGGCGTGATCGGCTGTGGCGCGCGCGGCATCAGGCGGGCTTGGCGGCCCTTTCGCTGCGGCCTGGAGCCGTGCCGTGGTCGACCGATGTCTGCGTGCCGATCAGCCGGTTGGCGGCGTGCGTCGTCGAGACCCGCGCCGACTTGGCCGACACGCCCTTTCCCGGAACTATGCTGGGTCATGTCGGTGACGGCAATTTTCACTGCATTCTGCTGTTGAACCTCGACGATCCCGACGAGATGGCGGCGGCGGCCGAGTTCGATGCGCGGCTGGTCCGGCGGGCCTTGGCCATGAACGGCACCTGCACCGGCGAACACGGCATCGGTCTCGGCAAACAGGCGGCCCTCGTCCGTGAGCTCGGCGACGCGGTCAATGTGATGCGGTCGATCAAGCGCGCGCTGGATCCGGACGGCCTGATGAACCCGGGCAAGATTTTCGCTGCCGCGTGACAGGGCGGTGAGGGCCTGGCCCGAACGCGATAGCTCAGCGCCACCTTGCGGGTGAGAAGGGCGCGGTCCCCAGACCGCGTTCGCAAAGATCGGTCGGGATGTCGCGCTGGCACGCCAGTGCGGCTCCCAGACGGGCGGCTGCGGGGGCGGTCTGCATGCCGTAGCCGCCCTGACCGGCGAACCAGAAGAAACCGGCAACGTCGGGATCGTAGCCAAAGATCGGCGTACGGTCGGGAGCGAAGGTCCGCAGGCCCGCCCACGAACGTTGGATATGGCTGACTGACAGGTCGGTCGCCGTCTGAATACGGTCTATACAGAGAGCGATGTCGAGCTCTTCGGGTGCGGCATCTACGGGTGCCGACGGCGTTTCGTCGGCCGGGGTAGCGAGCAGGCATCCTGACTCCGGTTTGAAGTAAAATTGTTCGTCGACGTCGATCACCGATGGCCATTTCCCGATGCCCATTTCTTTCGGAGGGGGCAGCAGGACCACAGTCCGGCGTCTGGGTTCCAGTCCCAGCGGAGTCGCGCCTGCAAGTCCGGCCACCTGGTCAGCCCACGCACCGGCGGCATTGACGATGACCCGCGCCTCGACCGTATCGCCGCCGGCCAGCCACAGTCGCCATACGTTCCCGCGGCGTTCGATCCTGTCGACACCGGCATTCAGGCGCAAGGTCGCCCCTCTCGCTCTGGCCATGCGCAGATAGCCGGCGTGCAGACCGTGGGTATCGATGTCGCAGGAATTGGGTTCAAATACTGCCCTGGCGACGCGGTCAGGGCGCAGGATCGGCACCATGGTCCGCGCCACCGGGCCGCTGAGCTCGCGTATCTCGCTGCCCGTGGAGCCGACCCGGACGATCAGGGCCTCGAGTGCGGACAGTTGGTCCTGACCTGCGATCGTCAGGCAGCCGCGACTCGTCAACAGGGCGTGGTCGCAGAATCCCGCGGGAGGGGCGTCGAAGAAGGGCCGGCTGGCAACCGTCAAACGTCGAACCCAGGCGTTGCCGTAGGATTCGACGAACATCGCCGCCGACCGTCCGGTGGTGTGATAACCGGGGCTCTCCTCGCGTTCGACAATTCCGACGCGCGCCTGGGTTGCCAGCTCGTAGGCGATAGAGGCACCGGCGATACCGGAGCCCAGGACGAGATAATCGTAGCGTTCCATGATCTCTCTTGAATCGGTCGCGCGCGACCGCCGTCAATTCCTTGCTCGTTGCCGACCATCGACCGCTCTCAGACCGTCAAGTCGGGGTCGCTACAGCATCAGTCTGCGCCAGCCTTTGAGTTGGACCCGTGCCATAATTCGACACCAGCGTTTCACCGAAGTGAGGGTCGCTAAAGCCTATCCCGGTCCCGTCCGAAATTAGACTCCGGACTGTCCTGCCCCAACTCGATCACCCCCCGGCGGATCTCGCGGGTTCGGGTGAAGAGGTCGTGCAGTTTGTCGGCCTCGCCCCAGCGAATGGCCCGCTGAAGCGCCTGCAAATCCTCGGTGAACCGGCCAAGAACCTCGAGTACCGCATCCTTGTTGGCCACGAAGATGTCGCGCCACATGGTCGGGTCGCTGGCGGCGATGCGGGTGAAGTCACGAAAGCCCCCGGCCGCGTATTTCATTACCTCGCCTTCGGTCATGCCCTCGAGATCAGCAGCTGTCCCGACGATATTGTAGGCGATCAGGTGGGGCAGATGGCTGGTCACGGCCAGAACCAGATCGTGATGGGCGGCGTCCATCACCTCGACCTGGGCCCCAAGGGTGAGCCAGAAGGCCGTCAGCCGCCTCACTGCTTCAGCATACTCCGGATCATCGTTGGCCAGCGGCGTCAGGATGGTCCAGCGGCCGGTAAACAGCTCCGCAAAGCCTGCGTCAGGACCGGAATGTTCGGTGCCGGCGATCGGGTGACCGGGAACGACAAACACACCCGGCGGCGCACCGGCGGTGAGGGCGTTGGTGACGCTGCCCTTGACCGAACCTACGTCGGTGATGATGGCCCCCGGTCTGAGGTGGGCGGCGGCGGCGGCCATGATCTCGCCCATGGCCAGTACCGGCACGGCGAAGATCACCAGATCGGCACCGACGACGCCATCGCCAACGTCAGCGGCCACCCGGTCAGCCAGCTTCAGGGTGATGACGCGTTCACGGACCTGACCGGATCGGTCGATGATGACGATCTCACCGGCGACGCCCTTGCTTCGCGCGATGCGGGCGATCGAGGACCCGATCAGTCCGCAGCCTATGATCGTCAGGCGCTCGAAAAGGGGGGCGGCCAAAGGGATATGTCCTTTGCGACGTAAGACAGGGGACGGGCGGGCAGACCTATTGGCAGACCGATGTATGTGTCATCTGAAACAATAGTGCGTCTTGGACGAAAACGAACAAAAATAGGCGGAGCGGTATCTTCGCCTGATGTATATACGAACGTCCCTTTCTGACTCCCAACGGACGTTCGAAAGGTCCGCTTTGCGGTCGGGAGTCGATCACCGCTTTCGACCCTTGGTGGGACGTTGGGATGCAGCGATCTCCCGACCCGGACTCCGCACCTTGCGGGGGCAGGCGAACATCGCATGGACGGCGGCGACCCGATCAGCCTGAAATGGGGAGGGGAGGACGTTTTGCGGTCCGGCCGCCTTAACTTGTCAGTACTGTTTGGGCTGACAGGACCGCCTGGCGCGGAACGGCTTACCGGGCGGATAAAGTTTGGGCTGACAGGACCCGCTGCATGGAACCTCTCAGTCTCACCCACGCTACACCCCTTGGGGCGGCTAGAAAGCGCCTAGACAGGACATATCTCGGTGCTGACAAGTCAACTCCTTGGTTTCGATTCCGAGCGAAAACCGGCGACTGTCGGCGGCAAAATCTCAGTGAAATCAGATCGAGGCCATTCGAGGCCATTCTTTCACGGGAAGAGTTTTTCGCGTCATACGCCAATTGTGGCTTTAATCTGTCAGTTCCAGTGCGCGTGCTGACGGTCCTTAACGAAAAGCCTGACGCCATCGTCAGCCAGGGCGAAGAAGCGCAACGCCATCTGCAGGCCCACGGGGTCGGGGTGCCCCGCGTCGCCGTCGATTCTGGGGGTGCCAATATCGGCGAGGTTTTGTACGGCGACGTGAAGGCTCATTCGCCGGATCTTCTGGTGATGGGCGCATATGGGCACTCTCGAGCCCGCGAGTTTTTGCTCGGCGGAGCGACTGAGCAAACGCTCAAACATCCGCTCTGCCCGGTGTTTCTCTCCCATTGACCGCGCTTGTTCGCGCCTACCGACCTGACACCATTGGACCCAGTCGATGGACGCTCTAGCCCTAGAGGGCCTTAGTCAGGCGGAAGCTGACAGACGCTTGGCGGGCGTCGGGTTCAACGAGATGCCGACATCGGCGGACCGAAGCATCCTGCGCATTGCGTTCGAAACCATGCGCGAGCCGATGTTCCTGCTGCTGATCGGCGCGGCGGCCCTCTACTTGGTGCTCGGGGACCTCGGCGAAGGCTTGTTCCTCATGGGCGGGGCCCTAGCCACGATCGGCCTGGTCGTTCTGCAGGAGGCGCGAAGCGAACGCGCGTTGGCGGCGCTGCGAGACCTTTCCCAGCCCCACGCTCGGGTGATCCGGGACAAGATCGAGCGCTCCGTGGCAGCCCGCGACCTAGTGCCCGGTGACATCATACTGGTCGGGGAGGGCGAGCGACTCCCAGCGGACGGTGTCCTGGCTGCGGGCGACGTGCTCAGCGTCGACGAGTCGGCGTTGACCGGCGAGTCCGCGCCGGTATCGAAGCGACCGCTTGGTCCTGACGAGATTCCGGATCCCGATACGGCGCCGGGGGCCGAGTCCGGTCCACACCTGTTTTCCGGCACGCTGATCGTCCGCGGACAGGCGGTAGCGCAGGTCAGCCGAACCGGCGCAAACACCGCCCTGGGCCGGATCGGTGTCTCGTTGGCTGCGATCACCCAGGAGCCGACACCGCTCCAGAAGACCGCCGGTCGCCTCGTCACCTGGTTAGGTGGCTTCGCCCTGATTTTCTGCGCCATCGTCGCGATCACCTACGGACTGCTTCGCGGCGACTGGGTGGGCGGGGCGCTCGCTGGAATCACGGTCGCTATTGCGTTGATCCCAGAAGAGTTTCCGATGGTGCTGGCCGTGTTCCTGGCGCTGGGTGCCTGGCGACTGGCCACCCATCAGGTGCTCGTTCGCCGCAGCGCCGTCATCGAGGCGTTGGGCGGCGCAACCGTCCTATGCGTCGATAAGACAGGGACTCTCACCGAGAACCAGATGCAGGTCGCCCGGCTGTGGACGGAAGCAGGGGATATCGCGGTCGCAGCGGGCGAATCGCCCGCCGGTCCGTCCGCCGCCTTGGTTCGGATTGCGGGCCTTGCCTCGGCCGTCCACCCGGTGGATCCGATGGACAAGGCGGTCCGCACCCTGCTCGTGGCTACCAGCGCTGGCACCGACGAGTCTACCGACGAGCCGGAACGGGCGTGGCCGCTGCGCCCGGAGTTGATGGCGATCATCCAAGTCTGGCCGCAGGCCGGAGAGGAAAGGCTCGCGGCGGCCAAGGGTGCCCCGGAAGCCATCTTCCGGCTCTGCAATTTGCCGGTGGCGGAAGTGACGCGGCTGACAGGCGTCGTCGGAGCCTATGCCGAGCAGGGGCTGCGGGTCCTGGGCGTAGCGTCGAGCCGAGTGAACGGCGCCTTTCCCGACGACCCGCAATCCGCGCCGTTTGTGTTTGCCGGCCTGGTTGGGTTCCTCGACCCAGTCCGCCAGGACGTTCCTGCCGCCTTAAAGGAAGCCCAGGCAGCCGGGATTACCGTGGTGATGATCACTGGCGACCACCCGGCTACCGCGCTGGCGATCGCCAAGGCTGCGGGGCTCGATACCTCCGGCGGCGTGATGCTGGGATCTGAACTCGCGGCCCTGTCACCGGACGATCTGGCGGTCCGACTGCTTGGGGTTCGAGTCTTCGCCCGGATCATTCCTGAGCAGAAGTTGCTGATCGTCCAGGGATTCAAGGTGGCCGGTGAAGTGGTCGCGATGACCGGCGACGGTGTGAACGACGCGCCGGCCCTGGAGACCGCTCACATTGGGATCGCCATGGGCAAGAAAGGCACCGACGTCGCGCGGGAGGCCGCCGACCTGGTGTTGATGGACGACAGCTTCGCCTCAATCGTCAGCGGTGTGCGCCTCGGCCGACGGATCTTCGTCAACCTTCGCAAGGCGCTCATCTATGTGACCGCCATCCACGTCCCTATAGCGGGCCTGGCTCTGATCCCCATCGTCCTGGGCTTGCCGCAACTCCTATTTCCGATGCACGTCGTCTTCCTCGAACTGGTGATCGATCCGGTCTGCGCCATGGTGTTCGAGGCCGAGCCTGCGCGAGCGAACGCGATGCGGCAGCCGCCACGGCACCGGAATGAAGCCCTCTTCGGCCCGGTCCAGCTCGGACTGGCACTCATTCAGGGCTTGGGCGTACTTGTCGGGGTATTCGCCGTCTATGTCTGGTCACTGGGCCACCATCCTGAACCAGAGGCGCGTGGTGCCGCGTTCCTGGCTTTGGTCGTCGGAAACCTGGTGCTGGCGTTGGCCGATTCCTCGTCAACCGGTGGACGGCTGTTTGCGCCGCATCGCAAAATTTACTGGATCATCGCGGCGGCTGCCGGCGGAGTCCTAGCCCTAGTACTGACGGTCCCACCTCTGGCCGGCGTCTTCAAGGTCGCGCCTCCCCACCTGACGCTCTTGATACTGGCACTGGGCGTCGCAAGCGTCAGCGGCGGCTGGTTTGGCGTTGCCCGCAGCCTGCGCAGTCGTCTCGTACGCCACGGCCACAAGGCACCGGGCCTGTCGCTGGCATGATCTGGGTCAAGGACAATACCCGGGACGTCGCGAGTGTCAGATGGGCCGAACCTCGTCTTGGAGATGGGGGGCCAGAGTCCAGACCAGTTGGAGCCCACGACGCGGCCGTTGCCTTGACGAACACCAACCGACGCGGCGGTAACCGTGGGGATGAGACGAGGAGAACGGCAGTGAAGGGTTTTGTCGAGGATATCGAAGACCTGACCGTCGAGCACGCCGCATTCCGGCGCGTTCTTTACACGGGAACACACCTACAGCTTGTGCTGATGGCGCTGAAGGCGGGCGAGGAAATCGGCACCGAGACCCACCTGGGTCACGACCAGTTCTTCAGGGTGGAAAAGGGTAAGGGCGAGGTCTTGATCGACGGCGAACGCACCAAAATCAAGCGCGACGATGCGATCGTCGTGCCGGCCGGCGCGAGCCACAACATTGTCAACACAGGCTCAAAGTCGCTCAAGCTCTACACGCTCTATGCACCGCCGCAGCATCATGACGGCGTGGTCCGAGCGACCAAGGCGGACGCCGCGGCTACCGAAGAGCATTTCGACGGCAAAACGACGGAAACGCGGGCACCGGCCAAGTCGACAAATCGCCGGAGCTCTAATGACAAGCCCGCCGGCTGAATCAGTTCTGGGTCGAACCGCTGACCTGGGTGGAGTCAGTCAGCGGGAACTGACAGGTTAAAGCCACAATTTGCGTGCGACGCGAAAAACTCTCTCCATGAAAGAATGGGCTCGAATAGCCTCGATCTGATTTCATTGAGATTTTGCCGGTGCCAGCCAGTGACGTGACCCCCTGAAACTCCTCCAGGAATGACTAGAGTCCGCCCCTCGAAAGGACGGACAGAATGAAGCGACCAAGATTTACGGAAGAGCAGATCATCGGGATCCTGCGGGAGCAGGAGGCGGGTGTCCCGGTGGCGGACCTGTGCAGGAAGCACGGGCTCAGTTCGCCGACGTTTTACAAGTGGAAGGCCAGGTTCGGCGGCATGGACGTATCGGAAGCCCGGCGGCTGAAGGCGCTTGAAGACGAGAATGCCAAGCTGAAGCGGTTGCTGGCGGATGCGATTCTGGACAACGTCGCGCTGAAGGATCTGCTAGGAAAAAAGTGGTGACCCCCGCGGCGCATCGGGAGGCGGCGGCGCATCTGCAGTTGGCCTATGGAATGAGCGAACGGCGGGCCTGCAGGTTGCTGGGTGTCGATCGCACCGGCGTTCGCTACCAGGCAACGCGCCCGGACGACGGCACCCTGCGGGATCGGCTGAAGGCGCTGGCCCAGGAGCGGCGGTGGTTCGGCTATCGCCGTCTGCACGTGATGCTTCGGCGCGGACGACCCGACACGATCATCAGCGACAACGGGACAGAATACACCTCCAACGCCATACTCGGCGGGGCCGACGAGACCGGGGTGGGTTGGCACTACATCGCGCCGGGCAAGCCCCAGCAGAACGGCTTTAACGAGAGCTTTAACGGTCGCCTGCGCGACGAACTGCTGAACGAGACGCTGTTCCGGTCCCTGCCACACGCCCGTTCCGTGCTGGACGCCTGGCGGCGCGACTACAACGAAACCCGGCCGCACTCGAAGCTGGAATGGCTGACCCCGACGGACTACGCCAAGACGCTAACCGGACAGATCGGCCGGTCTGCTGCGCTGGTTGATGGCTGCGCAGGCCGGCCTATTGCAGCCCCAACCAATCACAGCTCAGATCACCCAGGGACTCTCGTTATGGCTGGATGAGAAACGGGGGTCACGTCACCGGCGGTTTCCGCTCGGAATCGAGCCTAAGGAAGTGTACTTGTCAGCACCGGTCACGGCCTCTTCGACTTACCCAGGTTAACCTGACAGCGCTCTCGCCACAGGTAGTGCATCTCGCCGTTGATGCGGACGTAGAGCTCGTCCAGATGCCAACGCCAATGAGTGTAGGCCCGCATCTGATCGACCCGCTTGCGGCGGATCTCCGCGGCGAACATCGGGCCGAACTGGTTCCAGCACAGTCGTACCGTCTCGTGGCAGATATCGATGCCGCTTTCGGCCAGCCTGCCCTTCACGTTTCGGAGCGACAGCGGGTATTTCACGTACATCAGCACCGCGAGGCGGATCACCTCGGGTGAGCTGTCAAACCAGCGGAATTGGTTGGTCAATTTGGCCAGGCCAAGACCCTGGCGTGGGCCGCCTTACCGGGCGGCTAAAGTTCGGGCTGACAGTGCCTGTCAGCACCCGCTCGTCTGAACCGCAGTTCTCTCGGCTGCCGTGCAACTGATCCCGGCCACGGGGGTTCTCTTTTTTGCGCGGTGCCGAGGACGTCGCTCGAACAACGAAACATTTATCAACACCGGGGCCGGGCCGCTCAAACTCAGAGCGAGGCCGCTTTTCCGAACATCCACACCCTGAGGCCGGGCGGCAGAGATTCGACATGATCACGTTCAATGTTGTGAAGGAGACGTGCGGCTGGTCCATCCGAATGGATGATCGCATGACCACTCCGTTTTGGTCGCGTGACCTGGCGATCAGCCAAGCGAACGTCTTGGCCGATGCTATACGATGCCACGGAGCGTGCGCCGAGGTTCTTGTCGAAAGCGTCGAACCTGCGGCTCAGACGGGGAGGCTCTGGAGCCTGAGTTCGCCCCGGCTCGCCGCTGTTCCTCGGCGGCGGTGGACGGGAACCCAGTGAAATGTTCGGCGCCTAAGCCCGTTGCGAGGGTCTGTGGGCGATGGCCGACAAACCTGACGTGACGACGACTCGGCCTGGTCCATCGGTGCGTGAGCCAATAGCCTCGCCACTGCGGCGTTTCCTCGAGAGCGCCGGAGCGGGTTCGCTATGGGCCGACGACGCACCGATTCGGGCCGAGCTGTTCAGCGTCGAACGCTTGGAAGAACATGCACGCGACCTCGCCAGTGTTCAGAGGGTGGTGCCGGGCGTACGCAAGGGCTCGCCCGTCACCCGGCGACTGGCCGACAACGAATCCGTGCTGGTGGCGGCCTACCGGGACATCGCCGAGGCGGTGGAGGCAGCCGAGGTCATTACGCCCGCCGCCCAGTGGCTGATCGATAACTTCCACGTCGTGGAAAGGCAGATCCGCGATATTCGAGCGGATCTGCCGCCCTCATATTATCGTCAGCTGCCGAAGCTGGCCGACGGGCCGTTGGCCAACTACCCGCGCGTGTTCGGAATCGCCTGGGCATTCGTTGCCCATACAGACAGTCTTTTCGACCCCGAGATCCTCCGCCGTTATCTGCTGGCTTACCAGTCGGTGCAGCCACTCACGATCGGTGAGTTGTGGGCGGTGGCGATCACCCTGCGCGTGGTGCTGGTCGAGAATCTGCGGCGCATCGCCCGGTGGGTCATCGACAGTCGGGCCGGACGCCGCCGGGCGGATGCAATCGCCGACCGGCTGCTGGGCGCTGGCGGCCGCGCAGCGGAACCGGCTGAGGCGGTGCTTCCGCCAGATCAGTCATCGCCTTTCCCGGACAGCTTTCTCGTGCAGCTGGTCCATAGGCTGGGCGACCAGGATCCGAGCATCGCCCCAGCCATCACCTGGCTGGATGAGCAGCTGGCGATGCAGGGAACCACTGCGGACGCGGTCGTCCGCGACGAGCACCACCGCCAGGTCGCGGGAAGCATTACGGTCCGCAACATCATCATCAGCATGCGCCTGATTTCCGACGTGGACTGGACGGAGTTGTTTGAGCGCGTCAGCCTGGTCGACGAGATGTTCGGAAGGGCTGACGGCCACCGGACAATGGATTTCCCGACGCGCACTCTCTACCGCAGCGCGGTCGAGGAACTCGCACGGGGCAGCCGGTTCTCCGAGCTGGAGGTCACCCAGGCCGCAATCGCCGCCGCCGGGGAAGTCCCGCCGTCCGGGACCGGGAACCCGGAAGCGCGCCTGGCCGATCCGGGCTACTACCTGATCGCCCGCGGCCGGCGCGAATTCGAGACGGCGATCGGGTTCCGGCCGTCTGCAGGACGAGCTCTCGTGCAGGTCTTTCGGGCGCTAGGGATCGGAGGCTACGTGAGCGCCGGTGCCATGCTCGCCGCCGTCTTGCTGCTGGCCACCCTGTCGTTCATTGCCTCCGGTGGCACGGCTTGGCAGTGGGTTTTGCTGCTCGGCGTCCTGGGATCGATTCCGGCGATCGACCTGGCCGTCGCACTGGTAAACCACTTCGTCACCAGAGGCATTCGGGCCACCCTTCTGCCGGCCCTTGAGCTTCAGGAGGGCATACCACCCGACCTGCGCACGCTCGTTGCAGTGCCGGTGCTTCTGACCTCGATCGAGGACGTCGAACGGCAGGTCGAACGGCTCGAGATCCACTATCTGGCGAGCCCCCAGGGCGAACTTCACTACGCGCTCCTGTCCGATTGGGCGGATGCTGAGTCCGAGCATGCTGAAGGCGACAACGATGTCCTGGCGGCCGGCCGGGCAGCGGTCGCCAGATTGAACCGGCGCTATGGCCCGGCTCCTGGCGGCGCCCGCTTTCTGTTGCTTCATCGCCGGCGGGTCTGGAACAAAGGGGAGTCCCGTTGGATCGGCTGGGAGCGCAAACGCGGAAAGCTTTCGGAGCTCAATCGGCTGCTTCGCGGCGCGCAAGACACGACCTACCTCGCGCCGGTGACGGTGCCGGCCAATGTCCGGTATGTGATTACCCTGGACGCGGATACGCAGTTGCCGCGGGGGACCGTCGACCGCCTCATCGGAAAGATGGCGCATCCCCTGAACCGGCCCCGCCTGGACGCCCGGCTTGGCCGTGTCGTCGAGGGCTATGCCGTGCTGCAGCCGCGCGTGACGCCAGCGTTGCCTGTGGGCCACGAGGGCTCGTTGTTCCTGCGTGTGTTTTCCAGCGCGACCGGCATCGATCCCTACGCAGCGGCGGTGTCGGATGTGTACCAGGACCTGTTCGGCGAAGGATCCTACACGGGCAAGGGCATCTACGACGTCGACGCCTTCGAGGCGGCGCTGAATGGGCGCGTCCCCGAGTCCACCCTGCTCAGCCACGACCTGTTCGAGGGGATTTTCGCACGCGCCGGTCTTGCCTCCGACGTGGAGGTTGTTGAGGATTTTCCTCGCCGTTACGACATCGCCGCCCTTCGTCACCATCGCTGGGCGCGCGGCGACTGGCAGTTGCTGCCGTGGATCCTCGGCTGGCGAAGCGGCGCGGCCGGGCCTCGGCCGCGCGGCGGCGTGCCGGCGGTCGGCCGCTGGAAGATGCTCGACAATCTGCGCCGGTCGGTCTCGCCGCCAGCGGTCGTGCTTTCGCTGGTCGCCGGATGGGCCCTTCCGATTGGATACGCGACGGTCTGGACTGCATTCGTCCTGGCGACCATCGCCCTGCCGCCGCTCATTCCGGTGATCTCCGATATCGTGCCTCGCCGCCCGGGCGTCGCCCTGAGCAGCCACGTCCGCGCCCTCCGCGCCGAACTGGTTCTGGGGTTGGTCCAGTCCGTTCTGATGATTGTCTTCCTCGCTCACCAGGCCTGGCTTATGGGCGATGCGATCGTGCGAACCCTGTTCCGGTTGGTGGTGACCCGTCGCCACCTCCTGGAGTGGGTGCCGTCAGCCCATGCCGCGTTCACCGCGCGGCCAGGCGTCTTGCGCTACTACCAGCACATGGCCGGCGCGCTGGTCGTTGCGGCGGTCGCCGCCGTCATCGCTTGGGAGCGTGGCACCTGGCCACTCGCCACGTTGTTCGTCGTCACCTGGATGGCCTCGCCCGGAGTTGCCTATTGGGCCAGCCAGTCACCCAGGGTCGCCGCCCGGCGCGAACTGGCCGCGGGCGAGGCGCGCACCCTGCGGCTGATCGCAAGACGGACATGGCGTTTCTTCGAGACCTTCGTCACGCCGGCCAGCCAGATGTTGCCCCCCGACAATTTTCAGGAGACACCGGAACCCGTTGTCGCGCACCGTACCTCGCCGACCAACATCGGGCTCTATCTGCTGTCGGTGGTCAGCGCCTGCGATCTCGGTTGGACCGGCGCCAACGAGGCGGTCGACCGGCTCGAGGCCACCCTGGCGACAATGGCGCGAATGGTTCGCCATCACGGCCATTTTCTCAACTGGTACGACACCAACGATCTCCGCCCGCTGGACCCGCAATATGTGTCTTCAGTGGACAGCGGGAATCTGGCCGGCCACCTGATCGCAGTCGCCAACACCTGCCGCGAATGGCGTCAGGTGGGCTCCACGGAACAGCGGCGGATTGACGGCGTCATCGACGCGCTTGATCTCGCCCAAGATGAAAGCTGCCGCCTTCGAGAACTCGGACAGACCCAGAACGTGACGCATCGCCGCCTCGACGAGGCGCTGGAACGGGTGGTGTCCCGCCTTCGCCTGGAGGGAGCCGTGGCCGCCGACGGGCCGCGACTGGCGCATCTGTCCGAACAGGTCGCGAGCCTAGCAGACATAGCGCGCGAGCTAACCCTGGTAATGGAGGGCGATTCCGCCGCCGACGTGCAGTTCTGGGTCGAGGCGGCCGGTGCCTGTGTCGAGAGTCATCGCCGCGATCTGGATCCGGGACGCGCCTCGGCGCTCTCCGCACGGCTGACGGCGCTGGAAGATGTCGCACGGGCAATGGCCCTGTCGATGGAGTTCGACTTCCTGCTCGACCCCGATCGGCTTTTGCTCTCGATCGGCTATCAGGTGAACGAAGGAGCGCTCGACCCGAGCTGCTACGACCTCCTGGCGTCCGAGGCCCGGCTGGCGAGCTTCATGGCCATCGCCAAGGGCGACGTTCCCGCCCGGCACTGGTTCCGCCTGAGCCATGCCGTAACCGCTATCGACAGGGGTGCGGCGCTGATTTCGTGGTCCGGCTCCATGTTCGAATATCTGATGCCTTCGCTGGTCATGAGAGCGCCGGCCCAGAGTCTGATCGAACAGACAAACCGTCTGATCGTGCGCCGCCAGATTGAGTATGGCGCGGCCGCCAAGACGCCCTGGGGCATCTCGGAGTCAGCCTACAACGCGCGCGACCTGGATTTCACCTACCAGTACTCCAACTTCGGTATTCCCGGGCTGGGCCTGAAGCGTGGACTGGCCGCCAACGTCGTGATCGCACCCTATGCGACGGCGCTGGCCAGCATGGTCGATCCGCGGGCTGCAGTGCACAATTTCAGGCGGCTTGAGAACGTCGGCGGGCGCGGACAGTATGGCTTCTACGAAGCCCTGGATTTCACGCCGGCCCGAGTGCCGGAGGGCGAGCATGTCGCGATCGTTCGCACCTTCATGGCCCACCACCAGGGCATGACGATCACCGCGATCTCCGACGTCTTGCTGGACGGCGTGATGCGCAACCGTTTCCATGCCGAGCCGATCGTCCGGGCGACCGAGCTCCTTTTGCAGGAACGCGTGCCGCGCGAAGTCGCGGTCGCGCCACCGGCGGTCTCGGAGACGATGTCGACGGCCAGAATTCGCGAGGTCGAGGGACCCGGCACCTGGCGGAAGGTCAGCCCCTGGAGCGCGACTCCCGCCACCCAGCTTCTCTCGAACGGGCGCTATTCGGTGATGCTCACCGCCGCGGGGGCGGGTTACAGCCGCTGGGGCGACTTCGCCGTGACCCGTTGGCGGGAGGACGCCACTTGCGACGACTGGGGCTCCTTCATAATGCTGCGGAACGTCGCCACTGGTGAAACCTGGTCGGCGACCTACCAGCCCATCGGCGCCGAACCCGACGCTTACGATGTCACGTTCAACGAGGATCGAGCCCAGTTCACCCGGGTCGATGGGCATTTGACGACGACCCTGGAAGTGATGGTCTCGGCGGAGGACGACGCAGAGGTGCGCCGACTGACGGTCTCGAACCTTGGCGATCAGCTGATCGAGATCGAGATCACCTCCTATGCCGAGCTGGCGCTGGCTCCGCAGGCCGCCGATATCGCGCACCCGGCCTTTTCCAAGTTGTTCGTCGAGACCGAGCATCTGGCCGGTCTGGGGGCGGTGTTGGCCACTCGCCGGCGACGCGCGCCCGACGAAGCTGAGGTCTGGGCCGCGCATCTGGCGGTGGTCAACGGGGCGGCGGTCGGCAAGCGCGAGTTTGAGACCGATCGCGCCCGCTTCGTCGGCCGCGGCGGCGGCGTTTGCGCGCCGCTCGCCGCCCTGGAGGGGCGGGCGCTTTCTGGAACAACGGGGACCGTGCTCGATCCGATATTTGCCCTGCGCCGGCGAATCCGCGTGGCCCCTGGCGCGACGGTTCGTGTCGATTTCTGGACTATGGTGGCGTCGTCGCGGGAAGCGGCGCTGGACCTGGTCGACAAGCACCACGACGCCGGTGCGTTCGAACGCGCCACCACACTGGCCTGGACACAGGCCCACGTGCAGCTCCATCACCTCGGTATCGACCGTAGTGCGGCCGGCCAATACCAGCGTCTCGCTGGCCACATGATGTACGCGAGCCCAGTGCTGCGCCCGCCATCGGAGACCATCGGCACCGGGGCCGGCGCCCAGTCCGACCTGTGGCGGCTCGGTATATCCGGTGACCTGCCGATCATGCTTCTGAGGATCTCCGACATCCAGCACCTCGATGTCGCCCGCGAGGCCGTCCAGGCGTTCGAATACTGGCGGATGAAACGGCTGGCGACGGACCTAGTCATCCTCAACGAACACGCCACCTCCTACGTCCAGGATTTGCAGATCGCCCTTGAGACCCTGGTCAGAGCCAGCCAGTCCCGGCCGCAGATCGGCGGGGAGCGGCTGCCGGGCCACATCTTTGTGCTGCGCGCCGACCTGATTGCTCCGGAGTCTTGTGCGCTGCTGGTGTCGGTGGCGCGCGTCGTGCTCGTGGGCGAACGTGGGAGCCTCGCCGACCAACTCGAGCGGGCGCCTGCGGCCAGGCCTTCCCGCCGCGCTGCGGCGCGGCGCGTCGCACCGGCCTCCGAACTACGGGTCTCCCGTCCGGTGCCGGGGGTGGAATACTTCAATGGCCTGGGAGGCTTCTCCGACGATGGCCGTGAATATGTGACCATGCTGAGTCCGGGGCAGTCGACGCCGGCGCCGTGGATAAACGTCATCGCCAACCCCAATTTCGGATTCCAGGTCTCGGCCGAAGGCGGCGGTTACGCCTGGTCCATGAACAGTCGCGAGCACCAGCTCACGCCGTGGTCAAATGACCCGGTGACCGATCGTCCCGGTCAGGCCCTCTACATCAGGGACGAGGAATCCGGGGATCTGTGGAGCCCGACGGCGTTGCCGATCCGCGACGAAGCCGGCGCCTATGTGGCCCGCCACGGGTGGGGCTACAGCCGCTTCGAGCACGCGTCTCACGGCATCACGACGGATTTGCTGGAATTCACGCCCCTGGCCGATCCGATCAAGATCTCGCGCCTGACGCTGCGGAACACATCGCGCCGGACCCGGCGGCTGTCTGTGACCGCCTATGTGGAATGGGTCCTCGGCCCATCGCGCGGTGCCTCGGCGCCGTTCGTGAACACCCGGATCGATCCGGACACCGGCGCGCTGCTGGCGGACAATCGCTGGAACGCGGCGTTCGGAAGTCGCGTCGCCTTCGTCGACCTGGCCGGACGCCAGACGAGCTGGACGGGAGACCGGCGGGAATTCATCGGTCGAAACGGTGCGCTCGCCTCGCCGGCGTCCCTTTCCCGTGGTGCGGCGCTGTCGGGCCGGGTGGGCTCCGGCCTCGATCCCTGCGCCGTTCTGCAGACCCGGATCGAGATTCCGCCGAACGGCACCGTCGAGGTCGTCGTCTTTCTGGGCGACGCCGAGGACGAGGAGCAGGCGCGTGCCTTGATCGACCGCTACCGCCAGACTGATCTGAATGCGGTGCTCGCCGAGGTGAAGACGTTCTGGAGTGATACGGTGGGCCAGGTGCAGGTCAGGACGCCGGACCGGTCGATGGACCTGATGCTCAACGGCTGGCTGACCTACCAGACGCTCGCCTGTCGCGTCTGGGCTCGCTGCGGCTTCTACCAGGCCAGCGGGGCCTATGGCTTTCGCGACCAACTGCAGGATTGCATGGCGCTGGCGGCCTACCGGCCGGAGGTGACACGCGCCCATCTGGTCAGGGCGGCCGGCCGTCAGTTCGTCGAGGGCGACGTGCAGCACTGGTGGCTGCCGCATTCCGGCCAAGGCGTCCGCACGCGAATCTCGGATGATCGGGCCTGGCTGGCTTACGCCGCAGCGCACTATATCGGCGTCACCGGCGATACGGCCGTACTCGATGAGACGTCGCCATTCCTGGTCGGTCAGGCACTGGACCCGGGCGAGAGCGACAGCTTCTTCCAGCCGACATCTTCGGACGAGACCGCCAGCCTGTACGAGCATTGCGCCCGCGCCCTCGACGCCAGCCTGGCTGTGGGCAGCCACGGCCTGCCGTTGATCGGCGGCGGCGACTGGAACGACGGCATGAACCGGGTCGGCCAGGATGGCCGCGGAGAGAGCGTCTGGCTGGGCTGGCTGCTGCATGCGGCGCTCGGCGCCTTCACAGGCATCGCAGAGGCGCGCGGCGACCGGCTGCGGGCGGCCAGGTGGCAGGCGCAGATGCTGAAGCTCAGCACCGCCCTCGACCGGGAAGCCTGGGATGGCGACTGGTACCGTCGCGGCTGGTTCGACGACGGTTCCCCCCTTGGATCGGCCGCCAACGAGGAATGTCGGATCGACTCCATCGCCCAATCCTGGGCCGTGCTCTCCGGAGCGGGGCTGCCGGACCGGGCGGTCCAGGCCATGGCGGCGCTCGAGCGCGATCTCATCGTGCCGCAGGACGGTCTGGCGCTGCTGTTTACTCCGCCGTTCGACCACTCGGTGCGCGATCCCGGATACATCAAGGGCTATCCGCCGGGCCTGCGCGAGAACGGCGGCCAATACACCCATGCCGCCCTTTGGTCGGTGATGGCTTTCGCCGGCCTGGGCGAGGGCGATCGGGCGACGGCGCTCTTCTGGATGCTCAACCCAATCAACCACGCCCGCACTCGAACCGACGTGCACTGCTACAAGGTGGAGCCTTATGTCGTCGCCGCCGATGTCTACTCGGCGCCGGGTCACGTCGGGCGTGGCGGATGGACCTGGTACACCGGTGCGGCCGGCTGGATGCAGCGCGCCGGCGTCGAGAGCATCCTTGGGCTGGGTCTGACCCAAGACCGATTGACGCTCGACCCATGTATTCCCGCGTGCTGGCCCGGTTTCGAGATCAGCATCCGCCGCGGCGGTGCGCACTATGAGATCGTCGTCGAAAATCCGCAGGGCGTGCAGCGCGGCGTCGCATCAGCCGAACTCGACGGCGCGCCTATCGACGTAAAGCCGCTATCGATCCCGCTTGCGGACGATGGGGTCGTCCATCGTTTGCGGGTTCGACTCGGTTGATTGCGGCGGCGTCTATTCCGCCGCGACAGGCGAACGCTCGGCGTCGGCTACCACCTTGAGGGTGCTGATCAGGCTCGACGGGTTGACGCTGATGGAGTCGATGCCCCAGCCCACCAGGGCGGTGGCGATCTCGGGATAGTTCGCCGGCGCCTCGCCGCAGATGCCGACGTGGCGTCCATTGCGCTTCGCGCCGGTGACAGCCAGCCGCAGCATCTCCATCATGCCCGGATCGCGCTCATCGAAATCGAAGGCGACGATCTCGGAGTCGCGGTCCACGCCCAGTGTCAGCTGCGTCAGGTCATTTGAGCCAATCGAGAAGCCGTCGAACAGCTGAGCGAAGGCGTCGATGCGGATCACATTGTTCGGAATCTCACACATCACGAAGATCTGCAGGCCGTTCTCGCCGCGTTTCAGGCCATGGCGCTCCATGGCCGCGAGAGCGCGCCGGGCCTCCTCCTCTCGCCGGACAAAGGGGACCATGATCTTCAGGTTGGTGAGGCCCATCTCCTCACGCACGCGGCGCAGGGCGGCGCACTCAAGGGCGAAGCCTGCCGCATAGGCTGGATGGCTGTAGCGCGAGGCCCCCCGGAAGCCGAGCATCGGATTGTCTTCCTTGGGCTCGAAACCGGCGCCGCCGACTAGGCCCGCGTATTCGTTGGTCTTGAAGTCCGACAGGCGGACGACTACCGGCCGCGGGTAAAAGGCCGCGGCGATCATCCCCACACCTTCCGACAGCTGCTCGACGAAGAAGTCCGTCGGCTGCGCATAGCCCCGGGTCGCCCGCGCGATCGCTGCCCTGGCCTTGGCGGACGTGACCTTGGCGGGATCGACCAGAGCCATGGGGTGGATGCCTATGTGTTCCTGGATGATGAACTCCATCCGCGCCAGGCCCACGCCCGCACAGGGAAGTTCAGCGGTGCGGAAGGCCATGTCGGGGTCGCCCAGGTTGACCATGATCTCGGTCCTGGGCCGGGGCAGGTGGCGGAGATCGATTTCCGAGGCCTCAAACGGTACAGTGCCCTCGTAGACTTTTCCAAGATCGCCCTCGGCGCAGGACACGGTCACCGTATCGCCTGTCTTGAGCCGTGAGGTCCCGTCGTGGGTTCCGACGACAGCGGGAACGCCAAGCTCGCGCGCCACGATCGCCGCGTGGCAGGTGCGCCCGCCGCGATTGGTGACGATCGCCGCAGCTTTCTTCATCACCGGCTGCCAGTCGGGGGTGGTGGTGTCGGTGACCAAGACTTCGCCTGGCTGAAAGGCGCTCAGCTCGTGGGTCGACGCGACGACGCGGACGACGCCGGTCGCGACCTTTTCGCCGACCGGCCGTCCGGTGACGAGAACCGCTCCGGAACCCTTAATCGCGTAGGTGTGGAGGGTCTGGGCCGAGCGCCGCGAGGCGACCGTTTCCGGCCGCGCCTGGACGACATAGAGCGTGCCGTCCTCGCCGTCCTTCGCCCATTCGATATCCATGGGCATGGGTCGGCCGGCCTTCGCGGAATAGTGGTCCTCGATCGTGATCGCGTAGCCGGTCAAATCAAGGACGTCCTGGTCGCTGATGCAGAACTTCTCCCGCGCCGCTCTCGGCGTGGGTCTGCTCAACGTGGTCCCGCGCCCGCTGGCATGGGCCGCGTAGGTCATCTTCAGTTGCTTGGCACCCAGTCTGCGCGCCAGCACCGACCGGAAGCCCTTCCGGTAGGTCGGCTTGTGCACGTAGAATTCGTCTGGATCGATCGCGCCCTGGACGATGTTTTCGCCGAGCCCGTAGCCGCCGGTGACGAAGACGACGTCTCGGAAGCCGGTCTCGGTGTCGAGGGTGAAGATGACTCCGCTCGCGCCGAGATCGGAGCGGACCATCTTCATGACGGCCACCGACAGGGCGACCTTGAAGTGGTCGAAGCGGTTGTCCAGGCGATAGCCGATGGCGCGGTCTGTGAAGATCGAGGCGAAGCAGCGGCGGCAGGCCTCCACAACCGCGGCCTCGCCCCGCACGTTGAGAAAGCTGTCGTGCTGCCCGGCGAAGCTGGCCGTCGGCAGGTCTTCCGCCGTCGCCGAACTGCGGATGGCGACGGCCAGCTCGCCCTCACCGCATCTCTTCTTCAGATCCCGGTAGGCGGCGACGATCTGGTCGCGCAACACCTCGCCGCTGGTGGCCGCATAGACGACCTCGCGCGCAGCCGCGGCGCGTTCCGCCAGCAGGTTGACATCCTTCTTGTCCAGGCCATCGAGAAGGCGGTGCAAGGGTTCCGCCGCCCCCGCGGCGGTCAGCGCGTCGCGATAGGCCTGGGCGGTGATCGCGAAGCCCTGGGGAACCTTCACGCCCTTGTCTGAAAGCGCGGAGTAGAGCTCGCCCAGCGACGCCGTCTTGCCGCCGACGGATGCGAAATCACCGCTGCCGAGGTCCTCGAACCATCGGATGTAGCCTGCTGCTGTTGTCATGGCGTCCTCGATGGTGGCGGTCAGACAAGATAGCGTCCGACGAGGGCCCCTGTTCCATGATCAGGATCAACTGAGCGGTCTGTCACCGTCGCCAGCGAATCTGCAGATCGCGCGGCGGGGCAGGTCAGGGGACGCGGCAGTACGCACGCCTTGTTGACGGGTGGGTTCGCATGATCGACCTGAATCCGAGTGCTTACGGAACGCATAGCCTGCGAAGAACCAAGGTGGCGCTGGATCTACAAGAAGACCGGAAACCTCCGTGCCTGCCAGCTCCCATTGGGTCACGGCAAGCTGGAAAGCACAGTGAGATACCTCGGCATCGAGGTCGACGGTGCCCTAGAGATTTCCGAGTAGATCGACCTTCAGGCGACGGTGGGTCCGTCAGAAAGCGGACCCATCCAACGTCTCTTCGGGGTGGATAGCGACGTTGAAGTCCGTCGGTCACCTGGCAACTGCGGGCCGCACGTTGAACCCTACCGCATAAACAGCGCGCTATTCCTCAGGAAGAGGCGCATGGCTCTCACTCGAACCCGCTGCCGCCGCTCCGGCGCGTCTTGAAGCCGTAGGCCCGCGTGGGATTTAATGATGACAAAAGCCAGCCCCCCCTTGGTCGTCCTGGTCGTCGAAGATGAGTTGATACTGCGAATGCGGGCCGTCGATATTGTCGAGGACGCGGGGTATGCGCCAGTCGAGGCCGTCAATGCGGACGACGCTATTCAAATCCTTGAGTCGCGCGACGACATAGCTGTTTTGTTTACAGATATTCAATTGCCCGGAAGCATGAACGGGTTGAGACTTGCCCACCTCGTGCACGCTCGCTGGCCTAACATCAAAATCATACTGGTCTCGGGGCAGATTGCGGTCGCGGACGACGACAAGCCAGAGGGCAGCAGGTTCTTCCCGAAGCCCCTTGAAATCCAGCAAGTGGTCCTGGAACTACAAGCGATGGTCGGGAGCGGCGCACATAAAGTGTTGCCGACCCTTTCCGCTGACAATGGTTCTCTGACCAAGGAAAACAAGGAACTTCGCTATCAACTTCAACAGGCAGGAGCTCACGCCAAGGCCCTGCTCCTGAAAACTGTTCTCGACACCGAGAAGCAGCAGCTAATCATTGACAAGAACCAGCCGTTCCAGGACGCCCTAACCACCGAAAACGACAGTCTCAAACTGGCGTTGGAGCAGGCCGGCATCGACGCCACTGCACTGCTGGTCCAGGCGGGCATCGAGGCCGAAGAACGTGACGCCGCCGGAAAGTTGCAGCACCTTATCCACGCAGAGCTGCATCATCGGATCAAGAACATGCTCGCGACCGTGGGCGCGATCACCGATCAAAGCCTACGCACCGCGACCAGCATGGCCCACGCGAGGTCCGCGATTGACGGGCGCTTCGCCGCTTTGGCGCGCGCGCACGATCTTCTCACTCGTGCGAGCTGGGAAAACGCCACGATCGACAGCACTGTCCGCAGCGCCGTTGAGCCTTTTGACCAAGGTGGTAGTCGCTTCGTCATAACCGGCGAGGATATTCGGATCACTTCGAGTTCGGTTATCGCGTTCGCGATGACGTTGAACGAGCTTTGCACCAATACGACGAAGTTCGGCGCGCTGTCCCTTCCTGCAGGACAGGTTCAACTTGGTTGGCGGGTTGAAGATGCTCGCCTTCACCTCGAATGGGCCGAGTCCGGCGGTCCGGCCGTGACCGAACCGACGCGCAAGAGTTTCGGAACGCGAATGATGAGATCTCTGGGCCAACAGCTGAATGGTCAGGTTGAACTCGACTACAAGCCGTGCGGCTTTATTTACCGGCTTAACGTTCCGATCGCGTCGCTCACCACAAGGTAATACCTGCTCCAGCTTTGGAAGCAGAAGCGATCTACGACGTCCACTAAGGGTCGGAAGCAGCCTTCAGCAGCCGATCAAGAAGCGGACGCGCCAACGGATCCCATTGGCACCTCATCGAGCACATATGGCCCGGCAATCTGCGGGAACTGGCCAACTATGCCAGCCAGGTCGCCGTCGGCCTGGTCACGCCGTCAGAAGGTCTGGTTCGACAGGTGCAACTCTACGAGGCCGAGCTGGTCCGGGAAGTCCTGACCCGCTACCAGGGCGACATCCGACAGGTCACCACCGCCCTGCAGATCCCGCGCAAGACCCTTTACGACAAGATGGCCCGCCACGGCATCGTCCCGTCCAGCCACCGTCCATCGTCCGCGGACTAGGCTCCGAACGGTGCTGTGAGTCCTGCGTCGACCTGCCCAGGGGCAAGACGCCTTTCGCTGGGCGCGTCTAGCTTGGATCGCGGTTCAGAAATCCCCGCTTATGCGCAAGAGGGATGGGGCAGGGCGACCGCCTCGCGCCATGTCTGGACGGTTCCCCGCCCAGGGAAAGGGTTTGAGGCGCTGGCGTCGCGTCGTATGGGGTCATGATGTACGCCGCCGTGATTTCGGCGCAGCGGTGCAGGCAAGGGCGACGCCGCCTGCTTTCGCCTCACCCTCGGACGGCGACAACGGCGCTCGACGTATTCGTTCGAAGTTGAAGTGCGTCGTGACCCTGCGGCTGCCAACCCCTCTAATGTCCGCTTCCCGGAAGCAAGTGAACCACCGCTTCTGATGCTGTGGACGGCTCTCCAACCCACCGGCAGCGTTAGCTTCCGGTCAGAGCTGGAGGAGAGCCATGGGACAGGTAGTCACGATTGGATTGGACATCGCGAAGTCGGTGTTTCAGGTGCACGGCATCGACGCTGAAGGCGGCGTTGTCATTCGACAGAAGCTGACGAGAGCGCGGCTTCTGAAGTTTTTCGGCAAGCTTGGGCCCTGCCTGGTCGGAATCGAGGCTTGCGGAACATCGCATCATTGGGCGCGCGAGTTGATTGGGCTCGGCCACGACGTAAGGCTGATGCCGCCGAGCTATGTGAAGCCCTACGTGAAGCGCCAGAAGAACGACATGGCCGACGCGGAGGCGATCTGTGAGGCCGTCAGCCGGCCAACCATGAGGTTCGTGCCGGTGAAATCCCCCGAGCAGCAAAGCGTCATGGTGGTCCACCGCACGCGATCGATCCTGATCCGCCAGCGGACCCAGGTGTCCAATGCGATCCGCAGCCATATGGCGGAGTTCGGGATGGCGGCCGCGATCGGTCGCCAAGGCCTGCAGACGCTGATCGAAGTCGTGGAGGATATGGCGGATCCACGCGTTCCGCCCGAGGCACGGGGCTGCCTGACCATGCTGGTTGCTCAGCTGCGGCTGTTGAACGAGCAGAT
>Ga0209512_1000538_pt1 | contig 60225 bp, 43 predicted proteins | sample frozenSSSSmetaG_FD_184142 | JGI IMG/M metagenome (GOLD analysis project Ga0209512, IMG submission 184142) | Glacier valley bacterial and archeal communities from Borup Fiord, Nunavut, Canada, to study Microbial Dark Matter (Phase II) -... | ecosystem: Environmental > Aquatic > Freshwater > Ice >...
GTTGTGACCGAGGCGAGCGCGACGGTGCTCGCTGGAGCACGATCGGTAATGTTGCGCCGCGAGCCGGAGCGCGCAGCGCGCCCGACCAAGGCCCGCCGCGGTCCTGCGGTCGAGCTACCTGTCGGAGCTGCTCCCGTATTCGAGCGCCTCCGGGCGTGGAGGGCCGCAGAATCGAAGCAGCAGGGAGTGCCGGCATACGTCATCTTCCACGACGCGACACTTCGCGAGATCGCCACCGGCACTCCGACGACGCTCGCCGAACTCGGCACGATGAGCGGTGTAGGGGAGAACAAACTCACCAAGTACGGCGAGGCGATCCTCGAGGTGCTCGCGGACTGAGCGTTGTGCCCGGCACCACAGCCGGTCCACGTCGCCTGCCGGGCTGAGCAGCCCCCAGGACGTACCTCCTATCGGGCCGATTCTGCTGAGGGGCTGCACCGGCTGCCGGGCTGACCCGCCCCAATCTGAGCAGTGCGGCCCGGACGATACCCGGCCGAACCCGGACGCCCGGTCTCCCGCTCGTCCGGCCGACCGCTACCTCTGTCGGCCGCGCAGCGCCGTCGGCCACGAGTTGCATTATTTTGCGGCTTCCCGAACGCGGCATCCCGCAAATGGATGCAACTCGCGGGCTTGCGAGCTCGCGGTCGGCCGCGAGCCGAGCCCGCCGGGCCGCGGACTCCGCTACCGCGACTGCCGGTTCTTATAGGGGCGGGGTTCGCCCTTTACGATGGGCGCGCGGCCGTTGCCCTTCGAGGCCTTCGCCTTTCCTCCGGGCGGGGCCGGGGGAGCGGGCGGGCGTTCGTCGAATTCCGCGAGTTCGATCCGGGCGTGGTCGAGCAATGCCACTCCGGCGCCCGTGAGGGTCGTCGACTCCTGGCGACGATCGAAGAGGTCGGAACCCACTTGGGCCTCAAGGGCGCGGATCGACGAGTCGAGTTTTGCCCGCGAGATGCCCAGCGAATCGGCGGCGCGCACGAAGTGCAACTCCTCGGCGACGGCGACGAAATGTCGCAGATGGGTGATCTTCACGCACAACTCCTCGGTTCCCGCCCAGCGTGACGGATGCCTTCAGGGTACGCGGATGCCACCCCAGCCGATGAGTCAGCCTTGGTTCTCGCCCACCCGGTCTGCGCTCGCAGTTAACGCATCGAGTGCGCGCCGCAGCTGAGTGCTCGACGTGTGCATGGTGTACGGGAAGTACACGACGTCCACGCCTACAGCGGCGAACTCTCGCTCCAGGCGAAGGCCCTTCGGGGTGCCGCGCCAATCATCGCCCTTGAAGAAGACATCGAAGTGGACTTCGCGCCAGGTATCGAGTTTGTCGGGCACGGCCTCGGGGCGGGCCTCGTCGACATAGCTGATATGCCGCACGATCTCGAGGCGTTCGGCGAGGGGAATCACCGCGCGGATTCCCTTAGTCAGCATCAGCATCTCGTCGGAAACGACTCCTGCGATCAGGTAGTCGCACTGGCTCTTGGCGTGCTTGAGGATATTCAGGTGGCCGACATGGAACAGGTCGAATGCTCCAGCGGCATAGCCAACGCGGAGGGTCACAAGAACGCGCTCCCTTCTTTCGGGTTGAAAGGGACGTAACGCGGGCAGTCGGGTAAAAGCCCGGAACCTCAGTTTATGCGACCACGATCACCAAACGCCATGACCAACTTCGCATCTGATTTGGCAAGAAGAGAGACAGAATCTTAGCAATTTGTTACGGTTGAAGTCCGCCGACACCCGAATAGCCCCATAGTCGGGCTTAGTCCCTGTGGATTCGAATTGGATTTTTGTGACTTCTCACTTCCCGCGACACCTTGTGGTCCGCCCTAAGTCGCGTGCCCTCAGCATCCCTGTTGCGCTCGTCGTCGCCATCGCCGCCGTGGGTGTGACCGCCTTCGCGGTGCCCGCGTCGGCCACGACCTACGTAAACGACCGAGCCATCGCCTCGGACACCCACACGCGGGCGAGTTCGGCCGGATGGGGCGATGCCGACATCGGCGGCGCTTACAGCTACACCCGCGCCACGTCGTTCTCGGCCGACGGTCGCTCCGGAGTGGCGCAGCCACCGCGGGCCGGTTCCTCGGTGACGGCGACCCTCGGGGCCGTCAGCTCCGAAGACACCTCGGTCACCACCTCCATCTCCTTTCCCCGGCTCCCGACATCGGGCTACGTCTACACCGGGGTGCAATTGCGCTCCAAGGGCGGCTCGTATTATCAGTCGCAGTTCCGCTTAGGTTCCAGCGGCACCGTGACCATGGCACTGCTCCGCGTGAACGGATCCACGGCCATGCAGACCGTATTGCGCCCGGAGATCATCGTGGCGCGCGGCCTCGTCGCCGGCCAGAAGCTGTTCGTTGGCGCGCAGGTCACTGGCCAGTCTCCTGTGGCCCTCTCGTCTCGGGCCTGGGTCGCCGGCTCGTCTCGCCCGGATTGGCAGTCGACTGCGACAGACTCGGCCACATTCCGGATTGCCACCCCCGGATCCATTGGAATGTGGACCTATATCTCCAGTGGCGGTGCTTCGCAGCCGGTGGTGTTCGATGACCTCTCCGCTTACGCGCTCAAGCAGGTCGCCGCAACCGGGACCGGCGTCACGCCGACCCCCACGCCGACGCCGACGTCGTCCGCCAGCCCCGCTCCGACTCCGACTCCGACTTCGCCCACCGATCCCGCACCCGCCGCGCCGTCAGCGCCGACTCCGGATCCGGCAACGAGCGCCGCCGGTGCCCGGGGAGCAGTGGGCGCCGCCGCAATCGGCACGACGTCCTATGCGCCGCCGTCCGGGGCGATCTTCGTCGCCGCCACCGGCTCGGCCTCGGGATCCGGCAGCCAGGACTCGCCACTATTCGATATCCAGGCGGCCATCGACAAGGCTCCGAACAAGGGCACCGTCGTCGTGCGTGCCGGAACCTACCGCGGCTCCCTGTCCATTCCCCGCGGCAAAGCGGTCACCGTCCAGTCCTTCCCCCAGGAGGCCGTCTGGATCGATGGAAGCCGCGCGCTGTCCCAGTGGAGCGCGAGCGGCTCCACCTGGTCCACCTCATGGAATATCGCGTTCGACTCAAGCCCGACCTATACCCGCGGAGCCCCGGATGGTTCGGCCGACGGGTGGGCATTCGTCAATGCCGCCCATCCGCTCGCTGCGCACCCCGACCAGGTCTGGGTGGACGGCGTAGCCCTCACCCAAGTGGGATCTCGCACGGCCGTGACGGCCGGCAGCTTCTACGTGGATGCCGCTGCCGGGCAGCTTGTGCTCGGCTCGGACCCCTCGGGACACGAGGTGCGCGCCAGCGATACCGTCAAAGCGCTCACCGTGCTCGGCGACAACAGCGTGATCCGCGGGATCGGCATCCGCCGCTTCGCGCCCTCGGTTCCGGACATCGCCGCGTTCGCGGTATACGCGTCGGGCGTGAAGGTGGAGAACGTCTCGGTCACCGACAATGCGACAACCGGACTATCGCTGGATGCGTCGAACATCACGGTGAAGAACGTCACCGTGGCACGCAACGGAATGCTCGGCGCTCACGCTAACTACGCAGATGGGCTCTCGATCAGCGGCATGCTGTCGACCGACAACAACACCGAGCACTTCAACCGGGCCCCGGTGGCCGGTGGCCTCAAGATCACCCGGTCTCGCGACGTCTCAGTGGTGAAGAGCGCTTTCCTGCGCAATGACGGCAACGCGGTCTGGTTCGACGAGTCGGTCTATAACGCAACTGTTGTTTCCAACGACATCGTCGGAAACACCGGCAATGCGCTCGTCATAGAGCTCTCGTCCCTCTTCACGGTGGCGAACAATGTCGTGGATGGCAACGGCATCGCGGGCGTACTCGTGGGAGACAGCAACCAGGTTCAGATCTGGAACAACACGCTCACCGGCAACAGTCGGAACATCAACATCGTGCAGGGGGATCGCCGGGCGAGCAACCTGTCGACAGCCGGCCACGACCCGCGGCAGTCGCTGCCGGATCCGACCGTCACGTGGGTCACCGGCCGGGTCACGATCAAGAACAATATCCTGGCCAACTCCACAGGCAACTGCATCCTCTGCGTCGAGGATTACAGTCATCAGCAGTCCGCCGACCAGATGGGCATCGTGACCAACGGCAACGTGTACCAGCGCGTCGCCGCCTCGCAGCCGTCCTGGGCGGTGGTCTGGTCACGCGGTGCCGGAAACCCCGCGGTCTACACGACAATCGCCTCCTGGACCGCGGCAACCGGACAGGACCGACAGAGTCTCGTGCTCGACGGTCGTCCCGCGCTGTCGGATGCCCGTTCCCCGCTCGCGCCGGTCTCGGCGGCCGTGGCTTCGATCGGCCACCCCCTGCCCACGAACATCGCGAAGCTGGTCGGGCGTGACTTCGGAAGCGTGTCGGTTGGGGCGTGGTCGACCTACTGATCGTCCTTCGCGGCGACGTCGATGGGGGGCTCCTCAGGCGCGCCTGCCGCGCGCCGGGATGAGACTCACCAGGCTGATCACGGTGGCGAGGTCGCGCCTGATGGGCGGGACGAGTAGCGACAGCAGGGCGTAGACGGCGATCATGACGGCAGCGGCAGCACAAAGCTGCACGATCGGGCTCAGAGCGTGCAGAAAGTAGACCGTCGCGCCCGCTGCGGCAGCCGACGATGAGACGGCAGCGAGGATTCGGCCCGCTCCGCCGTAGAGCCGCCGCACCGGGAGCTCGGTGCGACGCGACAGCCACCAGAGCGAAATGGGCCAGGAGAGCGCGGGAGCCACCGCGTAGCCCGCGGCGACCCCGATGACTCCCCACTGCGAGCCCACCAGGATGCAAGCCACCTTGATCGCCGAGGAGACCAGGGTGTAGCGGAGCAGATCGCGAGTGAGCCCGCGAGCGATGTAGACCCAGTACCCGACGAAGGCGAGGATTTGGAAGATGCCCGCGAGCGCGAGCAGCGACAGGATCGGCGCGACGGTCAGCCACTTCGAACCGAGGAAGATCGCGGTGATGGGGTGCGCGGCACTCACCACGAGACCGAGTCCGGCGACGAGCGTGTATCCGAGGCCGATCTGGCCCTGCGCGATGTAGTCCCCGAACCTCTTCACATCGGAGGAGAGGCGGGCGAGCACAGGCAGCGCGACCGTGGTCAGCGGGATACGCACCTGGTTGAGCGGGGTCATCAGCAGCTGGAATGCGCGGGAGTAGAAGCCGAGCGAGGTGGCACCGAAGCGGATGCCGATGGTGAACGAGTCGACGTTGTTGCTGATATACCCCACGAGTTGGGTTGCGACGAGGTTGCCTCCGAAGCGGACCAACTCCCTGAGCGGAACGTGGCGACGCGGCCGCCCGGGCAACCAGTGGGCCGAGATCGAGATGATCACCAGCAGCACCACCGCCTGGCCGAGCTGTTGGACCACCAGCGCCCAGTAGCCCCAGCCGAGGACCGCGGCGACGATCGCGAGCGCGAGCGCGATGGCCGGGCCGAGCACATCCGCCAGGGCGAGGCGGGAGAATTTGAGGCGTCGCACCAGGTCTGCACGGTACTGGGTGGTGAGTCCGTTGACCACGAAGATGAGCGAGAGGGCATGGGCGATCGGGATGAGGTCGGGCTGCGAATACAGGCTTGCGAGCAGCGGGGCACCGATGAAGTAGACCAGGACTCCGAGCACCACGCCGATGCCGGTGTTGATCCAGAACAGGTTGTCCCGCTGGTGGATCGAGAGCGTCGGGGCCTGGATGGCCGCGGAGGAGAGGCCGAAGTCGCGGAGGAGCTCGCCGATACCGATCACCGCGACGACCATCGCGATCAGCCCGTAGTCGTGGGGATCGAGTAGGCGGGCAAGCACCACGACGCTCGCCACCTGGATCACCACCTTGGCGCCCTGGGCGCCGAGCGTCACCGCGGCTCCGCGCGCCGCCCTCCGTCCGAGCCCGGGCTCTTCGATCGAGTCGACCTCAGACATTCTTCCTCCGTCGAGCGCGCAGCCGTCTCAGGGTCCCACGCCCGGCCCGGATGGACGCCCGCGGACGGCCGAGGCCGAGCGACAGGAGGCCGAAGCCGCGGTATTGGGGAACCCGGGCACCGGAGGCGATCGCTCCCAAGAGTCGGCCGAGGAGCGTCGTCCGCCGGTCGCGCTGGAGGGGTTGCATGCCGGCGAGATCGTCGATGTCGATGGGACGGGCGACGATCACGCCCGCGGAGACGGCGCGCGCGATCAGATCCAGCCCCCGGAGCGACCGCGCGATCAGGGCGCTCACCCCGGCTCCCTCGGCGAAATCGGGATACCCCCGCGAGTCCGGCCGCCAGAAGTCTGCCGCCGTCACGTCGGCGCTTTCGCCCACCCCATCCGCGCAGATCTTGCAACGCCACTGAGTGGCGGGGCCGAGGGTCGATCCCCAGGAGTCTTCGTAGCTCGCGGATGCCGTCGATCCGTCGCCGCGCGTGACCGTGAACCGTCCGGGCCAGCCGCGTCCGCGGTACCAGAGATTCTTTACGGGCTCGGCCGACGGCACGCCGAGTGATTCGACCAGGCGATCGGTGGCGTGCTGGCTCGGTGTCCCGGCGCAGAAGAATGACAGCAGGATGGGCGCCGGGGAGTCCGGAGTGGCGGGTGACGACCGGAGGAGCGCCCGCACCGCGCTGGCCTCACAAGGCTTTCCGACGAAGACCGTCGAGGCGTCGAGCGCCCCCGCACCGGCGGCGGTCGAGACGGGGGCATAGCGCGATCCGGCGAGGCGGAGGGCGTCCTCCCTCGTGGTGATCTGGACGGCGACCGTGCGGCGGGGCGCGTCGGTGTCGGCGGCCGCACCGACCATTCGGGAGGATTCACCGGTGTCGAGCAGCCAACCGGCGAGGGCGGTGAGGGTCCCCCCGCTGCTGCCCGCGAACCGCACGGCCTCGTCTGTTGCCCAGGCCTCGTAGGCGGCGAAATAGGAACCCATCGTGGGGTGGCGGCGGGAGCCACGGGGCTTCCCTGCTCGCACGGCGACCCCGGGGCAGCTCGAGCGGAACCGGGAGACCGAGTCCGCCGCGGCATCGGACTCTCCGACTCTTTCGGGTCGCGAGAACCCGTCGCCGTCGAGTTCCAGGCGGATGCCGGAGTCCAGTTGTGCGCAGCCCCCGCACCCCGAGCAGTTGCCGGCATCCACCACCCGCGCTATGGCGGCGTCGAGCCGCGACCCGGCCGTCACGCCATCTTCCGGAGGGACTCTTCGGCGAGCAGCAGCGTCGCATGCGCCCGTCGGACCACCCCGTCGACGTCGGAGGCGAGAGCGGGATCCGCCAGCGCAGTGAGCACAGATGGCACCGGATCCGGGTCCGACCGGAGGTCGACGGTGTGGTTCCAGCCGAGGCCCGCGAGCAGAGGCTCGAACTTGCGTGAATAGGCGAGCGGCACCGCCGGGGTTCCGACCGAGAGAGCGTTGAGGCAAGCGTGCATGCGGGACGCGATCACCACGGATGCCCCACCCACGGCCGTGCGCACGTCGTCGAGCCCGGCGGGGATGAGCACCTCGGCCCTCGGCGCGTGGGCGAGGGCGAACTCGCGGATGGCGGGCACGTCATTGTCCGCGTTGTCCGACTCCAGCACGTGTGCGAGGAGGGTCACCGTCCTCCCGTCCGCGACCAGCGCGTCGTGGAGCCGCGCCAGGGTGTTGCGATACTCCCGGAAGTCGACATGCGGGTTGGGGCTCCAGAGGAGTCCGGAGATGTTGAGGATCACGTCCCGGGTCGGTCCGGGAGTGGGCCGGGGGAGCGCGAAGACCACGTCGGTCGTGACGACGTCGACGGGATGGCCGAGCCCGGCGGAATAGTCCGCACTCTGCCGGTCCCGCGCCATGATCACCCGACTGCGGCGGAGTGACGCGCGCGCGAGCATCCGTCCTCTCCGGGTGGTGAACGGGCCGATCGTCTGTGGGCCGAGCGCGAGCGGAACGCCCGCCTGCGCCACGAGCTCTGCGACGGCACCCATCACCGCGAGGCGCTGCAGTCCGTAGATGTCGGCGAAGCTGTCGCCGGAGCGGGTGTCGATGGCGAGGTCGAATCCGGCAAGCCAGCGCTGCATGCCGAGTCGTCCCGTGACGCGCTCCTTCACCAGGGAGCGGAGCCTGCCGAAGGGCAGCTCCGGTGCCCGGTGTCCGTAGTTCTGGAAGACGATCTCGGCGTCGGGCCAGACCCGGAGGGCGAGCGCGGCGGTACCGCGCCCGAGCACCCGCACGCCGAGGTTGGGGGAGGCGTCATCGGCCCAGAGGATGAGGATTCGTTTCACGTCTGCCTTCGCTGTCATGTCAGCGACCGAACCAGGCGCCGCGGAGGGGGGTGCCAGCGACCAGGGCGTCGGCGAGCGAGCGCCCGACCAGCCCCTGTCGCCGGTAGGCACCCAGGGCGAGCCGGCTGAGTTCCCCGCGATCGAGGATCGGCTCCGGTCCGTCGTCGACTCCGTCCGAGGCGTCGGCGAAGCCGTCGTGTGCGAGCAGGATCGAACCCGGCTTCGCGTCGCGCAGGGCGCGGCCGAGGCGTTCCTCGGTGGATGCAACGCGCGAATCCAGCAGCGTCAGGCCCCACAGCACCGGCTCGAGCCCCGTTCGGCGGATCGCGCGCCAGGTCGCGAAGGTCTGGCGACCGTAGGGCGGCCGCATCCAGCGCACCTCGACCCCCGCCAGGTCCTCGAGCTCCGCTTTGCCGCGGGTCGTCCGCGAGGTCACCTCCGCGGGGGTGAAGTCGGTGAGGGACCGGTGGTCGAGACCGTGAAGCGCGATCTCATGGCCGGCGGCCACCACCTGCGACAGCAGCGCCGGATGACGGCGGGCCCGTCCGACGAGCACGAAGAAGGTGGCCGTCGCACCGAGTTCGTCGAGGGCGGCGAGCACCCGGTCGGTACCACCGGGCTGCGGGCCGTCGTCGTAGGTCAGCACGATGTGCGGTTCGGTCGTGCGCACCGCGAGCACGGACCCGATAGCGGCGGAGTGGGCCCGCACGAACGATTTCGCCGAGCGCCTGAGGTCAGTCATGGCGCCGGTACTCTTCGTACACGGTGCCGGTGGCCGCGGCGATCATGCCGATGCCCCGGTTGGCGAGCCGAAGCCCGCGCGCTTGGTGACGGAGGGAGCCGGTAGCCAGCCCAGATCCCCAACGGGCGGTCCCGCTCGCGATGCGCGCCGCGCCACCGCTGAGGGCGCGGGCTCGGATCACCAGTCGCCGCCTCCGCGATCCAGCGAGATAGAGGTCGATAGCCGTCGTCGTGTTTCCGTTGCGACGCGACCTCGTGAGCACCCATGCACGTGTCACGCGCTCGGGCGGCACGAAGTCGGTGGCCTCGGACTCATCGCACCACACTATCCGCCCGCCCGCGGCGATCAGCTGACGACTGAATAGGGTGTCTTCGCCGCCGGTGAGTCCGAATCGGTTGTCAAAACGCAGGCCGAGTCTGCGCACCTGCCGCAGGTCGAGCAGGAGGTTCCCTGCCGCCGCGATCTGTATGACCGTCCCACTCGGCATCGTCGGCCGCCAGAAGAAGTCCCCGGCAGTGATCCACGGCTCGAGCTCGCCATCGAACACCGAAATGACCCGTCCCATGACCGCCGTGGCGTGGAATTCTCGCCAGGTCCGCACCAAGGACCCCAGCCACCCATCGCGGGGACTCTCGTCGTCATCGATGTACACGAGCAGGTCGCTCTCCGCAGCATGGTCGAGTCCACGATTGCGGGCTGCGGCGATCCCGGGCTCTGGTTCGACTACGTAGTCGATCAATCGAGAGCCCAGCGACTCGACCGCCTTCCTGGCCGACGCGAGGGAATCGTTGTCGACGACGACCACCGATGCCGTGGCGGCGAGCGTCGCATCCTGGCCCAATTCTTCGGCCTGGCGGACAATCGCCGGAAGTGCCCTGATGAGCTCTGCGGGACGCCGGAAGGTGAGGACGACGACAGTGAGGATGACGGGCTCCACGGCTGTCATCGCCGATGCCGGATGCCCATAGCCCGCCTGTACGCAGCAACGTGGGCTCGGCCGGCCTCGCCCCACGCTCGGTTCTCCAGGTCCGGTCGGGCTGTCCTCTCACCCGTGCGCACCGAGGCGACGGTCTGAATTAGGTCGTCGGCCGTCAGTTCGCCGGAATAGCGGTAGACCCATCCGGGACCAACCTCGTCCGCAAGAAGTCGATTGACCTCGTTGTCAGGAAGTAGCACAGGGCGCTCGAGGGAGAGCGCGGTGAGGGCGCCCCCCGAATTATGCATGAAGCGATACGGAAGGACGATGATCTCCGACGTCGTCACGATATCCACAAGCTCGGCGTCGGGCAGGAAATGCAGTGCGGTGGAGACGCGGTCATCCCCGTCGGAAAGCGTGGCGATGGATTGCTCGAGTTCAGAGGAGGACGGTTTGCCTCCGATCCTGAGGGTGAGTGCGGGTGTGGCTCCGGCTGTCTCGCGGAATGCGGTGAGGAGCACTTCGACACCCTTGTAGCGACGGATCAGACCGAAATATCCGACCTGGCCCGGGACCATGCCCCGCTTGGGGACGGCGTCATACCAAGACCGATAGTGGCCGTGGAGAATCGTCTCGAACGCCTGGCCCGATTCGAGATCGGTGGTCGCATTGAGCCGGATCCGAAGGGTGGTCATGCGGTCGATGAGGTCGAGCAACTTCGATTCGCGCCGGGAGATGCCGTCCGGGCGTTCGAGATTGTGAATCGTTCGCACGATCGGGGTCCTGGTGAGAGCCAGGCGGGTGAGAAAGGCAAGCGCAAGTGCCTGCCGTGCCAGCTTCTTGAGAGGACTGTGCCCGCTCACGAGAATCTCCGGCCAGTGCGAGTGATAGACGTCGTATCGGGCGAAGAACGCGTTCCTATAAGAGAAGTTCAATACCCTCACCCCGGGTACGGAACGGACCGCCTCGGCGAGCAGCACCAGATAGGGATTGGTGGTGGGGCGAGGGAGGGGAAACGCCTGCAGTACGACAAGGCAACCCGCCGCACCCCGGCTCCTGGCGTCAGGCAACGTCGCTCATGATGTAGCGGAACTTGCCACCGATGTGAGGAATCCGCTCCAATAGCTCCAGTCTGATCGGCACCTTGTCGGCGATGATGACCCTCAGGTCCTCGATGGCGCGGTCGATCACTGCGAGAGCGTCGGGGTGGACCCCAGGAACACAGCGCACGATGATCGAGTAGTCGTCCTGCTGGTGGATCTGGAACTGACGTACTGCCGAAGGCACCTGACTGAAGGACTGGGTCATGCCGACACCGGCGACGATCTGCCCGTCAGGCATGTGGAGTGCTTCGACGACGCGCCCCGACACCGACGCTATCCTCGGCAGCGTACGACCGCAGGCGCACGTTCCCGATATCGTGGTCGTGTTGTCGCCGAGCCGGTATCGGATGAGCGGGAACACCCTGTTGGTCAGGTCGGTCGCGACGACCTCGCCGATCGTGCCAGGCATTACCTCCAGTCCATCGTCTCCGACGATCTCGATCTTGCGAACGTCGGCGAAGGTATGCAGGCCGTTGCGCTCTTCACATTCGCCGGCCATCCAGGGAATCTCCGACGATCGATAGTGGTCGTAGACCGGACCGTGGAAGACCGCTTCGATGGCGTCTCGCTGTGCCTGGGTCACGGGGCTCGCGGTGAGTCCGATGGCGCGCGGGGGAAGCACGCTGATCCCACGATCGGCGATCATTTGCGCGAGGTCACCAATGCCGCCCACGTAGCCGATGAGAATGGCTGGCTTCACCTTCGCCCAGGTGGCGAGGAATTCGTCGACGTGGGCCGTATCCATGCGATAGGCGTCGAGTTGAAACCGACGAGTGGGCCACCACTGGAGGTTGTGTCGCAACTCCTCCTTTCGATTGCGAACCTGGCGATACACGATGGCGAGGTTGTCGGATGGGTGCACCTTCCACCAGTCGAACAGCCTCCATTCGATGGTGCGGGTGGGGGTACGCAGGTCTCGAAGCAGTCGGAGCGGCTGGCCTGTGCTTCCGCCTGTCGCAGAGATCTTGCTGTTCGCTTCCGTGGCCTCGCTTGATCGGAAGTCCTCGAAGTGCGCTCGGACCTCGGACTTGTCGATGATCGGCAGCTCGGTGAACGCGGCGGGGTCGCGCAGGTCGTCCAGTGTGAAGCCAGCATCCGAATAGCGGTCGCGGTAGTAACTGGTGTTTTCGAAGGCGAACCGCGCGTGAGCGATGGCGCGGGAGGCCTGCAGCGTTTCGAGATCTTCCGGGGGGAGGCGTTCGGCAGCGACCAGTTTTCGGTACATCTCGCGATTGTCTCTGAGAACGGTGGCGTTCTTCACAGAAAAACTGACACGCTTGAGCGACAAGGCGCTGCTCCTTCCTCGACCGGGTATCGCAGCGCACTGGAGTCTGCGTGAGTGTGCGCGCTACAACGCTAGCGTGCCGAAGGCGAATTTATTGTTACGATTCGTCGCATCGGCTGGCTACACGCGCTCACGGCCGCGAGATGGCGACAGGGAGAGACGATGGCCCGTTCCGATTTCGATTCCGTTGCCGTGATTGTCGTGAATTATGGCTCTTCGAGCCTCCTTGGAGTGCACCTGCTCGCTCTGTCAGAGAGCGCTCCCGGACTGACGGTCGTCGTCGTCGACAACTTCAGCTCTTCGCAGGAGTGTGAACGTGTCACGGCGCTCTGCCATGCCCGCGGCTGGATCGCAGAGTTGTGCGAACGGAACGACGGGTTCGGTGCCGGGATGAACATCGGTGTCGCCCTCGCACGAACTCGCGGAGCATCCCTGTTCCTGCTGCTCAACCCTGACGCGGTACTGACAGCGAACGGCCTCGCGGCGCTAGTCGCCGAGGTGAGTGCAGATCCCCTGCTCCTCGCGTCGCCGACCATTCTTCGACCGGACGGATCCGTGTGGTTCGGCGGCGCGGACCTTTCACTCGAGGATGGCCGGGTGTCCGCACGAGGGCGCCGCTCACCATCCCTTCTGCGATTCGAACCCTGGCTGAGCGGCGCGTGCCTTGTCGTTTCGGCTGAACTCTGGGATCTGGTCGGGGGCTTCGCCGACGAATACTTCCTCTACTGGGAAGACATCGACCTCTCCCACCGGGTGCTTGCCGCCGGCGGACGCCTCGAAGTTTTTTCCAGCGCGACATCGGTCCATGCGGAAGGCGGCACCCAGGGCGTGGGTTCACAGGCGTCCGGCACCCCGAAGTCGACCATCTACTACTACTACAACATCCGCAACCGGTTGGTGTTCGCCGCCCGCCACCTCTCGGTCGCGGACGTGCGACGCTGGCGGACGACCGCTCCGCGGGTCGCCTGGGAAGTGCTTCTTGAGGGGGGCCGGCGACAGCTGCTCCGCTCGCCGCGGCCGGCGCTCGCTGCCGCCCGCGGCCTCCGCGACGGGCTGCGACTGTCTCGCCGGGGCAACTCGACGCGAAAGGATCCGGCATGAGCTTCACCAGCCGATTCACCCGGCTCTCCCTCTACGCGCGCGGCCAGCTGCGGGGCTATCATCGCGTGCGGATCGGACCTCGGGTGAAGCTCGGGGGATCGGGCACCTACGACCTCCGCCCGGGGAGCGCCATCCGTGCGGGGACGAGGATCTGGGTCGGTCCGGGAGCCACCCTCACCCTGGAGCGCGGGAGCGCGATCGGCGCAAATTGCGTGGTCAACGTCGAGACGGGGATCCACCTCGGGCCCGGGTCCCAGGTGTCGTGGGGGGTCCAGCTGCTCGACACGGATTTCCATGCGATCACCGACGACGACGGAGTGGTCCACCCGCACACGAGCCCGATCGTGATCGGGGCGCACGTGCTCGTCGGCACCGGCGTGATGATTCTTAAGGGAGTATCGCTCGGTGATGGCTCGATCGTCGCGGCCGGTTCCGTCGTCACCCGGTCGGTCGAGCCGGGGGTCGTGGTCGGCGGCAATCCCGCCCGGCCCATCGGGCAGTCGCGCGACTGGAACTGAGATGTCTTCGTGACATCCAGCCGCCTATACTGTGACCAGCGCGTACCCGAACGCGCTGTGCATGAGAGCTGGACAGCCATTGAATGAGCCTGGAATTCCTATCGACGTGAGCCTCGAAAATTCCCATGGATCGTATCTCGACCTCGTGCGTGAGATGAGTCAAGCACAGAAGCCCGCGGCTCGCAGCGCTCCCGCCTACTCACGGTTCGTCAATCGGCGACTCGGCCGGTATCTCGCCGCCGCTGCTCATCGAGCGGGTCTCGGAGCGAACGCGGTGACGGCGATCAGCGCCGTCTGGACCTTTGTGGCGACAGTCTTCCTGATCGCCTTCCCGCCGTCCTGGGGTCTGGGCATCGCGGTCGCCGTCTTCCTGCTCATCGGGTATGCGTTCGACTCCGCGGATGGCCAGGTCTCGCGACTCAGGGGCACGAGCAGCCCCGCGGGGGAATGGCTCGACCACATGGTTGACTCGGTCAAGGTGTCATCCATGCCGCTGGCCGTTGCGATTGGTTTCTACCGGTTCGAGGTGGTGCCGCGCGGGTGGCTCCTCGTACCGATCGCGTTCTCCGTGGTGTCCGCCGTGCTGTTCTTCTGCATGATCCTCACCGAGCAGTTGCGCCGCGCCCACGGGTCGCCGTCCTTCGCGGTGGATGCACCCGGCCGCCCCTCCTGGCTGCGCGCGGTCCTCGTGCTCCCGATGGACTACGGGGTGCTGTGCCTTTCCTTCGTGTTGCTCGGGGCCCCGCTGGTCTTCTTCGCGGTCTACACTCTGCTTTTCGCGGCAACCACGGCGTTTCTCCTACTCGCCGCCGTCAAGTGGTTCCGAGAACTATCCGCTTGGCCGTCCACCGCTCAAACAACGAAGTCCGAGGGGAACCCGTCATGAGCTCGGATCCTCCGGAGTCGACCGTGTCCGACCCATCCGCGACCGGATCGGCGGGCTTCGCTGCCTGGATCCGGCGCAATCGCGTGTTGGCGATCGTCCTGGCCGCGCTCCTGGTCGCGCTGATCGTCGTCGGCGCCGTGGTCGCCACCGCCCTGGCCGCGAGCCAGGGCCCGGTCTCAGACGGGGCGAATCCCGGCAGCACCGCGACTCCGCGGCCCTCGCAGTCCTCCACAGCGAGCCCGGCACCGTCAGCGAGCCTGGGCGCGCCCACTCCGACCCCGAGCCCGACCATCGACCCCGCATTCGGTGCGCCGGTCGCGGCGACCGTCGACAAGGCCGCCCCGGCGCAGCTGACGGGGTCGCTCACCGCCCGCATCGTCTCGTCGACCCCGATCACGGCCACCGGTACCCAGGTGGGTGAGGTCAGCGGTCCCGCGATCCAGGTCGTGCTCGAACTGGTGAACGGCTCGGCGGCGTCCGTCTCGCTGGACGCGGTGTCGGTCAACGGATACTACGGATCGGATCTCACGCCCGCCTCTCCGATCGTTCCGAAGGAGACCAGCACGGCCTTCGCCGGGTCGCTCGCGGCCAACGCGAAGGCCACCGGCACTTACGTCTTCAGCGTTCCGAAGAGCGACCAGCCGTCGTTCGTGCTCACGATGAGCGCGTCGGCGGGCGGGGCCCTCATCGTCTTCAAGTAGTCATCATCTTCAGAGAGTCGCCCGTCTGCCCGACCACTTCGTCGAACCGCTACGCTCAAAAACGCTGCTTTTTAGAAACGCTACTTTTCAAAAACGCTGCATTTTGGAAACGCTACTTTTCGGAAACGCTACTTTTTGGAAACGCTGGCGGGTGTGTTCCCTCTGTCCGTCTTGGCCCGTTCCAGGTCGACAGGAGTGCCGGTGCGGGTGTCCGCCGCATCTTCATGAGGCGCCTCGGTCACGGTACCGGCGGGGGAGCGTCGGGCGCTCGCCGTGTACCGGGGCACGTGGATGCGCATGTGATTGAGCACGATCCCGATGACGGGGATCCGCGCACTGGTCAGTGAATCGAGGGCCGATGCGAGCTTCGCGGCACGCACCCGAGTGGAGTCGACGACCACCAGGACGGCGTCGGCGGACGGGCCGAGGATCGCCGCATCCGCCGAGACGGTAATGGGCGCGACATCCACGATGACCAGGTCGTAGTCTTTCGCGAAGGACTCGAGCAGCTCTGACATGCGGCCGGAGGCGAGGAGGGAACTCGGGTCCGACGGCACCTCCCCCGCCACGAGCACGGAGATCCCCTCGATGGTTGCCACCTTCCCCGCCGAGGTGCTGCCCGTGGTCTCCGCGATGGCCTCGGCCAGCCCGGGCGCGGCGGGAAGACCGGTGATGTGCGAGATGGAGGGACGGCGGAGGTTGGCCTCCACCAGCAGCACGCGCTGGCGGCGCTCGCCGAGCGCAAGGGACAGTCCGAGCGCGGTAACGGTCGTTCCCTCGCGGGGAATCGCGGAGGTGACGAGCACGGTGAACGGCGTTCCGGCGATTGAAGAGAGGAGGGTCGCCGCCAGTTGGCGGTCCTCCTCGGTGACATGCACCGGCGAGGTCGCGCCGGCGCCGGAGGGGCGGTGGTGGTGACGGCGTCCGATCGAGCCGATGAGGGGGGCGTTGGTCACCTCGGCCAGGGCCTGCGGACCGTCGATCCGGGTCTCGATTCGCTGGCGGAGCGCGACCACGAGGACACCGATGATGAGGCCGAGCACCAGGCCGGCGAGGAGGTTGCGCGAGGTGTCCGGTGACGACTTCGAGGTCGGCGGGGTGGCGGGGGTGACGATCGTCACGGCCAGTACCTTCTTGCTGCCCGTGGCGGTCGGAGCGAGTCGCTCGATCTCCGATGAGAGGCTCTCGGCGACGGCATTGGCGATGCCCGCGGCCCGGGATCCGGTCGAGGCCGTCGCGGTGACCTCGAGCAGCGCGGTTCCCTGGGTGGTGGTCGCGGTGATGTCGCCGGCAAGGGTCGCCTGAGTCACGTCCAGACCCAGGGACTCGACGACCGGCGTGAGCACAATCGGCGAGGTTGCGAGCTCGGCGAAGGACAGCATCTGCGCCTGCGTGTAGGCGGAGCCCTGGTTGAGGTCGGTCGCTGAACTGCCGGTGCCGATGGAGAAGTAGAGCTTCGAGCTCGCCGAATAGACCGGAGTCGCGACGGCCGATGCGACGATTCCCGCCACCGCGCCCAGGATGAGCGCCGCAACGATGACGACCCATGAGCGACGGAGGGCGAGCAGGTATCTATTTGACGTCATGGTGATCACTCATTCGGTTGTGTTTGCGTGGTGTTGTTGCGGGACGGGCGGGCGGAACGGGCTGCGTGGAACGGACTGCGTGGAACGGGACGAGGTGGCGAAGCGATCGATGCATCTCACCCGGAACGAACAGCAGGTGGGACGGTGCGATCTCGTTGTGCGGAGTCTCCCGGGCGAGCTGGGTCGCCACCGCGAGGCCAACCACGAACCAGACGAAGATCGAATACTGCGTGATGAGGGCGACAGTGGCGAAGGCGGGGATCTGGGCGACGACGGCGATGGTGGGGGCGGTTGCCCGGCCGGAGAGCACGAAACCGATGGCGACGAGGAGAGCCACCACGACGACGGCGAGAACGATCAGGCCTCCGGAGAGCCCGCTGAGGATCAGCTGGCTGTCGATCGACCGGAAGTTGCCGAAATACACCTGCCCGCTCGCGGAGGTGTGGGCAGAACTCGCCACGCCGATGAGGTTCATGTCGGAGATCAGCGACAGCAGGTTGCCGCGGTACGCCGCACTCCCGGTGGCCTCCGTGCCGGCATCCGTGAACACCGTGTTGACCACAGGGAGGAGGGCGAGGCTGAGAATGACGCCGGCGGTGGCGAGGACGATGCGGCGGCGGATGCTCAGAGCCTCGGCAAGGAACAGGATCGACAGCGCCAGCCCGAGCAGGGCGTCGATGATGCCGATGCGGCTAAAGGTGAGAGTGGTCGCGATGAGCATGAGCAGCACCATGACGCCGCGGATCCAGAACCGGAACTGCGTCGCCAGGGTGAGCGGGATCGCCAGGGCGAGACTGGATCCGAGCGCGATGGAATGACCGAAAGCCCCCTCCGCGCGAAGGACCCCGCCGCGACTCTGGAGTGAGCCCCAGGTGGCGAATGAGATGTTGTTGGCCCGCCACAGGGTGAAGAAGTTGACGCCCGTCAGGAACTCGATGATGGCCAGCACAGACACGATGGTGAACGCAACACCGATCGCGCCGTAGATCCAACGGATGTCGACGCGCGACGGAGCGAGCCTGCCGAGGGCGAATCCCACCACGAAGTAAGTGCAGAGGGAGAGGAGGAACGACAGCGCGATCGCTTTATTGCCGGTGAGCAGCGCGGCCGTGCCGACGAGAATGAGGAGCACCACGAGGCCGTCGGTCAGTGTGAGCCGGAACCGCGCCGTCGGAAGGAGCGCGGCCGTCACGACGAGGGCGGCACCGGAGGCCGCGGGCACGTAGAAGTTGCCCCCGAGGCCGAGGCCGACACCGATCCAGACCGGCACGAAACACAGGACGGTGATCCAGAATCCCACCGCGAGGCGGGGGGAGCGATGGAGCAGGAGGTACAGCACGAAGACCACTGCCACCCCGAGGGCGACGATGAACCCTCGATCGGTGAGGGGACCGGACAGGGCCATGACAGTCATGCTAGCGAGCGGGAGTCACAATCGAGTCGATCAGGTCGACGATGCGTTTACGATAGACGACGGAGCCGTGTCGGGCTACTGCCCGCTCGGTGTCCGCTTCGATCTGTGGAGACGTCCCTTCCCACGTCTCGATCGTCTGCTGTAAGGCATCTGCCAGCGCGTCCGCGCTCCCCGGTACGACAGTTATGGCCGTCCGGTATCCCTCCGTTGCTTCCAACAATCCACTCGTCGCGCTCGCGATCAGGCGCCGCCCGCTCAGTACCGCTTCGACCGCAGTGTCGCCAAACGGCTCGTCCCCGCGCGAGGGAACCACGACGACGTCGCCCGCCGCCACGATCGGCCAGATCGCCGACTGGAAGCCATGGAACGTCACGCGATCGCCGAGACCGGTGGACTCGACCTGGTCTCGGAGCTGCTGCTCGTACCACTCGTACCCCGTGAAGACGTCACCGACGATATCCAGCCGGGACTCGACTCCGCGGGTGGCGAGGTGGGCGATCGACTGGATCGCGACATCCACCCCCTTGCGTGGGGAGAGCCGGCCGACGTAGGTGATGCGCAGTGGGGACTCGAAGTGCTGCCGGGAGGGCGTGACGGCCGGTGGCCCGAGCACTCCGTTATGCACCACGATCGCCCGGCGGGCGAGCCGGGGGAAGGATGCCGCGAGCACCCCCACACTGAAGCGGCTGTTGGCGATCACCCGGGTGGCGAAGAAGAGGGGCAATGCAAGGGCCGACTTCAGCAGGCGCGGAGCGGATGATTCGCCCTCGTGTACATGGCAGATCACGGGGATGCGGCGCAGTCGGGCGAGGAGGATCCAGAGGGGGATCGTCATGGTGTTGACATAGACCACATCGGGTTTCAGCCCGGTCAGGAGCCTCATGCCGGACGCGAACCCGCGCACGGCGTCGGACAGAAACTCCAGTGCGCCGACAGGTCGTAGAACGCGCTTTCGAAGCACCGGGCACGGGCGGAGAGTCACCCGCGCCCCGCGGAGGCGAAGCTCACCGACCATCGGCCCGGAGGTCGGCACAGTGACGGCCACCTTCCATCCGGCGTCGACCAGGGCGCTCACACTCTCCAGCAGCACACGGTCGGAGCCGTAGAGCTCCGCGCCCGGGTGTGCGAAGAGGATGGTGCGATCGGTGGAATCCGCCATCACAGTTGGGTGGCCTTGAAGTTGTCGAAACTGGTGGTGACCGGGGACGCGGTAGCGGTGGCCGAGAGGTAGGAGCGCAGTCCGACGTATCCGGCGACCTGAAGGGCGGCCGTGGCGTCCGTCACGCTGGCCTGCCAGGTGGCGGGCTCGGGCGTGCCGGTGACCCACAGCTTGGCGCGGATCGTGGTCGGGCTGGTGCCGGACACCTCGAGCCGCATCGATAGCGAGGTTGCCGGGGTGAACGTGATGCCCGGTACGGCCACTACCTGGAGCGCCGTGCCTCCCTGCAGGAGCTGCAGTTGAACGGCACCGCTGGCCTGCACGAGCGTGCGCGCCTGGTAGTTGGTGCTCCCGACATCCCGTCCGATCAGCGAGATGTAGGAACCACCGCCCGTCGGCAGCTGGTCGAGGCCGAACGACACGGTGAGATCGGCGGCGGAGGAGTTCACGGAGGTGAGGCTACTGATCTTGGTCGACCCGATCGGAGCCGCCTGCTGTCCGACCCCTCCAGCGACGGTGTAGGCGGAGGCCGTCCCGGCATTGACCCAGGAGCCGCCGACATCCGCAGCTCCCCACGAGTTCGAGATGGCCGTACCGAAGTCGGCCTGCGCGATGACGGTTCCGGGGGGAGTGACCGGGACGGAGACTGTGACCGGGGCCGCAGTGGAGTTCGTCGCGCCCTGGTCATCCGTGACCGTGAGCGTGATCGTGTAGGTGCCTGCCGCCGCGTAGGCGTGGGAGACCACCGATCCCGCGCCGGTGGAGCCGTCGCCGAAGTTCCACGCCCACGAGGCGACGGACCCGTCGGCATCGAACGAGCCCGAGCCGTTGGCGGTGGCGGAGAGACCGGACGTCGACGAGGTGAACGAGGCGACCGGAGCGGTGTTGGCGATGGGCGACGGGCGTCCCGACGCCACCAGGTGGTTCACCACCTGCTGGCGGATGAGCACCGTCGGGTACACGGCGACATCGGCGATCGTCCCGGACAAGAAGTTGCTCGTCGGGCGGTTCGCCCACCCGGAGAGGTTGTCTCCACCGACCCGCCAGAACCCGGAGAACGCCTGCCCGGCGGTCACGTCGGTGCGGCTGCCGACGACGTTCCCGTCGACGTAGAGGCGCATGCCGTTGCTCCCGAGGGAAGCCGCGACCTGGTGCCACTGGCCGTCGTTGAAACGGTCTGCCGACACCAGGGTCGCTGAGGTGGCACCGCGCACGCCGAAGATCACGTGGCCCGCATTGTCGAGGTAGAGGTGTCGGTCGTAGCTGCCGGAGAGACCCGTGGAGGTCGACCCGTACCCGACGATCTTCCCGCCCGCGGTCGAGGTCGTGCGGATCCACGCCTCCGTGGTGAACGTGTTCGGCGCGGGCGCAGCCACCGTGGTGCCGCCGCTGCCAGCGGAGGTGCCTGAGAAGGTGGACGCCAGGTCGCCGGGCACTATCCCCGTCGCACCGCGGGTGATTCCCGTTCCGAGTGTGAGGTCGGAGAAGGCGACGTTGTCGAAGCCGACGGCGCCGGATGTCTCATCCAACGGCCAGTACGAGCGCGGGGAGTCGGCGGCGACAGCGTTGCTGTAGGCGGCGGGCACCGTGGAGCTCGCGACGGTCACAGTGGAGCCGAGTCGACTGATCGAGTTGCCGAAGGCATCCGTCGCGTAGACCCGATAGGTATGTCTGCTTCCGGGAACGAGGTTGCGGTCGACGAAGCCCATCTGGGGCCGCTGCCAGAATGTGGTGTCCAGCGAGGTGCGGTAGACGGGGTTCGCGGTGGCTTCGTCACGCACGACGGTGTAGGCCAGGTTCTTGTTGTCCTGGTCCCAGGTTGCGGTCCAGGAGACGCGCACCTCGCCATCCGAGAGCGCTGTGGCTACCGGGGCGAGTGCGTTGCTGACGTTCGGCCCGACCTTGTTGGGGGCGATGGACTGCACGGCGAACCGGGTGAGGCCGGCCTGCGCCACTCCGTTGACGAAGGGGAACTCCCCGCCGACGACGAGGTACTGGTTGTTGCCGGCCACGCTCCATGCGGCTTGCCCCTGGCCGGTGACGGTGCCCGTGACCCAGGTCGGGAACCAGTCGAGCAACGAGGGGCTGGGGTTTCCGGCCCAGTTGAAGTATCCGCCCGGGTCCTTGGTGATCGTGCCTGTGGCCGCGCGGCTGAAGGCGATGGTCTGGTGGTGGGTCCTCGGGTTGGTGTCCGGGTACCCGCCGAGGTTGGCGCAGTAGTGCGGGTGACCCGCCACGTAGACGGCGGTGTCGGATGCGAAGACCGAGTAGGTGTCGCCGTGGCAGTCCTCGATCCACTGGATCGCTCCCGAGTTGGGGTCGGCCGAGAACGAGCCCTCCAGGTTGCCGTCCGTCAGCGAGCCGAAGACGTAGCCGGATCCGTAGATCCGGTCGCTCGTGGCGGTGAGGGCGGTGATCGCTGCCTTCGTGCCGCCGTCGCGCACCTTCAGGTTCGCCGCCCAGGGCATGACGTCACCCGTGGCGGTGTCGACCGCGCCGAGGCCGTAGTTGGCTACGCCACCGATGTGCGCGAATCGGCCGCCGAGTACGACCCGGGAGCCGTCCGGGGTGAGCGCCAAGGCCTGCACGGTCGAATCCGCGTTCGGATTCCACGCGTCCACCGATCCGTCGGCGGCGTTGACCCTGGCGACAAATCCTCGGGCGGCACCGTTGACGCTCGAGAATGTGCCGCCAAGATAGACGGATGTGTTGGTGGCCGTGACGGCTCGACCCTCACTCTCCAGGATCGGGCGGAACGAGGGGATGATCTGTCCCGTCGCCGTGCTGAACGCGGCGGCGCGGTAATACCCGGCCCCGTCGATGCTCGTGAAGTCGCCGACCACGTAGATGCGGGATCCGTCGGGCGACGCCGTGATGGCGAGCGCCTGCGCGTTGAGGCTGGGGGCGAAGGTCGGGATGAGGACGCCGGTGGTCAGGTCGTAAGCGAGCAGGTTGTTCCGCACCACCGTGTTCACCCCGGCCGCAGCCCCGGCGGGGCGAGCCGTAGAGAACTTGCCGGCGACGTAGACCGTGTTGCCGACGACGACCTGGGACCAGGCCACGCCGTCGATCTGCGTGGTGGACAGGGCGTCCGCGCTCACCGTCGGGGGCGTTGCGGGATTCGACGGATCGGCAGGCGCCGTGTCTGCGTGGGCGGCGCCCGCCGATCCCAGGAGTAAGGACACCACCAGCGCACCCGACGCGACCGCCGATAGGGCTGCTATCGATCGGCGCGCGCGGGCAGGGGAAGTCGTACTGGTGGACTTGCCGCTGTTGAACATTGCCTTCTCAAATCAGGCAGCGCAGCTATTGCACATTGCTGACGGTGAAGTTGTCGAATCGAGTGGTCACCGGGGTGTCGGTCGCCGTGCCGGAGAGGTACGAGCGCAGACCGACGGACCCGGCGACCTGGAGGGCGGGGGTGGAATCGGTCGCGCTCGCGAGCCATGCTGCGGGCTCGATAGCAACGGCGGACCATACCCTTGCTCGGACGGTGGTCGGACTGGTTCCGAACACCTGGAGCCGCACGTTGAGGGTCGACGCCGTCGTGAACGTCAATCCGGTCACATTCACCAGTTGGATCGCGGTGCCGCCCTGGAGCAGCTGCAGCTGGACCGCGCCGTTGGACTGCACCCAGACGCGCGCCTGGTAATTCGTCGATCCGACGTCGCGGCCGATCGCGGAGATGTAGGCCCCGCCGCCGGTGGGCATCTTGTCCAGGGCGAACGAGACTGTGAGGTCGGTGGCGTTCGAACTGACCCCAGCGAGGCTGCTGGTCTTCGTCGAGCCTGCGGGGACCACTTGGAGTCCGACGCCCCCGGCTACGCTGTAGGCCGTCGCCACTCCGGTATTCGTCCACGCTCCGCCGACGTCCGCGGAGCCCCAGGAATTCGCCACCGCGGTTCCGAACTGCGCCTGCGCCAGGATGTTGGCCGGCGGCGTGACGGGCGCGGTGACTGTGACCGGGTGACTGACGGTGTTGGTCGCTCCCTGATTGTCGGTGACGGTGAGGCTGGCGGTGAAGGTGCCGGCCGCCGCGTAGGTGTGGGAGGACGTGGCACCGGTTCCGGTGGTCGAGTCTCCGTAGTTCCACGAGTACGAGGCGACGGTGCCATCCGGATCGGATGACCCCGTGCCGGTGAACGACGCGACCAGGTTGCTCGAGGTCGACGTGAACGCCGCCACCGGAGCCTGGTTGGCCGGAGGAGCGCCGACGGTCGAGACCAGCAGGTTGTCGAAACTCGTCGTGACTGCGGCGGTAGCCGAGCCGGACAGGTAGGAACCGATGGCGAACGATCCGGCGAACTGCAGGGCGGCGGTGGCATCCGCCGCGGTCGCCGACCAGGAGGCCGGCTCGCTTCCTGCCGCGGGCCAGACCTTCGCCTGGATGGTGGTCGGCGAGGTTCCGGTCACCTGCACGCGCACCTTAAGGGGAGCGCCTGCCGTGTAGGTGAGTCCGCCGACCTGGACCGACTTGAGAACTGTCGATCCCTGCTTGAGCACCACGAACACGGCTCCGGTCGACTTGACCCAGACCTCGGCGGTGTAGCTGCCGGTGCCGACCTGTCGTCCCGTGAAGTCGGTGAAGGATCCTCCGCCGGTGGGGACGGAATCGAGATTGATGACCGCTGTCGTGTCGGTGGTCGTCGACGACAGGGACGTCAGGGCCGCGATCCGGGTGGAGCCGGCAGCGACCTTGATCTGGCCGACGCCGGTGCCGACCGACAGGTTCGAGGCCGTGCCAGTGATGGTCCAGGCCCCGCCGATGTCGGCGCTGCCCCATCCGCTCGCCACGGTCCGTCCGAAGTTGTCCTGTGCGAGCGTCGTGGCGGCGGGAGCGGACACGGTGACCGAGTGGGTCACCGCGTTGGTGGCGCCCGAGTTGTCGGTGACCGTCAGCATGACGATGTAGCTGCCGGCCGCCGCGTAGGTGTGCGACGTGGTTGCTCCGGTCGAGGTGCCCGAGTCGCCGAAGTTCCAGGCGTAGGAGGCAATGGACCCGTCCGGATCGACCGAGGTCGATCCGTCGAAGGTCGCAACCAGAGCGCTCACCGTGGAGGTAAATGCCGCCGTCGGCGAGACGTTCGCCGCCAGCACCGAGACCGGGTGGGTGACCGTGCCGGTTGCGCCCTTGTTATCGGTGACGGTCAGTGAGATCGTGAAGGTGCCCGCCGCCGCGTAGGTGTGGCTCGCGGTGACTCCGGACGCGGTGGACGAGTCGCCGAAGTCCCAGGCGTAGGACACGATGGAGCCGTCCGAGTCCGTCGAGCTCGTCGCATCAGTAGCCACGCCGAGGTTGGTTGCCGTGGAGGTGAACGCCGCTGTGGGGGCGACGTTCGGAGCGGTCACCGTCACGGAATGCGTGACGGTGCTCGTGCCACCGCGGTTGTCGGTGACGGTGAGGCTCGCGACATAGCTGCCAGGGAGCGTGTAGACGTGGGTGGGGCTGACCCCGGTTCCCGTCTTGGAATCTCCGAAGTCCCAGGCGTAGGAGGCGATCGTGCCATCCGAGTCCGTCGAAGCGGAGGCATCGAACGCTGCCGACAGGTTCGTGGTCGTCGATCCGAACGCGGCTACCGGAGGCACGTTCGCCGCCAGCACCGAGACCGGGTGGGTGACCGTGCCGGTTGCGCCCTTGTTATCGGTGACGGTGAGGGAGATCGTGTAGGTGCCCGCCGCCGCGTAGGTGTGGTTCGCGGTGCTCCCGGAAGCGGTTGCGCCGTCGCCGAAGTCCCAGGCGTAGGACGCCACGGTGCCATCGGTGTCGGTGGAGCCGGATCCGTTGACAGCTACGGCCAGGTCGGTCGCGGTCGTCGTGAAGGCGGCCGTCGGGGCCACGTTCGGGAGGGTCGCGGTGACCGAGTGGGTGACAGTGTTCTTCGCTCCGCGGTTGTCGGTGACCGTCAGGGATACGACGTACGTTCCCGGAAGGGTGTACGTGTGCGTGGCAGTCGCACCCGTGCCGGTGTTCGAGTCTCCGAAGTCCCAGGCGTACGCAACGATCGATCCGTCCGGGTCGGTGGAGCCCGACCCGTCCAAGGAAGAGGTCAGGTCGGTGGTCGTCGAGCTGAACGCCGCGACCGGGGGCACGTTGGCGATGCTCGAGCCGAGGTTGTAGTGGTTGAGCACGTCAGCGGCGCTGAGTGCCGTTCCGTATACCGCGGCCTCGTCGAGGGTGCCAGCGAAGTAGTAGCTCGAGGAGTTCCAGGTGACGTCGCCGCCGATCTTCCAGTACCCGTCATAGGCCTGCGAGCCGGTCTGCGGGTTCGTGGCCTGCAGGCTGCCGTCGACGAAGAGCTTCATCCCGTCGCTGGACTGTTCGGCCACCAGGTGGTGCCAGTTGCCGTCGTTGTAGGACGCCGAGGTGATGGCGAGATTCGTCTGTCCCGTCCACACCCCGAAGGCTAGGGTGCCGTTGTCCTGCATGTAGACGTGGCGGTCATAGCTGCTCGACAGGCCTGTCTGCGAGTTTCCGAATCCAATGATCTTGCCGCCCACGTTCGTGGTGGTCTTGAACCAGGTTTCGAGCGAATATGTGGTGGGACCGCTGTAAGCCTGGTTGCTCGCAACCATCGCGTTCGAGTCGAAGCTCGTGGCGGTGTTTCCCGCGATCGCACCGGAGACTCCGTGCGTGACCGAGCCGTTGTAGGTGCCCGGGCTGTTGTACGCACCCGAGTCCTTCGCGGTTCCGTCGGTGTCGTTGAGGCGCCAGTAGATGAGGGGGTCATTGTCGTAGACCGCCTTACCGTAGGCATCCGCCGGCGCCGGGGGGATGGGGGAGACGCGACCTGATGCGACGTAGTGGTTCACGACCTGCTGGCGGGTAAGCACGGTGGAGTACACCGCGACCTGGCCGATGTTGCCAGCGATGAAGTTGCTCGCGGGCTGGTTCGGCCAGCCGCCGAGGTTGTCACCGCCCACTCGCCAGTATCCGGAGTAGGGCTGGCCGATGGTGGTGTCATTGCGGCTGCCCACCAGCATTCCGTCGACGTAGAGGCGCATTCCGTTCGGTCCCATCGAGGACACGACCTGGTGCCAGGCGCCGTCGTTGTAGGTGTTGGCGGAGTTCACCGTCACAGTGTTGCCCGTGTAGACCCCGAAGATGATGTGCCCGGAGTTGTCCATGTAGGTCTGGCGGTCATAGCTGTTGGACTGGCCGGTCGCGGCAGCGCCGTATCCGATGATCTTTCCGCCAGAGGTGGTTGTGGTCTTGATCCAGGCCTCTGTGGTGAAGGTGTCGGGCGCCTGGATCGAGGTTGGTGTCGCGGCGGTGCCGTTCGAGGTGCCGTCGAAGATCGATGCCGGATCGTTCTGCACGATTCCATCGGCACCACGCGTCACACCAGAGGCGAGTTTGAGGTCCGTGAAGCTGACGTGGTCGAAGCCGACGGCACCGGATGTCTCATCGAGAGGCCAGTAGGAGCTGGGGCTGTCTGCGGCCACCGCGTTGTTGTAGGCACCACCGCTGTCGGCGACGGCGACGGTGACCGCGGAGCCGAGCCGGCTGATCGAGTTGCCGAACGGATCGGTGGCGTAGACCCGGTAGGTGTGGGTGCTGCCGGGGACCAGGCCCCTGTCGATGAAGCCCATCTCTGGGCGCTGCCAGAAGGTCGACTCGAGAGAAGACGTGTAGACCGGAGTCGTGGTCGCATTGTCACGGACCACCTTGTAGGACAGATTCTTGTTGTCCTGATCGTAGGTCGCGGTCCAGGTCACCCGGACCTCGCCCCTCTTGAAGGACGCTGCGGTGGGGATGAGCGCGGTGTTCACGTTCGGCCCTACCTTGTTTGGCGCAATCGACGGGATGGCGAAGCGGGTGAGCCCGTATTGGGCGACGCCGTTCACGAACGGGAACTCACCGCCCACCGCAACATACTGGCTGTTGCCTGCCAAGCTCCAGGCGGCCTGGCCCTGCCCGGTGAAGCTGCCGGTGACGTACTGGGGGAACCAGTTCAGCAGGGTCGGGGAGGGAATTCCGGCGAAGTTCGTGTATCCGTAGATGTCCGGGGTCATCACACCGGTAGCAGCCTTGCTGAATGCGGTCGTGTGATGGAAGGTCCACGTCGGTGAGGTCTGTGGGAAGCCGCCGATGTTGCCGCAATAGTGGGCGTGGCCAGCCTGATAGACGACGTCGCCGGCGGCGAAGACCGAGTAGGTGTCGCCGTGGCAATCCTCGATCCAGATGATGTTCCCCGAATTGGGGTCGACCGAGAAGATCCCTTCGAGGAAGCCGGCGTTGCCGCTTCCGAAGTCATATCCGGCGCCGTAGATACGGTCATTCGTCGTGTACAGGGTGGTGATAGCCGCCTTTGGCCCCCAGTCGTGGACTGTCTGGTTGACAGTCCACGGCAGCACCGACGCGTCGCTGGCCTTGACCGAGCCGAGACCGAGGGCCTGGACGCCATTGAGAGTGTCGAATCGACCACCGAGCACGATCTGGGTCTTGTCGGGGGTCAGGGTGATCGCATAGACGGTGGAATTCGCGCCGGGGTTCCAGTTCGTCACCGAGCCGTCAGCCGAGTTCATCTGTGCCGCGTATCCGCGAGGCTGGCTGTTGACGGAGGAGAAAGTGCCACCGGCGTACACCGTCGTGTTGGTCGCGACCACGGCCCGCGCTTGACTCTCGAGAATCGGCCGGAAGGCGGGGATCACCTTGCCCGTGGCGGTGCTGAACGCAGCGATGCGGTAGTACGGTGCCCCGTCGACGCTGGTGAAGTCGCCGACGACGTAGATGCGGGAACCGTCGGGTGAGGCGGCGATGCCGAGCGCCTGGGCGTTCAGGCTCGGCGCGAAGCCGGAGATGAGGTTACCGGTAGTGATGTCGTAGGCGAGAAGGTTGTTGCGCACCACGGTGTTCACCCCAGCTGCCGCCCCGGCGGGACGGGCAGTGGTGAACTTGCCGGCGACGTAGACGGTGTTGCCCACGACCACCTGCGCCCAGGCCACGCCGTCGATCTGGGTGGTGGGGAGGGCATCTGCACTCACCGTCGGGGGAGTGGCGGGGTTGGTCGGGTCGATCGGGGCGGTGTCCGCCCGCGCCGCCGAGGGTGAGAACGATATGAGCGCGACGGCGAGCGCGATCGAGAGGATCATCGCGAGCGCAAGGGTGACCAGCCGGGGGAGGCGGAGCGTGGAGAGGACGTTCATGAGATTCTCGAATCGGTCGGGGCTGGTGTCAGGATCGTGCGGTTCGAGTCGCCCGAGGCTGTGATCTCGGAGTGGCGACGCCTGGAGTGGATGGATGTTCCCTGGGTGAGTCGGCGTGCGAGTCGTTCGTACTCGTCCGCGACGTCGTCCCAGTCGTAATTCTGTTCAGCCCGCCGCTGAAGGCGCTGCCCGATTTTCTCGAGCTGGTGGGCGTGGTGCTCCGCATGGTCGATCTGTTCTCGAAGGCCTTCAGCGCTGTGGAAAAACAGCCCGTCCTCGCCGAGAACATCCCGATTGAACTCGACGTCATACGCGAGCACCGGAGTCGCACCACCCATTGCGCGCAACAGCGACGGGTTTGTACCCCCTACCGAATGCCCGTGGGCATAAGTGAGGGCGTTCGTGTAGAGCTGATCGAGCAGCTCCTGGTCCCAGATGCCGCCGAGGAGGCGGATCCGGGAGTCTGCGTGTGCGATCTCTTCCACCCGACGGGTGTAGGTGGCCGCGTAGGGGGCGCTCCCCACGACGATGAGCGGGTAGTGCGCCTGGCTCTGCGAGAACCCCTGGACGATCAGGTCCACATGGTTCTCCGGCTCGAATCTCGCCACGACCAGGTGGAACTTGCCCGGCTCGAGGCCGAGTTCCGCGAGCCGGTCGCTCGAGGGGTTACGCACGATCCGGGTGCCATAGCTGATGAGTTCGGTCTCGGCGGAGAACTTGCGCGAGTAGTAGGAGGCGATGCCGGGGGCATCCGCGATGAGGGCATCGGCCAGCTTCACCGCGAGCCGCTCGACTCCGAGGTAGTAACGACGGCCGGCGCCGATCCACTTGTCGCGCATCCACTCGAGCCCGTCCACGTGGACGGCCGTCGGGATGCGGCGGGCGCGGAGAATCGGCAGGAACGGGGCATTCGCCGCGTTGAAGACGAACGCGGCGTCCGGCCGGGTCGTGACGCTCGCGTGGATCACCGACAGGGCGGAGTGGCTAAGGGTTTCGGCGGCTCGGAGGTGGAGCGCGGGAAGATGAACCAGCTTCATGCCCCGGTAGAAGGGCACCCGTCGGTCCGAATCCCGGCAGTAGACGGTGACCCTGTGCCCACGTTCGACCAGGCGCGCGCCGATCTCTTCGACTGCCGTCTCGAATCCGCCGTAAGCGGCAGGAACCCCACGGGTTCCGATCATTGCGATCCTCATCGGATCAGCTGCCCCCGGCTGGCGCATCAGTATGCTCCGACCGGATGGATCAGTACGCGGAGGGTGCGCCACATGATCATGACATCACCGACGACGGACCAGTTCTCCACGTAGTAGAGATCCAGACGCACGCTCTCTTCCCAGCTGAGGGCGGAGCGTCCGTTGATCTGCCACATACCGGTGAGGCCGGGCTTGATGTACAGCCTGCGTCGGACGTGGTCTTCGTAGCTCAGCACCTCGCTTGGGAGGGGTGGACGTGGTCCCACGAGGCTCATGTCCCCGACGAGAACGTTCCAGAACTGCGGGAACTCGTCGAGCGAATACTTCCGCAGAAGGCGGCCGATGCGCGTCACACGAGGATCGTTCCTCATCTTGAACAGCACCCCGTTACCCTCATTGTGGACCTGGAGCTCAGCGAGTTGCTCAGGTGCGGAGGCCACCATCGACCGGAATTTGAGAATGTGGAATGTGCGGCCACCGCGTCCGACCCGCTCCTGGGAGAAGAATGCCTTTCCCGCGCTGTCGGCCTTGATGATGATGGCGAGCAATACAAACATGGGACTCAGCACCAGCAGGGCGGTGCTCGAGACGAGGATGTCGAGACCGCGCTTGAGCAGGTGCTTACCTCCCTCGAAGTGTGGGATCTCCACGTGCAGGAGGGGAAGGCCGTCCACCGGGCGGAAGTGGATGCGGGGTCCTGCCACATTGGCGAGGCTCGTGGCCAAGATGAGCTCTATCGTCTTTCCCTCGAGCTCCCACGCGAGGTCGTGGATGAAATCGCTCTCGCCGCCGGGCTGGCCCGCTACCACGATGCCGTCGGCATGCAGGGATTCTGCGAACACCGCCACTCGGTCGAGCCCTCGCCAGACCCGGATTCCGTCGACCTCACCACCGTCCAGTTCGTGATCGTCGCCATCGAGCACGATCCCGATCACCGAGTAGGTGGCTCCTGAGCTCCGGTCGATCTGGCGGACGACCCTCTCGACATCCGTTCGCCGTCCAACGACGATGACGCGAGCGAGGAAGTGTCCGAATTTGCGCTGGGCTGTGAGCCACTGACGCAGGCTCCATCGAGTGCCGAGCAGCCCGAGGAGGCCGAGCGGGAAGGCGACGATGAAGAACCAACGTGCGGTGTTGATCTCGGCGACGAGGAACAAGATCGCCGCGATGCCGAACATCGTGGTGCTTGCGTGGATCACCCGCTTGTATTCGCTGGCACCCATGCCGATGACGCGGATATCGCGGCTGTGGAAGGCGCTGAGCGACAGCGTCCAGGCGACGGCCATCGCGAAGCAGAGGTATGTGTAACGCTGCGAACTAAGTATGGTTATGGGGTCGACGCCAGTGAAGTTGAACCGGGCGACGAAGGAGAGCGCCATCGCGACGCTGACCACCGTGACATCGCTGATTGTCAGCTTGAGGCGAAAGGACCTGGCCCAGCGCTGTCCGGATGAGGGACGCTCACTCCCGCGCGCAGCAGATATCGCACCAATGGAGGTGAGGCCCAGTCGCGCGGGTCGCACGCCTGGCCTTCCGGCTCGGGGGACCGTCGTTTCGTTCATCGGGTAAATCCTGTATTTTCGGGTTTTACAGGGACCTGCAACATGAGTCGTTGGGTGACGACACGCAGCATCGCGTGTGGCTCCCTTCGGGAAAAGGGATGCACGCGGAGCGAGCTGCGTCGATGCGGGTATTCATCGCCACGGGAGGAGATGATTAGCTCAGAATACTGGGCAGCCAGAGATTTCTGTATCCCCCCGTTCGGGGGTAGTTGGCGGATGAGGCGATCCGGCCGGCGCCTCGCCCTACGCTCGACGTATGCGCACTTTCTACCCCGAGATCGAACCGTACGACTCCGGACTGCTGGACGTCGGTGACGGGCAGAGCATTTACTGGGAGACATCCGGCAACCCTGCGGGCAAGCCCGCAGTATTCCTGCACGGTGGTCCGGGCGGCGAGACGCAACCCCAACACCGGAGGCTCTTCGATCCGGAAAAATACCGAATCGTGCTGCTCGACCAGCGCGGCTCTGGTCGGAGCCTCCCGCATGCGAGCGATGACGACATCGACCTGAGCACCAACACCACCTGGCACCTGATCGACGATCTGGAGTTGTTACGCCAGTACTTGCGCATTGATCGCTGGCTGGTATTCGGCGGCTCGTGGGGCAGCACTCTCGCGCTGGCCTATGCGGAGACGCATCCAGCCAGAATCTCTGAACTGGTGCTCCGCGGCATCTTCACCCTGCGCAAGACCGAGCTCGACTGGTTCTACGAGGGCGGCGCCGGAGCGGTGTTCCCGGATGCGTGGGAACGATTTCTCGCCCCTGTTCCCCTCGACGAGAGAAACATGCTCATCCCGGCATATCACCGACTCCTCAACGATTCGGATCCCGCGGTCAGTGGTCCGGCGGCCGTGGCATGGTCGGTCTGGGAAGCATCCACCATCACCCTGCTGCCTCGACCCGATGTGGTCTCGACCTTCTCGGATCCGCACTACGCGCTCGCTTTCGCGCGAATCGAGAACCACTACTTCGTCAACCGCGGGTTCTTCGACGACGGCCAGCTCATCCGGGATGCCGGTGTGCTCGCCGACATTCCGGGCGTGATTATCCAGGGACGTTACGACATCTGCACGCCAGCCGTGACCGCCTGGGACCTGCACCGCGCGTGGCCGGAAGCAGAATTCGTGATGGTCGCGGATGCCGGGCATGCCTTCGACGAGCCTGGAATCCTCTCCGCGCTTATCGAGGCCACTGATCGCTTCGCCGAGGACCAGAGCGCCGCCTGACCATAGCCCGGCCTGACCGCAGCCTGGCCTGAATAGAGTTCCGTCGGCAAGACCAACGCCCGCTAGGCCGTCGACGGCGGGGAAGTGGTCTTCGCAGCCGCGAGTTCCTCCTCGCGATTGCGGGAGACCCCGCTGAGACGCAGGGTCGCCAGGAACCCAAGAACCAGGAAGCCGGCAGCCGAGAAAGCCGCAAATCGCGTTGCGTCGCTGAAGGCGATGCGGGCGTCCTGCGCGATCGCCGTGCTCTGCTTCTCGAGCCCGGGAATCGCGGCCCCGGCGCTGTCGACCACGGCGTTGACGACCTGGGTGCGCTGGGCATCCGGAAGGTCGGAGAGGCGCGAATCGAGGGCTGTTCCGGCCGAGGTGAAGAGGATCGTGCCGAGGATGGCGATGCCGAGGGCCGATCCAATCTGGCGCGCCGTGCTGGACGTGCCGGATCCCTGACCGCTCGCCTCGATCGGAACATCCTTGAGCACCACGCCGGTCAGCTGCGCGGTGGCGAGACCGACTCCGAACCCGTAGACGAAGAGGAACGGCACGATCACGAGCCAGGTGGCGCTCGCCGAGATGACGAATCCGAGCCCGGCGACACCGATGATCTCGGCTACCAGCCCCACCCGCACGATCGTGACGGGGGAGATCCGATTGCCGAAGGCGCCAGCGAAGCCGCTTGCGACGAACGAGCCGATCGCCAGGGCCAGCAGCACGAAGCCGGTCTGGAGGGCGTCATAACCCAGCACGTTCTGAAGCCAGAGAGGGAGGGAGAGGATAATGCCGAATTCTCCGAGGGAGACGATCAGGGCGGCGATGTTGCCGTTGCGGAACGATGGGATGCTGAAGAGGCTGAACGCAAGAAGCGTGGTCTTGCCGAGTCGTTGGCGGTACCGGCCCCACGCCACGAATCCGATGCCGGCGATCAACGTGACCGCGAATGCGATCGGGATAATCGAGACTTCAAACGGCCAGGTCCAGCCGCCGACCTTGGGCGCGGTGTTGGTGAGCACCCAGCCATAGGTTCGGCCCTCGATCAGCCCGAAGACCAGCGTCGCGCTCGTGACGATCGAGAGGATCGCACCAAGGACATCGATGCGTCGCACATCAGTGGCCTTCGACTCGATCACGAAGATCAGGGTGCCGATGATGATGAGAATGCCGAACGGGATGTTGATGCCGAATGCCCAGCGCCAGGAGAAGTAGGTGGTCAGCCAGCCGCCGAGCAGCGGACCGACCGCGACCATTCCACCGATCGTCGACCCCCAGACGGCGAACGCGATGCCGCGTTCCCGCCCGCGGAAGGTGGCATTGATGATGGAGAGGGTGGTGGGCAGCACCATTGCGCCGCCGATGCCCTGGATGACCCGGGAGCCGATGAGCAGGTCTCCAGTCTGGGCGAACGCGGCGAGGATCGACGCAAGGGCGAAGATCGTGACACCGATGATCAGCATCTTGCGTCGCCCGTAGCGGTCGGCGAGCGTGCCGAACACGAGCAGCAAGGCCGCGAAGACCAGCGTGTAGCTCTCCTGCACCCACTGCACCTGGGTGGAGGTGATCGAGAGGTCTTTGATGATCGACGGGATCGCTACATTCACGATCGTCGAGTCGACGATGATCAGTGCTACAGCGATGCTGATGAAGACGAGACCGGCCCAGCGACGCCGGGAGGATCCCGCTACTGTGTCGCTCACGCAGCCGCCACCTTCGGGCTCCGGCCGCTCGCCGCGCGGAGCCGTGTGCTTCGAATTCGCAGGATGACAGTCACGGCGATCACCACAACAGTTGCGGTGATCGCGGCGATTGCGGCCGGCGGGGAGAGCAGATCTCCGGTGAGGCGGGCGATAGCGACCCATGCGAACCCCCAGGAGAGGGAAACGGCGGGTGCGAGTCGCCCTCTGCCGCGGACGGCCAGGAGCACTCCCACGAGACCGGCGACGGCCACGATCACCACGGCCCAGGCATCCGCTCCGAGCCCGAAGCCGCGGAACCCGGAGGCGACGAGGAGGGCCGTGATATTGGCGGCCGTCGCCACGCACACCCAACCGAGGTAGAGCCCGACGGTGCCGTCGGCGACGATCGTTTCGACCAGGTTCTTCGGGCGCGAGGCCAGCGTGATGCGGAAGGCCCAGACCAGCACCACGAGCAGGGCGACGATGATCGGCACGCTCGCGGCAAGGAATCCGAACTGGATGCTGAGGATCCAGGCCGCATTGAGAATCAGGGAGGCCGCGATCGGGTAACCGAGCCGCCGCTGGCGTTCGTCGGCCCGCTGTTTGGCCAACGACTGCCAGACCGCATACGCGAGCAACCCGGCGTAGATGGGAGTCCAGATGGCGAAGGCCGGGCCGCCGGGGGCGATAGGGGTGGCGTCCGCCGCCAGTGCGCCGCCGGCTGCGGCCTGGATCGGAGTGCCGCCAGCCGCCCCAGATCCGATGAAAGCGCCGACTACAGCGATAATTGCGCTCACCAGTACGGCGGCCTGCCGTGCAGTGTCTCGTGTCTCATTCACAGCGACTCCTAGATTATCAGCTAGCTTAGTAATTCACGATAACCTTAAATATAGAAGAGGAAAGCTGCGACGCGATGACTGATCCGGCTGGAATGCAAGGCTGGCCAACGGGACGACTGTTGTCGACGGCGGCGCGACTCGTGGAGCATGCCTGGGTCGAGGCGCTCGAACAGCTCGGACTGACCCATGCCGGGCTCATCGTGTTGCATGTTCTGGATGCAGGATCCCTCAGCCAGACCGAGCTCGCCAAGTCGGCGCGGGTCGAGGTGCAGACGATGTCCCGCACACTCGAACGACTCGAGCGGGAGGGCTATATCGCTCGTGAAAAGCATCCCACTGATGGTCGCCGCCACGTCGTCACGCGCACACCGGCAGGGGGGGCGGCGTGGGAATCCGCACGCACTCTCGAAGCCGACCTGTTTCCGAACATCGGCGACAACGCGGGCATGCGAGCCTCGTTACTCGAGATCATCCACGCAACGGCGGCCGATCGATGGGACGCGCAGTAGTCCGAAGAGGAGCGGCCCTGGCATTGACTGCCGACCTGGCCGTCGGTAGGCATGGGGGTCTACCCAGTGCGGTCGGCTCAGCCCATGCTGCGCGTCCAAGCCCTGGCTCCCTGTTTCGCGGAGCTCCCGGTCTTAGTGCGGCTTCCCGTTTTACGTTTTATCGCTGCTCCCCGTGGGAAATGCAGGAACTGACATTACCGGTGGGGTAGGAGTGGCTCCTCCGCCACGGCAGTAACGGTCGTTCCTGCATTTCGTGAGGGTTGGACCGCAGGGAGGCGCGGAGGAGCGGCAATCGTGGGGTAACGAACGGGGAAAAGATCAGGCGTCAGCCTGGGCTGCGTCCTGCTCGGCGAGCTTCTTGTGCACCTCGTCCATGTCGAGGCCCTTCACGGCCTCGATGACCTGGTCGAGCGCCGGAGCCGGCAGCGCGCCGGGCTGGGAGAAGACAAGGATGCCGTCGCGGAAGGCCATCAGCGTGGGGATCGATGTAATTCCTGCAGCGCTGGAGAGCGCCTGCTCGGCCTCGGTGTCGACCTTGCCGAAGGTGATGTCCGGATTCTTCTCGCTCGCGGCCTCGTAAATCGGCGCGAACATCTTGCACGGTCCACACCAGTCGGCCCAGAAGTCGACGAGGGTGATCCCGGAGGAGGTGACGGTGTCTTCGAAGGCTTCCGTGGTCAGGGTGAGAGTAGGCATGTGGGGGTCAACCGTCTAGTAGGTGTTCGCATTCCCCGGACGCTGTCGACTGTGGATTGCTACAACGGATGGCGCGGAGCCGACGTAGCTTTCGTGCGGGCCACACCACCTTTTTTGCGGTGTGCGGTGCCGATCGTAACGTCGAAGACAGAACTTCGAAGGCCTGAATTCCAGATGAAAGGGCGATCCGCCATGACGAACCTCGCTGACCGCGTCACCGCTGACCCCATCACCGCCCAGTCCCGGCCCGCCGTCGCTTCGGCTGCCGGGTCATCCCAGCACATCGACACCGCCTGGCTCGGCGACTACCTCCTCGGTGCCTGGGCGGATGCTCGTCGCGAGTCCCGCGAATTGATGAAGGACAGCGCATTCCATCGCGACGACAGCCTCACACTCGACGAACAGCGCACGCGCGTGCTCGGCCAGCTCAAGCTGCTCGTCGACTCCGGTTCCGTGCTCAAGGCGTTCCCCACCGCCCTCGGCGGCCACGATGACCACGGCGCAAACATCGCGTCCTTCGAAGAGATCGTCACCGCCGATCCATCACTGCAGATCAAGTCCGGCGTGCAGTGGGGCCTCTTCGGAGCGGCGGTTCTCCACCTCGGCACCCAGCGTCACCACCAGGAGTTCCTGCCCGGCATCATGAGCCTCGAGGTGCCCGGCGCATTCGCCATGACCGAGACCGGTCACGGATCGGATGTCGCGGCCATCGGTACCACGGCCACCTACGACGAGGCGGCGCAGGAGTTCGTGATCGACACCCCGTTCCGCGCCGCCTGGAAGGACTACCTCGGCAACGCCGCCCTCCACGGCAGGGCCGCCGTCGTGTTCGCACAGCTCATAACCAAGGGCGTCAACCACGGTGTTCACGCCTTTTACGTGCCGATCCGCGACGAGAACGGCTTCCTGGCCGGCATCGGCGGCGAAGACGACGGGCTGAAGGGTGGGCTCAACGGCATCGACAATGGTCGGCTCCACTTCCACGGCGTGAGGGTGCCGCGTGAGAACCTTCTCAACCGGTACGGCGATGTCGCGGCGGACGGCGGCTACAGCTCAGACATCCAGAGCCCCGGCCGACGCTTTTTCACCATGATCGGCACCCTGGTGCAGGGCCGCGTCTCGCTCGACGGGGCTTCCGTCGTCGCCTCGAAGCTCGCCCTCTTCATCGCCATCACCTACGGATCGCAGCGCCGCCAGTTCACCGCGGCCGACCCCACGAAGGAAGAGGTGATCCTCGACTACCAGCGTCATCAGCGCCGCCTGCTGCCGAAGCTCGCCACGACCTACGCAATGTCCTTTGCGCACGAGAAGCTGCTCACCGCGTTCGACGGCGTCTTCTCCGGAGCGCGAGCGTCGGATGCCGACCGCGAAGATCTCGAGACCCTCGCCGCCGCGCTCAAGCCACTCAGTACCTGGAGCGCGCTGGAGATACTTCAGGAGGCCCGGGAGGCCTGTGGGGGTGCCGGATTCCTCGCCGAGAACCGTCTCACCCAGCTGCGCGCCGACCTCGACATCTACGTGACCTTCGAGGGCGACAACAACGTGCTGCTCCAGCTCGTGGCCAAGCGGCTCCTCACCGACTACTCGCGCAAGTTCAAGAATGCGGATGCGGGGGCGATGGCGGGCTATGTGGCTGGCCAGGTGGGCGCCGTCGCTGTGAACCGCTCCGGTCTGCGCAAGCTGGCGCAGAACGTGGCCGACTTCGGCTCGACGGCGCGATCGGTGGGTTTCATGCGCGACGCTGCATCCCAACGCCAGTTGCTCACGGATCGGGTCGAGACCATGGTCGCCTCGCTTGCCGGGCGCCTGCGCACCGCCCGGAAAGCATCGCCGGTCGAGGCCGCGGTGCTCTTCAACGCCAACCAGAACGAGCTGATCGAAGCGGCTGCGGCGCACGCAGAACTCCTCCAGTGGGAGGCATTCACCGAGGCGCTTGACGGCGTTCCCAACCCGAAGACGGCGGAGGTGCTCACCTGGCTCCGCGACCTGTTCGGTTTCAGCCTGATCGAGAAGAATCTGGCCTGGTATCTCATCAACGGCCGCCTGTCCGCCCAGCGTGCGGCGGCCATCACCGACTACATCGACGATCGCCTGCTGCCGCGTCTGCGTCCGCATGCGCTCGACCTGGTGAACGCCTTCGGCTTCGAGCCGGAGCACGTGCGTGCGGCGATCGCTTCGGGTGCGGAGCGTGAACGGCAGGACGAGGCCGCGGAATATTTCCGCGTTCGCCGCAATGCCGGACTCGAGCCGGTTGCGGAGAAGTCGTTGAAAAACAAGCGATAGTGCGGCGGCTCAGTCACCGGTAGCGTTCGAGCATGACGTTCAACGACAACGCCGACATCTCCTCCGGCAAGGCGAGTAGGCGTGGTCGCACCGGCATGATCGCGGGCGGTGGTGGAGGGGTCGCCCTGATCGTCGTGCTGTACATCGTGTCGCAACTCACCGGGTTCGACGTCAGCGGGCTGGTCGGCGGGGGTGGCGCGCCATCCGGCGGATCGAGCGCCGACAGTCTCGACCAGTGCACGACAGGCGCCCAGGCGAACTCCGACATCGACTGCCGCATGAAGGCTGCCGCGGCGTCACTCGAGGCGTACTGGTCCGAGGAGTATCCGGCACTCGGCGGCACCTATGCCGCACCCCAGCCGATCGCCCTGTTCAGCGGGTCCACGAACACGGGATGCGGCGGCGCGTCCAGCGCGACCGGCCCGTTCTACTGTCCGGCCGACGAGACCCTCTACATCGACACGTCGTTCTTCGCCGACCTTCGCGACCGGTTCGGATCGAGCGGTGGACCACTCGCCCAGCTCTAAGTCGTCGCTCACGAGTGGGGCCACCACATCCAGAAGCTCGACGGGGTGCTCGACAAGCCGCACAGCGACACCGGGCCGGGATCCACGAGCATCCGCACCGAGCTCCAGGCGGACTGCTTCGCCGGCGCGTGGGTGGGAGCCGCCTCGAAGACACCGGATGCGAACGGCGTGCCATTTCTCAAGCCGCCGACGACGGCCGAGATAGCGGATGCCCTGAGCGCGGCGTCCGCGGTGGGTGACGACCGCATCCAGGCGGCCTCCGGCCAGGTGAACCCGGAATCGTGGACGCACGGGTCGAGCGAGCAGCGCCAGCGCTGGTTCACCAGCGGGCGCACCTCCGGCGCCCAGTCCTGCGACACCTTCGCGCCGAGCACCGCGCGACTGTAGCCGTCAGCCGAGAGCGACCGGCTCCTCGTCGGTCACGGTCGCGAGCTCCACAATCTCGAGGGACTCCGCGACCGGAATGGCGGCGGCGACCGCGGCATCCACAAAATCCTGGGTGCCCTCGATGCGCGGGTCGAGCCAGTCGTCCCACAGGTCACGGGGGAGCGGCACGGGATTTCGGTCGTGGATGTGGTCGAGGGTGCGCACCGAGTCCGCGGTGAGAATGGTGGTCGTGAGGGTCCACACGCCCGGATCGTCGTCTGCGAGCGAGTGGTCCTTCCACCAGGAGTAGATGCCGGCAAACGCCATCGACTCGCCGGTGGGGGCCCGCAGGTAGAACGGCGTCTTCTTCTTCGTGACCGGATCGGTCTGCCACTCGTAGTACCCGGCAGCCGGGATGAGGGCGCGCTTCGACCGGATCGACGCCTTGAACGAGGCCTTCTCGGTGATGCCCTCGCTGCGGGCGTTGAAGGTGGGCACTTTCATCTTGAGGGTCTTCGACCAGCCGGGCGTGAGCGACCAGCGGGCCACCTCGAGACGGCGAGTGGGCTTCGGGCCGTCTTTCATCGACTCCAGCACCACGGCCACCGGGTCGGTGGGGCGGATGTTCCAGCCCGGCCGCCAGTCGCGGAAGTCACCGCCGACGGCCACGAACTCCTCGATCAGGTCGTCGGTGCTCTTGTCCATCGCGAAGCGTCCGCACATGCGACTATTGTGGCGCCTACCGGAGACAATGGCCAGCCGCCCTCGGTCACAGGCCGAGCGCGAGTCGGATGCCGAGGGCGACCATCACGACGGCGATGCTCGCGTCGAGCACGCGCCAGGCCGACGGCCGGGCGAACACCGGGCGAAGCAGGCGCGCCCCAAAACCGAGGGCCGAGAACCAGAGCACACTCGCGGTCATCGCGCCCCCGACCCACCACCAGCGTTCGGCTGGCCCCTGCTGCGAGGCCACTGAACCGAGGAACAGCACGGTATCCAGATAGACGTGGGGGTTGAGCCAGGTGAGGGCGAGCACCGTGGTTACCGCGACCCCCAAGCCCGTTGCCGTTGCCGCTGACGCAGAAGCCGGCTCTGCAACGAGGGCCTGGGGGCGGATGGCCCGGCGCGCGGCGAGAAGGCCGTAGACGATGAGGAAGCCGGCCCCGAGCACCCGGATGATCACCAGTGCGATCGGCGCCGCCCGGATCAGCGCCCCGAGTCCGAGCACCCCCGCCAGGATCAGCACCGCATCGGACAGCGCGCAGATGGCGACCACCGGGAGGATGATCCGCGTGCGGCCCTCGATGCCCAGCCGGAGAACGAACGCGTTCTGTGCTCCGATCGCGATGATCAGCGAGAGACCGGTGGCCAGTCCGAGGAGGGCGGGCAAGATCGTCGTCGTCAGGGCCATACCCTCACGCTAGGGCGCACGCCGAATGCAATCTAACTACTTTTTCTACAGCTGCATAAGCTGGGCTAATGCACCGCTTCTCGCTCGAACAACTCGACACCCTGTTGGCGCTCGTCGACACCGGCTCCTTCGACGCGGCGGCATCTCGGCTGCACGTGACCCCCTCGGCGGTATCGCAACGGGTGAAGGCGATGGAGCAGGCATCCGGTCGGGTGGTGGTGCGGCGCACCTCGCCCGTCACACTGACGGAGGCTGGCGATGTGCTGCTCCGCTATGCGCGACAGGTCGACCTCCTCGAAGCCGACACGCTTCGAACACTCCGGGTGGACTCCGAGCCCGGGCGGCCATTCCAGGTCTCCCTCGCGGTGAACGCCGACAGCCTCGCCACGTGGTTCCTTGATGCGCTCGCCGGGCTCGGTGAGTCGCTCGGCGTCGTGTTCGATCTCCACCGCGAAGACCAGGAGCGCACGACGGCGCTACTGCGAGCCGGCACGGTGATCGCGGCCGTGACATCCACCAGGGACGCCGTCCAGGGCTGCGTGATCGAGCCGCTCGGCATCATGCGGTACCGGGCGGTTGCGACCCCGGGATTTCGTGACCGCTGGATGCCTCGCGGGTCTGCTCCGATGGGGCTCGCTGATGCGCCGGTCGTCACCTTCGATCGCAACGACGACCTGCAGGCGGCATTCCTGCGGGAGCACTGCGGCGGTTCCGCGATGGCCTCTCACTATGTGCCGACCTCCGCTGACTTCGCCCGGGCGATCACGCTCGGGTTCGGCTGGGGACTGCTGCCAGAGCAGCAGTGCCTCGAGCCGCTCAGCGAGGCTGTGCTCGTGGAGCTGGCTCCCGGGCATCCGGTGGATGTGCCCCTCTATTGGCAGCGGTGGAATCTGGCTTCGCCCCTGCTCGATGCCGTGTCGGCGGCGGTGCGTGACCGGGCAGCGATCGAACTCCGCCAGTAGGGCATCTCGGGAGCAGTCGACTCCCTACTCGGCTACTCGTTCCGCGTCAGGGTGAGCACGCTGTCGACGATCGTGTGCGCCGTGCCATCCGGGGCCGCGCCGACCCGTTCGACGAGGGCGCTCGTCAGCACCGGCCAGTCCTGCGGGTCGAGCGCTGAGTCGGCGAAGAGGGTGGCGTACATATCGTCGGGCGTCGGGAGTTCGGGCTCTGGATGCGTGCGGCCGCCGTCGTCCGGACGCGGCCAGTGCGGCGCGCCGGAGTGGCCGACGACGAGCACTGTTCCGCCGGGTGCGACCGCTGTAGCCGCGCGGCGCAGAATCGACCCACGCGAAATCTCGACCTCCGAGTGCAAGAAGCACGAGGTGACGAGGTCGAAGGTCGTCAGCGGTTGCCACTCGGTGAGGTCGGCCGCGATCCAGGTGATCTCGTAGCCGGGCTGCTGGGCAGCGGCCCCGATGGCCAGTGCCGTCGGGGAGATGTCGACGGCCGTCACAGTCCACCCGTTATAGGCGAGCCAGAGCGCATCGCCCCCTTCACCGCTCCCGAGGTCGAGAGCGGTGCCCGGTCGAATGCCGGTGACCTCGCGTTTGAGGGAGGCGTTCACCTTGCCGCTCCAGGACCTGCCGTTCTCCCGGTAACGATTCCCCCAATACTCGGCCGCGCTCATCGTCATGGTGCCAGTGTGGGCTCCGCGGAGGCAGGGGGAAAATCGCCTGGCCGGAGCGGCAAAGTACGAGACTCACGAAGAATGCGACCACCGTCGCTAACGCGACTTTTCAGCTGCGGGTACGTTCAGCCCTTGGCATCCCGCGGCACGCGCACGGGAAGGGCGCCGGCCTCGATCCGGGCGGTAAAGTCTGTCGCCTTGCCGTAGTCGTCTCCGTCGAGTTCGATTTCCGCTGGTCGGGTGAGTTGCGCCTCCAACGATTTTACCGTCTCGTAGTGGAGGTCCCCAGTGTTGTGATGCTCACCAGCGACAGCCCGTCCGGCCGCAGTGCGACGGACCACGCCGTTGGTCCACGCGACAGCGAACCACGCCTTGAACCACCCCCATAGCCCGCCCGGTCGCGTCCTCAACAGGTCGAAGAGGCCGTCATCGACCACCGCATCGGGCATGAGCAGGATGTTGGCGGGCAGCGAGCCGCAATTGCCCAGGATCAGGGTGTGGACCGTGCGCCGCGAGGGTGGACCGCCGTCGAGACGGAACTGGAGATGCAGCTCGTCGGGATCGCGAAGGGACTTGACGATCACACCCCTGTAGGCGGCCCAGCCTGCCTTCTTCTTCTTCGGGTCTTCGTCGGTGTTCCTGATCATCTTCGCGTCGATACCCAACCCCGCCATGACGACGAAGGCGTGCGTGTCATGGGACCCATCAGCGCGCTGGATGTCGATGACGTTGATGTCGATGGGTTGATCCACTCCGGTGAAGGCGGACAGGGCGGATCCGGGCATGTCGTCGAGGGTGAGGTGGAGATTGCGGGTCAGCAGGTTGCCCGTGTCTGCGGGGAGAAGCGCGAGCGGTATCCCGCTGTGTCGAACCGCTTCCGCAACCGCGCGCAAGAAGCGGTCTACGCCGGCCGCGAAGACGAGGTTGACACCGACCTTCAGAGCCTCGGTCGCCACTCCCTGGCCGACATCGTCCTCAGAAGTCTCATAGAAGGCAGGGCTCCACCCGGCCTGCGCCGCCGCCTCCGTCATGGTTGATCGAAAGGCGTCTGGATCCACTTTCGTCGGGTTGTAGATCACTGCGGCGATTCGTCAGGTCGTATCGATCATCGCGCAATCGTAGGAGCGAGGGAGGGGTCCCCGGGAGCGTTTCCTCACGACTCCACACATAAGACTTTTCCCATCTGACCAGCCTTTACGAAGATGAGAACGCGGCCTAACGTAACTTGTACGCCTGCCTGGACGGCGTGCGAAGAAGGGTCGACCCAATGGCCGATATCGTCGATCGTGGTGCTCGAAAAGTGAAGTCCAGCGCCCCGCTCAGGACCGCGGCCCGGGTCGGGTACGCCGTCAACGGCATTGTCCACGCGCTGATCGGAGTGACGGCGATCAGCGTCACATTCGGCCCGGGAGGCGAGTGCGACCAGTCCGGTGCGCTGGGAGAACTCGCGGCGGCCCCCGATGGGCGACTGCTCCTCTGGATCATCGTCATCGCACTGTTCGCCCCCGCCCTCTGGCAGCTGGCAAACGCTTGGCTGGAGCGCGGCATCGACCGGAACAGGAGATGGGCCCACTGGATCGGCGACCTCGCCAAGGCGGTCGTCTATGTCCTCGTGGGTATGACCTCCCTGACGTTCGCCCTCGGCTCCTCCAGCAGCACCTCTGCATCGTCGTAGTCCTTGTCCGCTCGAATCCTCTCGATGCACGGCGGTGTCGCGCTGCTCATCGCGATGGGGCTTGGTATCTCCACTGTCGGCGTCGCGATGATCGTGCGCCGAGCTAGTCGACGGTTTCTGAAAAGGATCACCGTTCCCCGGGGGACGCTCGGGAAAGTCCTGACGGCGCTCGGTGTCGTTGGGTGCTGCGCAGAAGGGCCCTCGTAGGAATGCCCTTCGGCGAGTTCATACTGGTGATCGTCGGTATCGGTTTTATTTCCTATGGCCTCTATTCCGAGTTACGGGCCCGATATGCACGACTATGACAACGATTCACCTGAGAGGACACCGACTGTGACTGGAACCCCATCCCGTGAAGCGCGAACGGCTGATCGTCCGTCGGCGGAGAGGGGCTTCTGGCGGTCTAAATTCGTCGTCGAAGAGCGTTATCTCGACGGGCGCGCCCGGCGCGGGCTGTACATCGCTTCGGCGATCCTGGTCGTGCTGGGCCTGGTCTTCTTCACTATCGTGATCACCTCCGTGCTGACGCGTACCGGTGTCGCCGACTGGGACAGGCCGATGGAGCAGTGGGTCAACTCCCTTCGCTCACCGGTCACTACCGTCATCATGATCGTCTTCACGATCACTTTTGGCCCTGTCGTCCTTCCGATCATCATCCTTATCGTCACCGTGCTGTGGCTGATCTTCGCCAAGCATGCTTGGCGGCCCCTCATCCTCGCGGGGGCGATGATCGCCGGCGTCGCCGTGGCGACGATCCTCGCGCAACTCGTCCATCGTCACCGCCCCCCGACCAGCCTGATGCTCATCGGAAATGACACGACGTTCTCGTTTCCCTCCGGGCATGTACTCGGAGCGAGCGACTTCCTGATCCTCACGGCGTTTCTCGTCGTCTCGCGGAATCCGAAATTGTGGGGCGTGGCCGTTGGGTTCGGGCTCGCCTGGATAGGTGTGCTCGCCGAGATGTTCAGCCGTATGTACCTGGGGTACCACTGGTTCAGCGACACCCTGGGTTCGCTATCGATCTCCATGGTGATAGTCGGAACGGTGATCGCGATCGACACCAGACGCACCGTTCGTGTTCGGGGAGAGGCGATCCATGGTGCTCACTCGCAATTGCAAAAGGACCGCACCTGACCAGCCCCACCCGATCACGATTCAGGAGAACGATGTTCCCCAAGAAAACTGACAGCGACCGACCCAAGCTCTCCAAGCGGGCCTCATTGAGGCACGTCCGGCCCCGAGCGAGCGCGAGCGGTACCAGTGGTACGTCCAGCGATTGCCGGCGGCCGGGGAGATAGTGCTGATGGATCGGTCCTGGTACAACCGGGCCGGGGTCGAGCGCGTGCTCGGGTACTGCACCGATGAAGAATACGAGCGCTTCCTGAAGCAGTTGCCCATCCTCGAACGCTTGCTCGTCGAAGACGGCATCATCCTGGGCAAGTACTGGTTCTCCGTCTCAGACGAGGAGCAGCAGAAGCGATTCAAGTCGCAACTGAAAGACCCGATGCGGCGGTGGAAGCTTTCGGAATCCGACCTCAAGTCCATCGTCGAGTGGATATCCTCTTCGCGAGCAGAGGACGCGATGTTCAAGGTGACTGACATTCCGGAGGCGCCCTGGGGGACGATCGATAGCGACGATAAGAAGTCGGCACGGCTCAACGCGATAAGCCATCTCCTGGCGCAGGTTCCCTGGGATGCGATCGCACCGGAACCGATCGAACTCCCGGATCGACCGACAGCCGACGACTGCGAGCGTCCCGCGAGCGAGCTGTATAAGTATGTACCGGACCATGCCGCGGAACTCAGCTCTTAGCTGACGGGAATCCCGGCTGCGTCAACGCGAGCGGCAGTCGGAGAAGCCCGTGCGAATTCGGACACCCCCGTCGCCCTCCTCATCGAGAAAAGGTACAAAAAAGGTCCCACTCCCGGTAGAAGCCCGGAAATGGGACGGTGGCTCCGACGGGCGTCGATCCCGTGACCTCTCGATTTTCAGTGATCCAGAGGGGGATTTCACACCATATATATATGGGCGACATCCTTCTGATCAGGTATTTCTCTGATTGATCGCAGTTGGTCGCAGTTGGTTTCCGAGGCGGAAATGGCCCAGAAATGGCCCAAGATCGGGCAGAGCGCCAGCGGTCAGCTCCAGACGAGCGAACCCGGGGTCCAGCTCTTACCGGAGACCTCGTCGTGCAAGACCATGTTGATGAAGGTGCTCATGAGTTCGCCCGCGAGGTCGACCGTCCGGTAGTCGGAGCAGTACGGCACATCCTTCGCCTCCTTCGCGTACCGACGTCCCCAGGTTGGTGGGATGGTCAGTTCGGTGAATGGCATGAGCGAGCGAGCACGGGCCTCTGCGTCGATGGCGCGCTTCAGCGAGTCGGCGCTCACGGTCTGTGTCTTGGCGATGATGACGAGATCGACGAGGTCCTTCTCGCGGCTCGACGGCCGACCGCTGTAGTCGGCCATCGTCGCGCAGACCTTGTCCGCAATCTGGTCGACGATCGGGTAGAGGCGGTAATCGTTGCTGGGGAGCCGAGGCAGGTCGAGGCGGTTGGCTGGTGGCGTGATCGTGACTTCGTCAGTGATGATGGCTCCGACGACGAGGTCGACGTGCAGCGGCTCCTTCTTGTCGGCGCCGATGTAGACGTCGAAGTCGACGCCGTAGCCCTCGGTGTAGGTCTGCTGGTCGCCGCCGACGGCGGATTGGTGTTTCGTATAGACGAATCGGAAGAAGTCGCCGAGGTCGAGACTGGCGAGGCGGATCAGTTCTTCGAGGGCACCGTCGAGCGTGTTGTTGGCGCGGAAGAGGTCGACGTCGGTGGTGCGTCGGCCGGATGCGACGCGGGCGAGGACTCCGGTGCCGCCCTTGAGGAGCCAGTCCGAGTCGTCGCGCTCGGAGAAGATGCGACTGAGGAAGCGGCGGAAGTACTCCTGGCGAATCCGGTCCTGGGTGGACATGGATTTGTCGGCGACGAAGGCGTTTCGGGCAGCGTCGCGGATCGCGGCCTCGACTGCGGCCGCGCTTTTGTACGGCTCTGTCATGTCTCAGCTTCCTCCGGGGCGGTCCTCGTACGATCCAGTGCTGCGGCAGACTGCGCGAGCTGCGTCCAGGCGATCGCCTTCATTTGTGCAGACAGGGCTGCGTTCATGTTCTCCGTCCACGTGCTTGTCGCAAGGCCCTCGAGCATCTTGGCGGTCGGCAGCTGGGTCAGGACCGTGTCGCTCAGTGCGGCGCGCAGCGCGTCGAACTGCTTGTCCTGGGGGAGGGCTGCGCGCATCGCGCTCTGGAGCGCGGTCGTGTCGATCAGCGCAGCGAGGTCGATCTTCGGCAGATGCATCAGATAATTCCGCGCGACAAGCACACCGATCCCATCCAGCGACGCAATTTGGTTGGCGATCGCCTCGCGGTCGATTCCGGCGATCATAAGGAGCTGATCGAGCAGGGCTACACCGTCACCCTTGCGGTGGCCGTTACGTTCCGCTAGCGGGGCGAGGCTGTCCGCGAGCAGTTCGAGATCGAGCTCGTACTTTCGGCTCGCGTCACGCAGTGCGTCGGCGACGATCGACAGGTCCGTTCGGTCCTCGACCAGGTCAGCGATCGTGCGTTCTGGCGTCGTCACGGGCAGCCCGTCGCGGATCGTGACGTGCTCCTCTGGTAGGTCGCGTCGTCGGTAGTGGAGGTCGGCGCGCTGCGTTTGTCGACGGACCGCGGTAGTCAGTTCGGTGCGGTTCGAACGAAGGTCTCCAATGTCATGCAGCCACGCAGCAGTCTGCCCGGAGACCACAACACCGCGGTGGCCGTCACCGAGGCGGTCACTTGCCAGGCGCGCGGGATCGCTACTGAGCCACGCCGCGCGCACATCGAGGTAAGCGGCACTCGGTGCACCGGCATCCTTGTAGACGCCGTGCGCGAGCCGAACGAGATCGCCGGACTCGGCGAGGCGTGACAGGTCGAGCCGGGTCACTCCGCGCGTGGCGGCCTGGGCCGAAGTGACCATGCCCCACTGCGAGGCGGACATCTCGGCCAGTTCGCGGAGTGCATTCCTGGCCTTCATGCTTGTAGTGTATCATCGTACTTGATACTAACCAAGATATCTATTGACGCTAAGAGTCCTGGCGGCCTCCTGCGAGGTCCATGCCTCTATCCTGCCCGGACGTCCAACATCATCACAGACTCAAGCCGTACTCCGGTCCACTCCGACCGCTGGTGTCGCGCCCGAATCTGGTCACATCCGGCAGTCGCGCGGCGCGCTGGCGGCGTGGCTCGGCGGCCTTGATGAGTCGGGCGGCCCGGTCGATTGGCAGATGCTCGATCTCAGCGAGGGATCGGCGGGCGGCCGCTGCCTGCGTTCCGTATAGCGGGGTCTGCGCACCGGTGCTGGCCTGGGCGAAGTGCTCGGCGGCCTGGATCTGCTGCCGGAGTCTCGCCTTCGTGGCATTGACGAGCCGCACGGGTCCATCGACGGCGAGCCCGGTCACGGCTTCTTGCGCAATGGCGGTCGCGCGGGTGAGACCCCGGTCGGCTCGGTCGCGCTCGAGCGCGAGGACGAACTGCTCCCGCGCGTCGTCCAGATTGCCGGCGACCACATGCAGGCGGTTTGCCTCCCGGCCACGGGTCATGCCGACGTAGACGCCGGAGGCATCGAGCGCGTCCCCGAGGACGGTGTGCGACTCGGACACGGTCGCGCCCTGCACGCCGTAGGCGGTGGTGGCGTAGGCCAGGTGAGTGTGCTCGGTGACGTACTCGGTGGGGAGGCGCACGGTGCGCTGCCGCTTGCGGCCGGTGCCATTCTCCTTCGCCCACACGGTCCCGTCGTCGCCGACGTCCTGGACGATCCAGGTCTGCCGGTTCGCCACCTGCACGTCGCCGTCGTTTCTCCGGGTCTGGACGACATCACCCGCACCGATGGCGAGCCCGTCGCTGCCAGTAGTGGTGCGTGTATCGTCGACCTCGCCCTTCTGAACCCGCTCATCGCGAATGCGCGAGTTCAACTCCCGCGCCTCGTCGTTCGTCGCCACCGTGATCGTGTCCCCGGTACGGGCACTACGCGCGATCGTCTCCTTCGCACCCTCCGTGCTCTCGTGCAGCGCCACCAGGCCGAGGGCGTGCAGCCGGTCGAACAGCAGCGCCGGGTGCTCACCGGCGCGCATCCGCACGGTGAGCTCCGCGTACTCCGGGTCGGTGAAGCGATGCACGGTGGTCAGGTCGAACACGCGCGGCGAGAGCTGCGCCGCGATGTCGAGCACTCCACCACGGCCGACCGCGGCGAGCTGCGCCCGGTCCCCGACCAGAGCTACCGTTGCGCCGTGCTCGCCCGCGACGGTGAGGAGGGCGAGGGCGGTGTCCTGGTCGAGCATCCCGGCCTCGTCCACCACGACCCGGTCGCCGAGCCGGAGCCGCGCGCCAGTGGCAGGGCCGGCGTAAGTCGCGCCGGTGCCGGGATCGGTGTCACCGGGGGTGAGGCGGGACCAGATGCCATCCCGGTTCCACCGCCACCCGTGCTCATGCACGAGCTTCGCCACGCTGTCGGTTGGCACTCCGAGTTCCTGGGCGGCGACGTCGGCGGCCTTCTTCGTCGGCGTCACGATCCTCGTGGTGCGCCCCTGGGCGGCGGACGCTTCGATCGCGACCCCGAGCATGGTGGTCTTGCCCGCGCCCGCGGCACCCTCAACCACCACGAGCGGATCGTTCGACGCGACGGCTGCTGCTGCTTGTGCCTGCTCCGCATCAAGCCCGCGCCGCCGCGCCAGGCGTGTCACGTCCGGTGCTTGGCGGGCGCAGCCGGTGGCGCGAGCGGCCAACAGGTCGCGCAGTTCCATCTCGACCTCCAGGACGTGCACGCTGGTCAGGTGTGCAACATGGTCGGGTTGCATGGCACCGGGTGGCAGCACCGACAGGCAATCCTCCACGGCCAGCCGTGTGGTGATCGCAATCAGGTCGCGCAACGCTGCGGGCTCCGCGCGCACGCCTGCTTCGGTGATGATGCGGGTGACGAGCTCCTGTACCGTGTGGCGCGTCCAGGTCGATGCGGCGGCCGCGCAACGGTCGAGCGCCCGGGTTGCTACCTGTTGCACGCTCAGGTCGTCCAGCGTCACCGGAGCGCGCACCGGCAGCCGCTTCGGGTTCGGGTTGTAGCCAGCCTCTTCCAGCTCGACGCGCCAGGCGGCCTCGTGGCCGAGCTTCGACGGCTTCTTGTGCGGGCGCTCGTGATCCCACGCCATCGCGGTCAGCCTCGACGTGACGACCGGGCCGGGCTGCTGCCCTGGATGCGCCGCCCGCCACTCCGCCTCGAACTGGGCGAGGTTGCGCGCAACCTGCGCGCCCCGCTTCGACATGACCGCGTTGTAGGGCAGCAACTCCGCGACCTCCCCGGTGACCGGATCGAGGGTAAGGCCATGCGTATCAAGCACCACCGCGAGCTGCGGGTGCGCGGCGATGACCGCGGTGCCGAGGGCGCGGATTGCACGCTGCTGCTTGAACAACGCCGCCGTGTCCAGACCGCGCCAGGTGCCGGCCGCCCACACCCGCGTGCCGATCTGGAGGTGGATGTGCCGGTGCGGGTCACCGGCCCGCGAGGTCCTGTGCACGACGGAGACGGTCTCCAGCTGTTCGACCGGCACGAGTTCCTGCTTCCCGCGCGGACCGATGCGGGTGACGGAGTGCTGGCCGAGCCAGGAACGGATCTCGGTCATCGCGTCCTTCTGCGCCACATCCAACGCCTCCGATATTTCCGGGTGCAGCGCGGCCGCGATCGACAGTGACTTCGGAGCGTTTATCACCATCTCCGCGAACCTCGGCGAACCCTGCCGGCCCTCGCCCGCTTGACGTGGCGTGCCCATCGACTCCCCGGTGAGCGGGTTGACCCAGTCGACCCATTGCGCGTACTCGCCCGGCGTCAGCGCGCCTTCCCCGATCACGGCACCCTTGCCGTCGACCACCGAGAACTCCGCCAGCGAGGTCCCGCCCTCCAAGTAGTACTCGTCGGCGCGCGAACGATCCGACTCCAGGTAACGGCGCGCGTCTGCGTCGGAGCCCCGGAACAGGATCACGCCGCCCTTCATCGCCGCCTCCGGTCCATCTCATGTTCTTGCAACTACCTACGGTAGCATACGTACATTCTGAAGGATAAGGGTAGGAATCGAGGCCGGAAGCAGGTGAGAACTTGAGCGCTGATGGGCAGGGTCTGGTCGTTGAGACTAGGTCTGCGGAGTCATAGTGGGCGGATGATTGGCTCGGAGGCTGTGCGTCCCGCATGGGGAAGTCGGATTTTCAGTGGGGCATCGGAGTCGTCTGGAATAGGGATCCCCCAGCGTGCACAGTCAGCCATGAGGTGCCCCCGGACGCTACTCATCGTAGATGACCGCGAGGCCCCGGCGTTTCAGGTCGGCTAGGCCGTCTCGCATGGCCTGCAACTGATCGGTCAAGTGTCCTATCCAATCCACGAGTTCACCGATGATCTGCACCGGCTCTCGGGTGCGGTAGGACCGGCTCGGGTTGCCGGGGAACTTTTTATCTGTCAGGTTGGGGTCGTCTTCGAGTGTGCCCGTCGGTTCCACGATGTAGATCCGTGCACGGCCCTCCCCTGCGGCCAGCTCAGCTCCCCACGTTGCGGCATCCAAGGTTGCCGTCACGTAGACGTGATTCGCTGTTCTTCCTTCCTCAAAGTTCGAGACGCGTCCGGGCAACAACAGGTCGCCCACTGCAAGGTTCGCTTTCGTCCCGTGAAACAGGGCCCCCGACTCGTGGACTTCGAATGGTTTGAGCTCGTTCGTCATACACACCCCCCCCTACAATTTCGATTCGAAATCTTAGCCCGGCCGACCCCGTGCAGCAACAACTCTCCATGTGGTGACAAAAACGCCCGGAAGTCGAACGTCTTACGGAACGCTCGTCATCGTCGCTGATGTGAGAAGGCCCGGCAGCATTCCGTCACAAGCGAGACCATAAGAGCATGCTCGGACGAATTCATCACGTCATCCTTGATTGTCCAGATCCTCGATCTCTCGCGAGGTTCTATTCGGAACTGTTGGGCCAGCCCATCACCTATGACAGCGAAGACTTCGTCTGATGACGTCGTCCCGAATGGATCAGCAGCCTGCGTCTTGGACAGCTTGGTACCTCAGTGTTATCACCGATGCACTGCGGAAGATGTAACTTTAATCGGATCCGCCATTAGCTGTTCTCTCCAGGGCTAAAGACTCAAACAAGCTGGGGGAGCGGGTTTGATAAAGGGTGCCGCTTCTCGGTTTCTGGCAGTGATTGAGTAAACGAATAAACATGTGGCCCGCCTGAGTCCGGATCACTTGCAGATGATGGTTCGGCTCCCTCCGCCTCCACCAATTAAGGAGCCTGGAATGGGTTCCTACTTATCAAAAAGATTCGTTTCTTCCCCCACTGGGGGAAGAGAAGGGTGCCGATCAGTGAATCTCAAACCTGAAGAGCTCGCATTTTGGCAAAAGTACGCCGACTCTATCGGTGGGAAAGAAAGCCTGCGTGATGCGGTCGTTTCAGTTGGTTATGCAGGCAATCCACAAATCACAGATGAGTTGCTTGGGCTGTTCCGTAGTGGAAAAAAGACCGCCGGCAGCAGCTTGGTGGAAGACTTTCTTTCTGCCGGCGATCCTCTTCCTCAAGCCGGAAACTATTGGATCTGCCTAGACAGTGACGGTAAGCCTAAGTGCATTCTTCAAACTCACGAGATCGTAACCAATAAATTCAAGGATATTCCTGCCGCGATTGCAGAGGCCGAAGGTGAAGGCGATCTATCGGTGGAATATTGGAAGAGAATTCATGCCGATCTTTATGCGACGTTTTTGAAGGCGTGGGGAGTTCTTGACCTCGATGAAGCTACGGTGATCACTGAATTTTTTACGATCGTCTATTCCGAAGATGATGATTTCGCTGGTGAAGGCCGTTTTCCGTTTTCACACTGATGCTGGCTTTCGACTCGAACGAATCATCAGCCTCGGTCCCGGCCGGCCTGGTTCCTCGGTTTTCGCGGTCGAATGGCGAGTATGGGGTCAGCTCACGAAACGGAATAGATAACACGGCGGGTTCGAGCAGTGATCGCACCACCTACGCTAAGCCGATTCTGTGCGCTGGGTTGGCGTAGTTGGGGCTCCGTTTTCCGGTTCAGTGGTCGGTTGCGGGGATCCGCCAGCAGAAGGTCGGGAGCGCTGAAGCGTGAGCGTGCGGAGTGGACCAGGGTGAATTTTCAATAATCTTTCCGACAGTCGAGAATTGCAGGGACGAGTCTTCGCGCGCGGGATACCCCGTATTGAAGAAATATCAAGGGTAGATGGACCGTTGCACCGGTGGGGGGATGGGTCATATGCTGTGGCCACTGTCCCGCTCCGACCCACTGATCTTCTCCCTGGATTGGCCCGTCCGAACATCGACAGCAACGTCGCTTGCGGTTCTCCCAGCCGGCGACGTTGACCTTGTCGGTGTTGTCAGATGTGGAGTCAGTGGTGACCATTTCACACGTTTCCTCTCGGACGCGCGGATTTTTAGCTGCGTCAGTTTCGTTGGTGCTAGCGGTGGGCTTGGTGGGCGCGATTCCGTTGTCGGCGTCGGCGTCTCCGCTGCCAGCTCCGACCGTGGTTGGGATGACCGGGGCGCGGCCGTCCGCGACTCATGTGTCGTTTCCGATCAGTGACCAAGTCTCGGCGGCGGTCGATGTGGGGACCGGGAACCTGGAGGTGTCGACCCAGGCGATGACGTTACCGGGGGTGACTTCCGCAGTCCCGTTGACTGCGGTGTTCAACTCCATGTCGCAAGTAGTCGGCGCTCCGTCACGGCCGGCGGCGAATAAGTGGATTGGCAGCGCGGCAGGAGCCGGCACGCTGACGCTGAACTCGACCTCGGGGGCTTTGGTGTTCGTCACCGCCGATGGTGCAACATGGTCCTTCGCGCCGGTGGCCGGGTCTGCTGTGGCGTTCACCTCGCCGGCAGGATTTCAGGCCACGGTGGCGGCGCAACTGACCGGTGGGGCGGTGAGCGGGTACACCCTCACCTCGTATGTGTCGCAAACTGTGGAATCGTTCGATTCGAACGGGTTGGCTAAAACGATCACCGATCGGAACGGGAACGTCACCACATTCGGGGTCGACCCGTACGGTAATCCGACGATTACTTCCTCGGCCGGTCCGACTTCCGCACGCACAGCAACGGTCGTCTACAACGCGGCCACGTTCACGGAGACGGTGACCCAGACGAACGGGGTGTTGACCCGGAGTGTGAAGTACATCAAAAATTCGGCATCTGATCTGACCAGCATCGTTGACACGATGGGTAACAGCACCGCGTTCATCTACACCTCCGGCATGCTGACCCAGATAATCTCCGTCACCGGTGCCGAAACTGATGTCAGCTATGACAGCTCCGGTCGGGTCACCCAGATCGACCAGCACAATACGACCGCCGGTTCTCCGGGCACCTCGACGACTCGCCTCACATACCCGACGGCCGGTCAAACGCTTGTTGCCGGACCGAACACGTCCACGGGGACGGCGGTTGCATCCGGCCCGCACCTGACGTACGCGATCGGCAGCGGATATCTGGTCTCCCAAGTGACCGATCAGATGGGTCGGCAACGCTCCGCCACATACAGCCCCATAAACCTTGCACCAGCCACATCGACCAGCGGTAACACCGACGCCACCCCGCCGGCCGGGTCCACCCCGACCGGAACCTCCTCGAACACGTTCGGTGCGAACGCTGGCCAGTCGTTGACCGCGGCCACAGCCCCGGGAGGTGCGACCCGGACGGCTGCGTATGCGAACACGGGCAGTACCGCCTACCTTCCATCCTCGACCAGCAGCGACTCGGGGGACCAGACGGTGAACCATTACACCGGATCCGGCAACGTCGACTCGACCACCAATGCGACCCTCGCCGCGACCGCAGCATTGACCTACAACCCGAACGGGACCGTCAGTACAGCTACGGCGCCGAACAATGTTGCCGTCGGGGCAACGCCGGCAAACCCGACCAGGTACGGGTATGACCAGTACACATTGCAACTGAATTCGATCACCCCGCCCACCGGCACCAGCCTCGGCATGAAAGCGCTCACCTATGACGGGTTCGGTCGGCTGAAGACGATCACCGACGGGCGCGGCAATACCACCACCTACAGCTACGACAAGATCGACCGGCTCCTGACCACTGGATTTTCCAGCGGCCTCACCACGGTGACGAATACGTACAACAATGCCGGGCAGCGTTTGATCAGTGTCTCCGCGACCGGGACGATCACCAACACCTACGACCAACTTGGCCGACTCCTCACGACAGCTAACACCGCCGGCGGCGGCACCGAGACCTACACCTACGACAGGGCATCGAATTTGGTCACCACTACCGACGGGTTCGGAACAATCACGAACACCTACGACGCCTCTGGTGTGTTGCTGGATATGAAATATCCGCACAACGGCTCGTTTCAACATTTGGTCTTCACAACGGATGACCAGGGACGGCGCACCGACCAGTACCTGCAAGCCGATTCGACCGGCACCTACTGGGCAGCTCACGTGCACACCACCTTCGACACCTCCGGGCGGATCAGTGGGTTGAGCGCTGCGACCGGGCAAGCACCCACCACCATCACCCCAGTGTTGGATATGACCTACTGCCACAACACGGCAAGTCCCGCCCCGACCTGCGGCACCGGAACCACGACGGACCGGTCGAAACTGCAGTGGCAGAAAGACAATCTCACCGGGCAAGTCACCGCCTTCGGCTACGACGCCGGTGGACGACTGCTCACAGTAACCCAGTCCGGCGGTGTGACGAACAACACGTACACGTACACCTACGACGCGGATGGGAACCGGAAAACAGCGGTCGTGACCGGATCGAACCCTGCCAGCCAAACCCTGACCTTCAACGCGGCCAACCAGATCACCAACACCGGATACGCCTACGACGGGGCCGGAAATTTGACCGCCACCCCGACAGCTTCGTATACGTATAACGGTGCGGAGCAGATGACCCAAGCGGTTACCGGCGGTGTGACAAGCACATACACCTACGCCGGCGCCTCCCAATCCGAGGTGCTGTCCGAAACTCGTGGTGGCTCCGCGCCGATCACCACGAAACTTGTGTATGGGCGCACCGACGCTAACGGGCAACCCGAGATCGAGCAGTACAGCATCAACGGTTCCCAAGCGTACGTGTTCGATGACCCGACCACCGGGCAACCACTCGGAATTGTGACCTCCGCTGACCAGGCCTGCATGCTCGTCTTCGATGGCACCGACAACCCGGTCGGACTACTCACCAACAGCGCCACCGTGTCCTTCGCCTACAAGTACGACCCGTGGGGGGTGCAAACCCTCACCGCCGGTGGTACCGGCAACGGAGCCGGGCAAAACCCGTACACATTCCATGCCGGAATCAAAGACCCCGGCTCCGGACTGGTCAAGTTCGGGCAACGCTGGTACAACCCGATCACCGGCACCTGGACCCAACAAGACATCCTCGACAGCCCCCTCGACCCCGCCAACGCCAACCGGTACGCCTACGCCGGCGACGACCCCATCAACAACCTCGACCCGACCGGCCTGTATGACTTGGGGGCTGCAGCCGGAACCGTCGCCAACTTCTCGGGAGCCGGGGCTGGTGCGGGGGCTAGCATTGGGTGCATCGTAGGCTTATTCGCAGGAGTAGTGGGCTGTCCGCTGGGAGGCGTCGAAGCGGGTGCGGTAATTGGGACTGTCGCGGGCTTCATATTCGGTCTCGGCTATACGGTCGGCCAGAGTGAAGCAGGAGTCTACGGATGATCAAAGACCATCGGACTAAGCAACAAGAATTCATTCAACGAGATTCAGCTATCGCGATTGTTCCATTCATCGTGTGTGCCGCGGTCTTAGGGTTCGTACTTGGTCTAGGAATGATTGCTCCGTGGCTCGCCCTTCTCGTGGCGATACTGTACTTTGTGGGAGCTTTACCCGCCATTCTTCTGCCCTTTGTTCGTCGCGCAGAAATCAAGAGTCAACTGAAAAATCGAGATAATCCGCCCCCCCGACCACCGGGCAACCGCTTGGGATCGTGACCTCCGCCGACCAGGCCTGCATGCTCGTCTTCGATGGCACCGAAAACCCGGTCGGACTGCTCACCAACAGCGCCACCGTGTCCTTCGCCTACAAGTTCGACCCGTGGGGGGTGCAAACCCTCACCGCCGGTGGCACGGGCAACGGAGCCGGGCAGAACCCGTACGCATTCCATGCCGGAATCAAAGACCCCGGCTCCGGACTGGTCAAGTTCGGGCAACGCTGGTACAACCCCACCACCGGCACCTGGACCCAACAAGACATCCTCGACAGCCCCCTCGACCCCGCCAACGCCAACCGGTACGCCTACGCCGGCGACGACCCCATCAACGGAAATGATCCCTCGGGTGCAAGTGCCTGTGGAATAGCTTCGCGAATTGGAGCGCTCGCTGCGGGTATAAGTTTTGGAGCGCTCGTATATGCGGCTGCAACAGCACCAGCGGACGTGACGCTGGTAGCTCTTCTCAATACCGGTGCAGCAGGCACAGTTTCCTTGGATGCTGCTGGTGTCGCCGCACTGGCGGGGATATATCTCGCTTTTTACTGCACAGCGCCTTAATGTCAAAGCGTGATTAGTGATTACTTTGAGCGCAGGAAAGGTCTTGAAATGGCAGGAATGAGGACGCCTTCGGGTAGGAGACGGGCTTATGCAATCTTCATCATCATCGTCGGGTCTGCTGTAGCGATCGCCGACATAATTTGGACGAGTCTGGGTAAATCAGATTTTTTATTGACTGCTCTTGCCGCCATATTATCTGCCTTTTTCATAGCTCACGGAATCTATATTCGTCGCTCCACCGAACGCGATTAGTGGCACTGCGCTCTTGGCCGGAGGCATCGGGGCCTACCGGTCGGACTGCTCACCAACAGCGCCACCGTGTCGTTCGCCTACAAGTACGACCCGTGGGGGGTGCAAACCCTCACCGCTGGTGGTACCGGCAACGGGGCCGGGCAAAACCCGTACACATTCCATGCCGGGATCAAAGACCCCGGCTCCGGGCTGGTGCAATCGGGCAACGCTGGTACAACCCGATCACCGGCACCTGGACCCAACAAGACACCCTCGACCATCCGCTCGACCCCGCCAACGCCAACCGGTACGCCTACGCCGGCGACGACCCCATCAACGGGAGTGACCCCAGCGGGGTCTCGTATAGCGAGTGTGTGCTCAAAACCTTCCGAGCGTCCGCTGTTACGGGAGCGATCACGGGTGGTATCGCGGATGTCGAGACCGCCGTGATACCTGGCGCAGCAGGCGGCTTCGTTATTGGAGGAATTTTAGGGCTAATCGGCGGAACCTTGTCATGCTGACACGAATGGAAACAGTGAATAAAAAGCAGCCGTTTATAGATCGCCTTGACAAGCTGCTTTGGCGCCTTCGTTGGTGGCCATTGATTCCTTTAGTCGCAATAGCGGCGATAGCGACGGCGCGCTGGGGAACGCCAGGTTTTTTGGTTGCGCTCGCATTTGCAGTTGTTGTGGCGACTATTTTTTACTTCATTCGGCGCCCCTTGAACCGGGAACGATTGCAGCTACTCTGTGAAGAGGCTCCCGACGCCGAAAAAGGCAACTGCTGACGCGGCCAAGCAGATCACCACTCTAGGTATTGGCGCCTTCATCGATTGCACATTCTTCAGCAATTCAGCCGTGGAGACGCATTGATTACCGAGCTTGGAAATGCTTATGAACCGATTTCAACTTATGATTCTTGCGCTCGCCACAGGCGCTATGTTGGTGGCACTTGGTTCATTCCTTCTCACTCAATCACCCGAAATCAAGCCGATCGCGTACTCCGCCATCGCAGTAGGCGGCGCTAACTTCGTGGCTGCCATCATGACATTCATACGGATTCGGTCTGATCGCCTGAAATAACCTCTCGCTCCCTTACACCGCCACGCTTCCGTGCGAGAAACGCGGCAAACCAAATCACTGATACCGGGTACACCTATGTCGATGCTCTTTGGCACTGCGTGCGCGGGGGCGACACGATCAACGGTTCAAGTACTTAGGAGTGGGAATTGACATAGGTGCTGCGATCATCGCAGTCGCAATTGAAATAAATGGGGATGCTGCACGGGACTGCTGAAGGTTTAGTTGTCACTTCATTTAGGCCGCGAAGGCGGCCGGTTGGTCCATTATTTCAAACTCGATCGGCGTCAGGCGACCGAGTTGACGTTGGCGTCGTTTACGGTGATAACTTCCCTCGATCCAGAGCACGATCGCGAGGCGAAGTTGCTGCTTTGTTGACCACCGGTGCCGGTTCAACACGTTCTTTTGCAGCAACGCGAAGAACGACTCCATCGCCGCGTTATCCGCGCACGCGCCGACTCTGCCCATCGAGCCTTTCAGTCCGTTGTCAGCCAATATCTTCACGAAAGCTCGGGAACGAAATTGAGAGCCGCGATCGGAGTGAACGATGGTGCCGGCGTGCGGTCGTGCCTTGATCGCGTAGTTCAGCGCGGCCACCGCCAGGCTTGCTTTCATCCGGTCATCGATTGAATAGCCGACGATTTTGTTCGACCGCACGTCCTTGATCGCGCAAAGATACCGCTTTCCCTCGTCAGTCCAATGTTCGGTGACGTCAGTCAGCCACAGCTGGTTCAACCGTGTCGCGGTGAACACCCGTTCCACCAAGTCGTCGTGCACTGGTGGGCCGGCTTTCCGGTTCAGACCCCGTTTCTTAGAAAAGGTCGACCACAACCGCTGTTGGGAGCAGAGTCGCCACACCCGCCGTTCCGACGCGGTAATGCCCAGAGCGGGCAACTCGTCGGAGATGAACCGGTAACCGTAAGCGGGGTCCT
>Ga0209512_1000540_pt1 | contig 59927 bp, 48 predicted proteins | sample frozenSSSSmetaG_FD_184142 | JGI IMG/M metagenome (GOLD analysis project Ga0209512, IMG submission 184142) | Glacier valley bacterial and archeal communities from Borup Fiord, Nunavut, Canada, to study Microbial Dark Matter (Phase II) -... | ecosystem: Environmental > Aquatic > Freshwater > Ice >...
GACCGGACAATATATCCTCTATTTTAAAAATATCATCCACATCGACTCCGTATTTATCATCCACGTGAGATACAGCGCCCTCAAAACCGGTGTGCCGGAAAAAAGCCGTCTCTTTCGATACTTTAATTGCTTTACCGGAATTTTCGGCAACCACTAATAATTTGTAATGAAATTCATCGAACTTATTTTCTTTATATCCACCCAGGTTGATGAAAAATAATTGCTGGTTTTTATCAGGCAACCGCTTTTCATGAACGATAATGTGGTAACCATCCACGAGATTTACTTCCCGCCAGGCATCTATATGAATTGTTGGCGCTTCTTTCCAGTAGCTGCGGATAGCAGGTTTTAATTCTGCAAGGGTTTTGCCTATACCAAAAAAAATATCGTGCTGTTCGGTATAACGGCCATCCGGCCTGCAACCCAGCATAATCATATATAATTTTAATTCACTCATCGATCAGTTTTTTATTTACTACGATATTATATAAATCGAGGTCTATTGCATTTTCACTTTTAGCGATTACTACTGTGGCGACAGTATTGCCCATAAAATTAATTACCGCTCTTCCTTCACTCATGAACCTGTCCACGCCTATTAGCAAGGCAAGACCTTCTACCGGGATTACTTTCAATGCAGACAAGGTGGAAGCCAGCACAATAAAACCGCTGCCGGTAACGCCTGCCGCACCTTTGCTTGTCAGTAATAATATTCCGATCACGGTAAGCTGCTGTCCGAGAGAAAGATCTATATTGAAAACCTGGGCAAGAAAAATAATACACATGCTTAGGTAAATGGTGGTGCCATCGAGATTAAAGCTGTAGCCTGTTGGCACTACCAGTCCCACTACTTCCTTTTCACAGCCTGCCTCAGTGAGCTTTTGTATAACTGATGGCAGAGCTGCCTCACTACTGCTGCTTCCCAGTACAATCAGTATTTCTTCCCTGACATACACCAGCAGGCGCCAGAGACTGATCTTAAAATACAAGCAGACAAGGTTAAGTACAATAAATATAAAGAGGAAACTTGTGAGGTAGAATGTAAGCAATAATTTGCCTAGTACCAGAAGGGTGGCAAAACCGAATTTACCTATAGTATAGGCCATGCCACCGAATGCTCCCAGTGGGCTGAGCCGCATGATGATCTTAAGAATATTAAATAGTACCTTATTTATTTTTTCAAAATTCGCCAGCAGGCTGCGCCCGGAATCGCCCATTAATTTCAGCCCAACAGCGAATAGCACACTGAAGAAAAGCACTTGCAGGATATCCCCTTTTGCAAAAGCTTCAACGATATTGGCGGGAACGATATGCGAGAAAAACTCACCCCAGTTCAGCTCTTTTGCCTGCGTGGAAATAGCGGAGACCTGTGTGCTGGCGGAAGCCGTGAAATTGACGCCCGCACCGGGCTTAACCAGGTTGGCCACTATCAGGCCGATAACCAGCGCGAAGGTAGTAATGATCTCGAAATAGACCAGTGTCTTTAATCCCACACGTCCTACTTTTTTAAGATCACCCGCTCCTGCTATGCCCGATACGATCGTAAAAAAAATCACCGGCGCGATCACCATGCGGATCATATTGATAAACGTGTCGCTGATAAGTTTCGCCGCAGGAGCGAATACAGGGAACAGCCATCCGGTTAAAATGCCAAGGATTATTCCGATTATCACCTGAACGTACAGGATCTTCAGATGTTTCATGGTGCATTATAATATAATTTTATGTCTTTTTCGCCTTTGCTGCATATATGCCATGCGTAAGCAAACTTTCTCTCAATTTATCACATTAATATTTTCATATCTTTAAAATACCTAACGTTTATAAATATTACGCTTGCATGAAGCAGATAATCTTATTATTGCTGATTGGTATTTCTTTTTACGAAAGCAAGGCGCAAACGGCGGCATCGGCCCAAAGCACTACTCCGGATAAATTATGGGGACAATTATTCAAAGACGTGCAGCTTAAACATGTATTTACAGACAATAAAACATTTGTAGACTGCCTTCCTAAATTCCATCCTTCTTCGATTCTTAAAAAATATGCGGCTCAAAAAAATCAGCCGGATTTCGATCTTAAGGATTTTGTGACAGTCAATTTCGAAATGCCCGTATCTCCTGTTGTGAAGGTTACAGAGGGCCTGGCACTCAGGGAGCACCTTGGGCAATTATGGGAGGCATTAACACACAAAGCAGACACGCCGCACAGGTATAGTTCACTTTTGCCGCTGTCTCATCCTTACATTATTCCGGGAGGGAGATTTCGCGAAATTTATTACTGGGACAGTTATTTTACCATGCAGGGCCTTGCGGTAAGTAACCATTATGGTCTTATAGAAAACATGGTGGATAATTTCAAATCCCTGATCGATCAATACGGCCATATTCCCAATGGAAACAGGAATTATTACCTGGGCCGTTCGCAGCCACCTTACTTTGCGGAAATGGTTGCCCTGCTGCAGGAACATGAGGGCAATAAGGCATACAAAAAGTACTTTTCGTCGATGGAAAAAGAATATGCGTTCTGGATGAATGGAAAGGAACTTTTGAAAACGAAGTCGGTATACCGGCGTGTGGTAAAGATGCCCGATGGTTCCATTCTTAACAGGCATTGGGATGATGTCGATGCGCCAAGGCAGGAATCTTATGCCCAGGATACCGAGACAGGTAAAACTTATGCCGGAAAAGATGGAAAGGCTTTTCGCAACCTTCGGGCAGGTGCTGAAAGCGGCTGGGATTTTAGCAGCAGGTGGTTCCGTGACACCATGCATCTTACTACCATCGAAACCACCGACATCGTACCTGTGGATCTGAATTCTCTTTTATATGCCTGTGAAATCATACTCGGAAAAGCCGCTGCAGCGAATGGGCAGATGACCAAAGCAGCAATGTATACTAATCTGGCGCAGAAAAGAAAGGTCGCGGTATTAAAATATTGCTGGAGCAGCGGCCTGCATTATTTCTTCGATTATAATATCATCGAAAAGCATACTACGGGCAGGTGGAGCATAGCTGCCGCGATGCCTTTATTTACAGAGCTTGCCGACAGTTCCCGTGGTGCGGATGTAAAAAAAATCATAGAAGAAAAATTTGCCAGGGACGGTGGTGTGGTAACCACAATTTATCATACGGGCCAGCAATGGGATGCGCCCAATGGATGGGCGCCGTTGCAGTTCCTGGCCGTAAAGGGATTAATGAATTATCATTATGATACACTTGCCCGGACATTAGCAGAAAGATGGATGATACTAAACGAAAAAGTGTTTGCCTCAACCGGAAAGATGCTGGAGAAATATAACGTGGAGGATTTGAATATCACCAGCGGTGGTGGCGAATATCCTACTCAGGATGGCTTCGGATGGACGAATGGAGTGTATCTGGCATTCTATAATTGGTTCAGGAAACAATAATCAGTTATTTAGCCACCACCGGTTCTATTTGGTTATTGACCTGAAAAATTCTTTCTGAAACCATTATCTTCAGGATAAATTATATTAACCATTATTTACCGCCTTAGTTATGAAAAAATTATTTTCAATCCTCTCAATACCTGTAACACCTGTTGCGGGAAGATTTTTTATTCCGGTTTTGGTAGTTCTCCTTTTAGCAACATCCTGTCAAAAAGAAATCAGCGGTGATGGTTTCGGAACCGATAATAAACTTAATCCCCTGCTGGGTACGTGGAAGTTCATTAACAGCCATGTGTCAGCAAATGCCACTGTTGAAATAACCAATGAATTTTCTGATGTGAACTCTATTACATTAACCGAATACTCTACACTTAATAATAAAGGAACTGTTGTAATTGATGATACGGCGATGACTTCCACCGGTATTTCATATGATGTACTCACCATTTCAAAGTCTTACACCTACTTGAATGGCAATCTTGAAGACAGTACGGATTTTCCTATTGCTTTTTCCATTCCTTCGTCCAGCTATAAAAATTCATACAAAAGAATAGGAACGGATTCTATTAACAGCGCTGGCGGAGTGTTTACCCAGGTAGTTTCATCGCCTGCAGGAACGATGCCGTCAGCAGGAGGCTACAGGTACAGGCTCAGCGGCGATACGCTTACTCTTACTGCCAGTATCGACGAATACTCACTGGATACCAGCATGGGAGTTCCGATAAAAACATGGAACAAAGCGCAGGTCACTACTACCCTGGGGAAATAACCGGATGTATTATGATCGGTCGGAACGGCTGATTAAAAGAGCTTAACGGGATTGACTATAAGAGCGTTTTTCTATGGGTAGCGTTTTACACCCTGACCAAATCCGGGACCGGTGCTTCTCGTGATCCCTGCATCGAAATTGCGCAGGTTATAACTGAATATGGCCATAAAATATTGTCGAAGTACCTGGTTCTGCACGTCTTCAATATATCTTTCCGTTACATTGCGGACAATGCTCCGGTTTTGCTTAAGCAAATCGAACACACTCAACTTAAGCTCACCCTGTTGCTTCTTGAAAAACTTTTTTCCCGCACTCAGGTTACAGAGAAAATAATCCTGGTTGAAGCCCTGGCTCAGTCCATTATACAATTGGTGGGTCAGATCATTCTGCAGGAACCATCCATTTTTAGTCAGCAAATTAAACTGCACTCCTGCCGTCTGGGAAAAATATTTATTATTCATCGTTGGCTGCAGTTGATTCTTAACGGTATTGATATTTACATTATAGGTAACGGTAAAAGGTCCGGAGTGAGAGAAGAATCGCGCAGCGGAACATAAGTGGCATTGGTGATGTAATTACTGGCAGTCTGTAAAAACACATTTCCAACCAGCAAGGTTGATTTATTTGTATTGCTGTAAGTATACCGTGTGCTGATAGTCTGCGTAAACTGCTGTGCAAGATCGGGGTTACCAGCAATAACAAATGGCAGGTTGGTGTAGTCGTATACATCCTGAAGCTGAGTAACGGACGGCTGGTTCGTACTGGCTCTGTACAGGAAGCGGATATTACTTTTGGTATTTAATTTCAGCCGTAGCATCGCATTGGGCAGAATATTATAAAAGGTCTTATCGACCTTCAACGTCCGAGGAAATTGCTGGTTACTGCTTAACTCCGAACGCTGATAATTAAATCCTGCATTAAACTGCGTTTCTTTTGTTCCATATCTGTATCCAAGCCCGGCATTCTGTCCCCTTATATTATTATTGAATTTGCTGGACAGATTCGGATCGAACACTGAATATTTATCGGAGGTTTCATCGAGCTGATAGGCTTCCTGATCGGCCTTGCTCTTTGTATAGGACGGATTATAATTTACCTGCAATTGGGCTTTTTTGCTCAACGGCTCGGTATAAATTAAATTAGCGGACAGCTGGTGACCGTTGATGAACTGATCGGTAAAACGATGGGAAGTGGAATCAGTGTAAGATCCGCCGCTAAAGGTTGTATCGAACAGATCAGTGTATACATTTCCGGTTCTCCTGTTATATCCCGTTTGCAGATTAATAGAAAACGTTCTTCCTTTTTTAGGAAAAGAATGCCTGAATAATATTGAATTGCTCAAATTATTTCCTCCTCTTTTACTATTATTGGTATTATCTGTTTTATTATTAAGGGTAGCAAGTGAAGGATCAAAAAAACCAGTGGATACCCTTGTCAGCGAATTGTTATTCTGAAAATTGAGGTTCGGTGTAATAATAAGCTGGTTCGCAGAATCTATTTTATATTCGAACCGCATGTTAATGCGGTGATTGGTATTATTGCCGTCTGCAACACTGGCTTGTGTAAAATTAGGAATACCCGCCAGCACATAATGCCTGTCCACCAGTTCATTTGTTGTGTTATGGGCGTCATTAAAAAAATAACTTCCGGTAAAAACCAGTTTTGGCCCCCAGTTGTCCGTATAATTAATTCCTGCGGCCGCTGTTCTGTTGATGCCGTTTTGTTGACCTACTAAAAAATTCGAATTATTTCCGCCGGAAGGCGCTCCTCCCTTTCCTCTATTACCGCCGGCTTGTCCCCCGCGTGACTGTGAGCTCGTTACCCCAAAAAGATCCTGAGATGAAAAATTCTGCTGGTTGACATTATTAAAATTTTCAACAACGGAAATCCTGCGAACACCTTTCAGTATTGCTGTATTTCCTCCGGCCTGGTAGCGGTCGTCGGTGCCGTAACCTGCAAACACCCGGCCATACTGGCCATTGCGCATGTTGGCCTTGGTAACGATATTTATACTTTTGGAGCCCGTACCATCGTCGTACCCGGTAAATTGCGCCTGGTCGCTGAGTCTGTCAAATATCTGGATCTTATCCACGATCTCAGCCGGAAGATTGCGCAAAGCCGCTGTAGCATCGTCACCAAAGAGGTCACGGCCATCCAGTGTAACTTTCTGCACATTTTCACCATGCGCCATCACCTGACCATTTTGAATGGTAATACCGGGCATTTTCTTGGCGAGATCCTCTACTGTGGCATCGGGATTTACCTTAAACTGGCTGGCATTTAATTGGATGGTATCGCCCTTCTGCCCGGCCATTGGCGTTTTGGCAATGATCACCACGCTATCAAGGATCCCTGCATTTCTGGTTAACAGGATAGTACCGAGGTCGGAAACGGCGCTGTCAACCTGTATGGCCTGCATAGAATTTCCATAGTCTATGTAAGTGACTGAAATATCAAATATACCTGACGTCAAAGCGGGAAAAATAAAGCTTCCGGAGGTGTCGGACACTGCGTAACGAGAAAAAGATGGATCGGTCCTGCTTTTTATGCTTACTGATGCGCCACGGATGCGGGTATGCGTTTGGGAATCGGCCAGCTTGCCTTTAAGCTGTTGCGCAAAGGCAAAAACAGAGGTGGTTGATAAGATAAAGAGCAGGAGCAAGGTTTTCGTCATACCGGATTTTAGACGAGAAAAATTAAATAATGTTGCCCTTTATTTGTTACATTGATTTTATTCAGATTGAAATGATGATGCTGGAAAAATTATTTTATTTAGATCAGGATGGATCCTGGCTATGGAACTTATTGGGAAGACTGCATCCACTGGCTGTTCATTTTCCCGTGGCGCTGATGCTGTTTGCCGTTTTAATGGAACTGCTTACGTTAAAAAAATTTAATTCGTCACTTCGTCCGGCGATAAAAATTTGTATCTTTACAGGTGCCCTATCTTCCATAATTTCGGCTGTATTTGGGTTACTGCTGGCTAGTGAAGGCGATTATGCTCCCGAAACACTGACCATTCATCAATGGTCAGGCATTATTACTACAGTATTGGCGCTGGCAGCATTATTTTTTTTATACTTCGCCAGAGGAAAAAGCACAATCATCCTGTACCGTACAATGCTTTTTATCACTGCAACCGGCATCGCGGTCACCGGCCATTTCGGTGCCTCCCTTACTCACGGTGATGACTACCTGAGCGCAGTCTTTCACAAGAATAAAACAGATAGCCGCGCCTCCCCCGCTGTGGATTTCGCCGCTTTTAAAACGGACACCGCACACCTTAACTCAAAACAGGAAATGGACCTTAATATACAGGTCAAGGCCATTTTCGCACACAACTGTTATAAATGTCATGGTGCTGAAAAAATAAAAGGCGACCTGCGGCTGGACAATAAAAAAATGATCTTCCGGGGAGGTGAGTCAGGTCCTCTTTTTATTGCCGGCCATCCCTCTGAAAGTGAAATTATCCGAAGGTTATCTTTACCCCGGAATGATACTGATGCCATGCCGCCAAAAGGCAAAAAAATATCTGAAGACGATATTAAAACAATAGGCTTCTGGATACAAAAAGGAGCGCCGTGGCCCGATCAGTCTGCAAATGAGAAAACATTCCGCATTGCTAAGCTGGAACCCCGAAATCCTTTGCTGCCGGCTGATATTCAGCACCTGGTAAACCCAATTGACATCTGGGTAAACGAATACTTTAAAAAGAATAAGGATCATTGGCAGAAGGTGGTAAGTGACAGAACTTATTTACGTAGGATATACCTGGATATTACCGGTTTGCTGCCAACACCTGCTGATCTTGATGCATTCGAAAAAGATACGCGCCAGGATAAACGTTTAGCGTGGGTGAGACAATTGCTGAACCGCGATGATGATTATGCTATTCACTGGCTCACATTCTGGAACGATGCGCTGCGAAATGATTACACCGGCACGGGTTACATCACCGGGGGACGGTATGATATAACCGGCTGGCTGTATACTTCACTAAAAAACAATAAACCTTACAACCAGTTTGTCAAAGAACTGATCAGCCCGGATAAAAAATCAAAAGGGTTTATTGAAGGAATCAAATGGCGCGGTGTGGTCAATGCAAGCCAGCGAACAGAAATTCAGGCGGCCCAGAATGTATCGCAGGTATTTCTTGGGTTAAATTTGAAGTGCGCCTCCTGCCATAACAGTTTTATTAATGAATGGAAATTGGAAGATGCCTATGCCTTTGCTAATATATTCAGTGACACCTCCCTTGAGATCAACCGCTGCGATAAACCAACCGGTAAATATACCAATGCAAGAATGCTGTGGCCGCAACTGGGAGCCATCGACAGCAGTGCGAGTCATATCGAAAAACAAAAACAACTTGCGGCGCTCATAGTTCAACCGGCCAACGGCAGGATATACAGAACGATAGTGAACCGGGTATGGGCACAACTGATGGGAAGAGGGATTGTTGAACCAGTTGACATGATGGACAATGAACCCTGGAGCCAGGATCTGCTGGACTGGCTGGCGTCTAATTTTACGCAACAGGGAAACTATGATATCAAAGAATTGATATACCAGATCACCACTTCCAGGATTTACCAGCTGCCTTCTTCAGGGTTAGCGAATCCTGCAAGGCTTACGGCGCAGGACTTCAGGTTTACGGGAATGGTCAGGCGAAGAATGTCTGCCGAACAATTCTCTGATGCCGTGGGAAATATCGTTTGGCCGGTTTTTGCGGATTCAATGGTACGTTATAAACCTTTTTTTAAATTAAAGGAAGCAGAAAAATCGCTATTAGTCAATCGTGCTTCATTGGTACAGAACAATAGTTTTTTAACGGCCTTGGGCAGGCCGAACCGGGAGAACGTATCTACAGGCCGCGAATCGCAGGCGAATTTATTGCAGGCTTTAGAACTTACAAATGGAAAACGTTTCATAGAGGCGCTTAAAAAAGGGGCAGAAAAATGGAATGAAAAGTATGTCCGGAATGAAGATCTCGTGAATCAGGTTTATTTAAAGTCACTGGGCCGTTTACCCCGGCAGGAAGAAATGAATCCGGCAATAAAATTATTTAATCAATCATCAAGAAAAGAAGCGGTAGAAGATGTGTTATGGGCCGTCATGCTGCTTCCGGAATTTCAGTTAATTTATTAAAATGATAAGGTTTCACATGGCAATTTTAATCAATCCCATAAGGAGGCAGGGTGTAACAATAAGGCCACAAGAAGACAGGGAGTATCAATACGCATCCCGTAAGTATTCAACGTGAGTAGCACATTGCGAAACCAAATAACCTGAATAAAATAACGAATAACAATAAATGAAAAACATTATCTAATGAACAACGATTGGAACAGGAGAGATTTTCTTAAAAGAACCGGTGGCGCTACGCTTGCAGCCATGGCCGCAGGTGCACCATTGACACAGTTCCTTGCCTCCTGCAATCCGCGTAAGATAAATGCCACCGCAGACACGGTGATATTGCTATGGATGGCGGGTGGAATGCCGCATACGGAAACCTTCGACCCAAAAGCCTACACGGCTTTTGACAAAGGCATGCAAGCGAATGCTGTTCTGAGTACATTCAAATCATTTCCTACCGCCATTGACGGCGCACATTTTTCGGAGGGTCTTCAATCGATTGGAAAAATAATGGATAAGGGAACGCTTATCCGTTCATACGTTGCCGCCGACATGGGATTCATTCTGCATTCCCGGCACCAGTATCACTGGCATACCTGCTACCAGCCTCCACAGTCGGTAATGGCTCCACATATCGGGGCGTGGATGTCAAAAGAACTGGGACCACTCAACCCGGTAATACCGGCATTCATCGACATTGGCCAGCGATTTAATCTGGGCGAGGGTGAAGAATTAAAAGCATTTCACACTGCAGGTTTCCTGGGAAATGAATACGGTCCGTTTTTAATTCCTGATCCTTCTACGGGCCTTGAAAGCGTGCAGCCTCCGGCCGGGATGACAGCAAAAAGATTCGAGAGACGCAATCAGCTGTATGAAGAATTAATAAAGAAAAGTCCGCTTGGTGATTACGGAAGCGATTACCAGAAAGAATCATTAAAGCGATCCATGGAACAGGCATACAGGTTATTGAAATCCCCTGAAGCGGAAGCATTTGACATCAGCAAAGAGCCCAGAGAAACTTACGACGTGTATAACACCGGGAAATTCGGCCTGGGTTGCCTTATGGCGCGCCGGCTCACTGAAAGAGGGGCACGATTTATCAGCGTGACCACAGAGTACGAACCCTTCAAAGGATGGGACACTCACGATAATGGACATACGCGGATTGCGGACATGAAAAAACAGATAGACGGACCGGTAGCGCAATTGATAAAAGATCTTGAGCGTACGGGCCGTTTGGACAGAACCATAGTTATTCTCGCCAGTGAGTTTAGCCGTGACATGATGGTGGAAGGAAGGCCGGGAGCGAAGGTTAAGGAGCAGGTTGACCAGCCCGATGTAATACAAAACATCAAAAATTACGGAATGCACCGGCACTTTACAGACGGTGGTTCCATGCTGATGTTTGGCGGTGGCATAAAAAAAGGATATGTGCATGGCAAAACAGCTGATGAGAGACCTTGCAAGACTGTGGAGAAGCCTATTGTAATCGACCAGGTGCACCAAACGATCTATCATGCGCTAGGCATGCCGGATGACGCCCATTATGTCATTGAAAAAAGACCTTTTTATACCACACCAGACGGACTTGGAAAAGTAGAAAAGAGTTTACTGGCGTGAAAATTATTTATGTCTATTTCCAGTTCAATTAAAGGAATTATTTTGGCAGCACCCGGAATGTTCCGCGCATCAACAAATAATGGCCGGGATACGTGCATACATACTGATATTCGCCGGGTTTTTCCGGAGCTGTAAAATATATAGTATCCGACTTGCCGGGTTGCAACAACACCGTATGAAATAATACATGCCTCATGTCGGGAATAAAATTATTCTGCTGCCCGCTGAGTCCCATATTCAAAGCGGCCGCACCTACAAAATCTGCGGCTTCGGGTGTGGTGATCACAAAATTGTGCAGCATGTCATCGGTGTTTTTGAAGGTCAGTTTAATTTTAGTTCCTGCCTTCACTGTGATATTCGTAATGCTGAATTTCAATCCCGGCACCGGGGTTATTACAAAAGTTTTTTCCGGTCCGCTGGTCCAGTCGGCAGGTTGCTTTGTCTGGTGCTTAGCCTGCGAAGGAGTATTAGTTTTTACTTTCACTGCCGCTTTCATGTCCATGTGATGATTCATAACCGGCATAGCTTTAACTTTATTTTTTTCGGTGATCACCAGTTTCTCTCCTTCAGGGATCCTGTTCAATGTATAATATCCCACGTTGTGCAATAATGAATGCTGATCAGCGGACCGGGCACCTTCAGCAACTATTTCGTGAATGTATCCTTCTTTAAGGCTATCCACGGCCAGGCGGACCTTCATCTTATCTGCTGAAACTTCTATGGCTTTTATCGGGCAACTAACCTGGTCGGTCGTAGCACTGCCATAGGCGCTGTGATACTTGTAATTAAAGCTGGTTATTTTATATCCTGCTGCAATTCTAACCGTCCTTTCATCTACAGGTTTGGTAAATTCCAGTTCGAAGCCATCGGGTTTTGCCCTGATTGTTTTCATTTCAAAAGGAACCTTTCCGTTCCATTCCAGGCGCTGCAATCCGAACAACTCAGGTCCCGTGGATCCCCATCCCCTGGAGGTCATGCCAACAAACATGCTTCCATCCGATCCCCAGTTGAGCCGTAGAATGCCCGAATTAAATCCTTCCCTGAAAGGAAAGACGACGCCCTGGTATACGCCCTTTATTTTTTCAAGCGCCACTCGCATGATCTTGCTCTGCCCCTGGTCGCCAACAAACAGCTGGTCATTGAACGGGCCCATTTTTCCAAGGCTGTCATAATTTAATATCCCGGATGTGGAGATACCAAGGATAGTTTGCGGGAACCATACAGAGGGTGTTTTAAGTCCTGGTATTCTTTTGGCCACGTCAAATTTCGATTCTCCTGCATCTGGTATTTGTCCAAAGCGGGGTTTAACTTTTGACCCCGGGTAATCAGCCCATTTCAACCCTTGAGGATGACCCATGAAATCCCCCTCTTCCACATGGGTAATACTTCCTGAACCTACCCATTCACCCTGGTTTTCCGAATAAAAAATATCCCCTGCACTGTTCAATGCAAATGCCGCCGGCGAACGCATGCCGGTTGCGAAAGGGGTCATTTTCCCATCTTTGGTGATCTTCAGCATCCAGCCGTGCCATTTGGATAAGCTCACGGCAGAATCAGTGTACCCGAGATTTAAAGTAACGATCATATTGCCTTCCTTATCCAATACAGGTCCATAAGAATATTCATGATAATTACCGGCCTGCGGCCAGGAATAAATAGTTTCATATTCATCCATCACACCATCACGATCCGGATTCAGGTCACGCAGCCGCGTAAGCTCCGAGCGTTGCGCCACATACAGGTTGCCATAAATATAATTTATTCCCAGTGGTTCATGCAGTCCCCTGGCTATCAGCCTGAACCTTGGCGCCGTTCCATTGATCATATATGGATTTGAGATGGACCATACTTCCCCACGCCTTGTGCATACTGCGAGTTCATCATTGGGCATGAGGGTCATGCCGCCCACTTCCAGCAGGATGTCTTTGGGGATGGGCATGGTATATATCTTATAAAAATCTTCTTCTTTTTGCGTGAGCGTTTCCTGCGCATCTGCACATGAAAAGGTAATGACTGCTGCGAATAATAATATGAGTCTGCTGATCATAGCTGTTGCGATTACCAGATGATAGAATAAGTTAATGCTGTCCCGGGATCATACTTCACGATTATTTCCTGTCCGGTGGTCACCTGTCTCACCAACGGTTTAAATTTTTTATCCACCTGTATATAATAATTCCTGCCGTCTATGGCATAGAGATTCTCACTGAGCGTTTTAATATCTGTTCCCGCTGCGATCCTGCAATATAAATTTGCGGGAGCATTAGCGGCAGTTACGGTCCGGGTAATTCCTTCCCTGTTCACCTGCGCGGAAATACTGTCTCTTATTTCCGTATTAAATATTTTATACCTGAAAATAGGTGAGCGTTGCTTGTCAAGAGTATACCCGTGCACCAATACCTCATCGAATCCAACAGAATCCGGCCATGTAGCTTGTTCGTTTACGAGAACAGCGACCGATGGCGCATCCGAAAGACTGATCAAGCTGCCCAGTGGCCGGGCCACCTGCTGTTCGCCCCGCTGGTTCCACATTGGTGAGGCATCCAGGAAATCCCCCCGCCAGATTTGAAACAGTGCTCCTCTTTTGAGATCATAAGAGTAATTCACCTGGCTGGAAGTACCGGTTGAAACAACATGCGTAAGTTTTTTATCTCTATGATACATAAAGCTGCGCAGCACGTAAGGCTCTACTCCCGGCACGATAGCGATCGGCGTGATCATTTCGGTCCAGTTCTGCGGCCTGTGCAGGATCACTTCGGGAGGTTTTAAATCGCGGTAACGAAAATTCTTGAATGCCACGGGGCCGTGATCTCCCTGCAACACGACTGGCCCGATGGGCCTTTCATCCTGGAACATACTCGAGCCGGTCGGGCCGGTCACTTCCGCTTGCTGCTGAACGAGCACACCATTCAGAAAAACCTGTTCGAACCGCGCATTACGGATCTTTTCACCCTTTTCATTAAAGCGCGGGGCGCGGAACCTGATCAGGAGATGCTGCCATAGACCGGGGGCGCGGGCAACATTCATCAGGGGCGGCGTGCCTTCGTATACACCGCGTTCTTTTTTCCAGCGTAAGTATATGCCACCAGCATCCGATGCAGAAGCCTGTAGTCTTGTCCAACTGTCCAGGAGCTGTATCTCGTAGCGCCCCTGGAGGTACACGCCGGAATTTGAATTCTTTGCCATCATAAAATCCAGTTCCAGCTCCAGGTCTCCGAATTCATTTTTAGTAAACAGGTGCGTTCTGGCGGAATCACCGGGTAAGTTCACCACGGCTCCTTGCCCAGGCAACGCTTTCATGTCGTGTGGTTTAGTATACTCCACGGCAGCATCGGCGGCTATGTTCCAGTTTTTTGCGGGACTGCGGAATGAATCAAGATTGTTAAAAGGAAGATCTATAAAGGGGGCGGCGTTTTGGGAGAAAGAAAATCGGGGAACCAGGATCGACAACATCAAGCACAGGGCTATACATTTCATTCAGTTGATTTTAATGCGGATACATTCCGGAACAATCAATAAAATTAAAAATTTAGTGTTTACGAAAATATCATTTGCCTATCAATTTGTATATCAAAATGATCCTGCAGCCTATCAGCAGTTAAAATGCTTTAAATCAAATAGTACTTGTCATTAAGCCACGCCTGAACAAAATAAATATTTCTGATTAAAGTTACGATACCAATGTCAGCCTGAATTTTTTGAATATTGCTTAATTCATTTTTACCAGCTTCGAATGGTACACTTCCTGGCCCTTATTGTTTTTAATCACCAGCAGGTACAATCCGCTAGCCAGCGACGCGGGCATATCTATCACCGTAGAATTTGTTCCTGCATGAACGATGTTTTTTCTGCTGGTCAGCAAGGTGCCGCTGAGCGAATAAACCGATATGCCGTACTCATCGTTTTTTGCAGTGGTGGTCTGCAAACGGATGCTGCTGGTGAAGACCGTATTATTGCTGAAAGACCGTGTTGCCATTGCCGCGGGACTAACCTTTACAATAGAAGAATATTTGCTCGTGCCATTCTTTAAAATTTCCATCAGGCGATAAAATATGGTACCATTCACTTCTGTAAAATCATTGACCAGGTAATTATTAATGATACCGGAAGACAATACAGGAATATTGCCGATGTTCATCCAGGCTTTTCCATTTTCACTTCTTTGCAAAGTATAATTCTTCAGATCACCCTCATCAGTCGCGGACCATTTCAGCTCTACGGTCTGTTGGAGAAAGCGTGCTGTGAATGATAATAATGTTGTCGGTAATAAAAAGTACGACTGAAAAAAGGGTTTAAAATAAATACAGGTCTGCCTTACCTGCGGAGAGCCATAAGTTGATATCGCACCATTGCGGTAATTAAGACTGGTAATATTTGTAAAATTCATTTGGAACATTGCTTCCAGGTGATTGGTATCAATGAGCGGAATATTGGCAAGGGGAGATATCGCCTTGCTTCTTACGCCGTCAAATGAAACGGACAGGTTGCTATTTGGGTCAACCGAATAACTACCCGGAGTGGCCGCCTCAATAAATTCCTTAAGGTGTGAACCGTCACCGTCAACATCCACAGCGGTCACGGCAAGACAGGCCAGTGCCGTATCCGTTTGTGTTCCGCCTGTTTTAAAAGTTATGCGCCAGTCTATATAGGAAGTATCGTTTGCCGCTGCGCCTACATAAGGCTGAAATGCGTCATAATATCCGATACCTGTGCTGTCATCAATATTATATAATATAGCGCCACCGAAGATTCCCGTGATCTCCACGTGAGCGTCAAGACCGGGCATGGCATTTGCAAAATTGTATATGGCGCCCACCTGGCCGTCTGTACCGCTTAATAATACAGGGCTGTGGAATTTAAGTGTAGGTGCATTGCTGCACTGTGCGAAAGTTAATTGTCCGGTAAGAACAGATAACAGCAGGATGAAAATGTGGTTGAGATGAAGGGTAATAAATACTTTCATAACTAAACGGATTTGAACAGCATGGACATTGTTCAAACCTTGTACCGTTTAGTAAGTAGTTGATAATAAAGTATATGTGAAAGAATATTTTGGGGCTTTGTTCCCGGAAAGGGAAAGCTATTCCGGTTTCGGCGCTATTTTGGTGAAGATCGCATAAGTTGCAGTTGTTAAATAAAAGCGCTAAAAAAATAATGACTTTATTTGGTATTGATACTGTTTCTTTTTAGTATTCATCCAACAACCCAAAAGGTCCGGCAATTAATTACCGGACCTTTTTAATAACTTAATTTACCCACCAACACCGATCATTTATGATTTAATATCTTCTCTGCATTCGTCTGGTATACTTTCTTCAATACCTCCTTCGTCAGATGCAATCCAAACAGGGCCCAATGATAATGATATTGGTTCACTTCGTAAAAATGCTCATCTGCTGATTCAAGTATGTGAAAAGAACTTCTGTACATGTATGAATCCATCCCATTGTCCGTACCGAATACAAAACGATCCTGGTACTTCGTAATAAAATCACCGGAGTATTTCGGAACAGGAGAGATCTCTCCCATCCGCGCCGCGATGTCAGCATAGAAATTAGGATACTTGTCAAACATTTTTCCCAGCGGCTCCAGATTGGCACAACAATTCGCGAGATGGCAGGCGATAAATATTGTTTTAGGATTCTGGCCGACGGCAGTCGCAAGGCCAGCCATTAGCTGATCATGATCCAGCTTGCCAGGCTTGTTCATATTTACATGCCATTTATCTGCATTCATTAATCCATCATTGGTAGAATCTGGATTTGCATACATCCATGCATCTTCCGATATATGAATACTTACCGGCATTTTTAATTCCCCGCACTTCTGCAGCAGCGGTTTCATAGCCGGGTTATCAATATGTACACCTACTCCCGGCGTTGGCTTTGAATACAATTCACCCTCCCCCTTGTCACCCAGCTCTCCAACACCCCGCGCTCCTTTTTTATAACACCTTTCCAGTTCCGCGACTGCTCTTTTCTCCCAGCCCGGCGTTCCAAACCCGGTGTAGTCAAATCCGCACCAAATCTCAAAGCGTGTCGGGTAACGCTTGTATTTGTCTACCGCGGAATCGAAAGATTTTCCCGTACTGTACGTAAGGATAAGCGTCTTGGCCATCCCTACCGAATCCATGGTTTTTACCCAGTTGTCGATGTCCGTCTGCGTTTCGGCATAATCATGACTGTGCATGTCAATTGCAGGAAAGGCCGCTTTGGAAACAACGGTCTTCGGTGTATTATATATGGATACCGGCATGAAATTTTTCAGCAGCTGGCTGTTCGCCTGCGCAAAAGAACCGGCAATAAACATTGCGTTAATACAAAGCATCAGCGAGAAGCAAAGGATAATCTGTTTCATATTTATGAATTTATTACTTCAAGTTTTCGGGTAATCAGTTGCTGCACTTCCTGGATAGCTTTCGGAAACACTTTTCTCAGATCAATCTCATCACTGTCAGCAAGCAGTGACTGCAATTTTTTCATAAATATATTTTTCGTTTCCGTGGCAAGGTTGATCTTGCTGATTCCTGAACGGATGGCCTCTTTCAATTGATCATCGGGAATTCCGCTGCTGCCATGCAGCACCAGCGCGCATTGGGTTACTGCCCTGATCTCTCTTAAACGGTCCAGTCTCAAGTTAGGCGCCTCTTTATAAAATCCATGCGCATTGCCAATAGCCACGGCAAGCGCATTAATGCCCGTTGCTTCGGTAAACCGTTTAGCGTCATCCGCGCTTGTCGGTTCGGCCTGCTGGTCCTGGCCGAGTTTCGCCACGTAACCCAGTTCCGCTTCCACATTTACATTATATAATGATGCAAGCCTTACCGCTTCTTTTGTTATCCGTACATTCTCATCAAAGGATTGTTCACTGGCATCTATCATCACACTGTCGAATCCTGCATCAAGGCACTTTTTTACTACCTCCACGCTGCTGCCATGATCAAGGTGCAGCCAGCCTTCTACCTGAATTTCTTTCAACATGGCCCGGGCCATTGCTACGGCGGGATCAATTCCCAAATACTGCAGGGAACTCTCACTTAACTGCAATATCAGTGAGCTACCAGTGGCACTTGCAGCAAGCAGTAATCCTTTAAGCGTTTCGAAATTGTAAAAATTAACTGCCAGCAACGCTGTTCCTTCTGTAGAACACTCGGCCAGCTTATCCTTCAAAATCATATTAAAATATTTAACGCTTTGCGATACATCTGAGTCTCCTCGGAAGGCATTCAAAAATATGTAAAAAAGGTTTTGCAATGTAAATTTTTAATAAATCTTTCAATATCTTTATTACTGATAAAAAATTAAAGACTTCCCTTTTTTATTGCTCCCCTAAATATCAGCCTTCCGTAGTAGTATTAATTGAAATAAATAGTTGAACCAATTAACAGCTGATCATGAAAAAAAGCTTTCTGCTGCCCTTTTTGCTGCTCTCCTTATGTTCATAGGTGCAAACGCGTATGCTTACCGGAAAGGTAACAACCCTTAAAGAGGGCACTTCACTGCCTAATGCTACTGTTTCCGTGTCAGGAGGCAGGGAAGCCGCAGCCGATGCGGACGGAAATTTCACTTTATCTGTTCCTCCGGGAAAAATCACTCTTCATGTCCGCTCTGTAGGATATGTTGAACGGGGGATCCGCGTTGGTAATGAAGAAAATAATCTGACCATTTCTCTTACGCTCGATGATAAAAACATGAATGAAGTAGTGGTAGTGGGATACAGTGATAAAAAAAGAAGTGAGCTCACCAGCTCCGTAACAGTCGTGGGATCCGATAAGTTAAAAGATGTGACGTCCAATGATGTGGGCTCCATGCTGCAGGGCAAGGTGGCCGGATTGCAGGTGGTGAATAGTTCGGGAGTACCCGGAGCAGTCGCGGAGATCCGCCTGCGTGGCGTATCATCGGTCAATGCCTCCCAATCGCCGCTGACGGTTGTAGACGGCATTATCGGAGGCAATTACGATCCGAGTGCCATTAAAAAGAACCTGGGATACCGGTTTGTTTTGCGAAAAGCGGTATTCCCCGCCAATCCACTAATAACCGGAATGACCTATTCCTTTAATCTCATAATGGAGAATGTCGGTTATGCGTCACCTTTCAATGAATACCCTGCTAAAATTATTATGCGCAATAAAACAACAGGTACAGAATATACCGCAGACGCCGGAACAGATGTAAGAAAGTGGTACCCCGGAACCGTTTCAATAAAAATTTCTCTCCCTTCTGACAATACAATTCCAAAAGGCATCTGCGCTCTTTACTTATCTTTGCAGGACAAATATCCATCCCTTGCCGGTCGCAGCGAATATGCCATACGTATGGCCAATGACAGCACCTGGGAAGAAAAAACCGGCTATAATAATTTACATTATTCCCTTACTATTAAATAAATCAGGCCCAGGTATTTCTCAAAAATCGCAGCCAGTTGCCATGCATTATGTTTTCTATATCAGCAAGGGAATGGCCTCGGGTGGAAAGCATTAAATATTTATTTTCCTGTCCCGGGCTATCACTTTCCATTCACCGGCCACTTCCCGGTTTTCTATTATAAATGCTTTTTCATACAAGGCAACCGTGGGACAGATATGTGTGGGCACACCATACAATACATCGCCTAATTTATAGGCCAGTACATTTTCTACTTTCAGCACCAGGTGTTCCTCGCTGTGCCCTATTGCTATGGCGCCAGGTGCATTTAAAAACAATACTCTCGGCACCGGATTTTCGGAAGCAATCGATTTATAGCCGAGATCCGTGCAAATGGTTTGTGCATCCACAATTGATATGATCCTGGTGATGACCAGCGCCGCGAAATCAAAGGGCTGCTCCGGGATATTCGTCTTATAACCATTGTCCCAGAAAACAAAAGTACCCGGACTGCATTCTACATTTAACCGGTGCAGGTGTGTCGGAAACGTAGGCGATCCACCAATAACTACCAGCGGCCTGAATTGATATTCACGGAACAATTTATCAGAAACCTTTTCAATTTTTTCGAACTCTTCATCACTTTTCAGCTGCCGGGTTTTAATATCCTTTTCTCTTATATGACCATCAAAAATATGCAGCCCTTTTACTTTAATGCCAGGGAGAACGGATATATATTTAAACAGGTCTGTCACGCCATCCGGATGAATACCGGTACGGTTCATTCCCGTATTAATGTCAATAAATAGTTCAATGATAACATTAGCGGCGATTGCCCTTGCCGAAAGATCTGCAGCATTTTCCCTGCTATCCGTCAAACAGGAAAATGAAGTGGCGGGATATTTTTTGATCAGTCCGGTAAGCCGCTGAATTTTAGGACCTACAGGCTGGTAAGCGAGCAGCACATCTTTGGCAGATACCAATCCCAGCATTTCTGCTTCGGCAATAGTGGCGCACTTGAATTTATTGATTCCTTCTTCCTGCATCATCCGGCACACTTCCGCTATCTTACTGGTCTTTACATGCGGCCGCAAGATATTAATATCTGTCACAGCCCGGATGAGCAGGCGGATATTTTCTTTAACCCTGTCCCTGTATATCAGCAAGGCCGGCGAATCAATTGCCGATACATTATTCACGACAAACCAATCTTTGTCAGCTTCTTTCATGGTTTAATATAATTCAAATATTGCTTCAATTTCTACTGGAATATTATCGGGCAATGAGCCTAAACCGACAGCGCTCCTTACTCCGACTCCGTTGCTCTCACCCCAGATATCCCGGAACAGTTCACTGCATCCATTAATGACATAAGGATGCTTTTCAAATTCAGGGGTACAGTTTACCATGCCAAATACTTTAATAACTCTTTTAACGCTGTTGAGGCTCCCTATATGAGACCGGATAGTGGCCAGCATGGCCAGCCCCACCTGTCGTGCAGCCAGTTTTCCCTGCTCCATATCCAGGTCCTTCCCTATACGGCCAATGATCATTTCCCCGTTGTCCTTTACGGTGCCGTGACCGGACAGGTAAAGGTACTTCCCATCAACCAGGCACGGCTTGTATACCCCTAAAGGAGATGGCGCAGGGGGAAGTGACAGGCCCAATTTTAAAAATCTTTCTTCCGCATCTATATTTTCCATAACAGTGATTTAAATCCATAAATTTAAAAGCAGCACTCCGATCAGTCCGGTGACAGAAACAATGGTTTCCATTACCGACCATGACCTTATAGTATCTTTAATACTTACGTTGAAGTATTCTTTAAACATCCAGAAGCCGGAATCATTTACATGAGAGAACATCAGGCTGCCGGCTCCTACGGACAATACCATCAGGTTGGGATCTATATTACCATGCACCATCATTGGGGCAATAATACCAGCCGTTGTAAGGCCTGCGATAGTAGCAGAACCAATGCTCATGCGGATAATGGCAGCGATCAGCCATCCCAGCACAAGCGGGTGGATGGACCATGTCAGCAGCGTGGCCGCGATCTCATTGCTTACTCCACTGTCGGCAAGCACCTGCTTCAGCGCCCCTGCTCCCGCAATGATCAGCAATATCATTGTCACATCCTTTACTGCCTGCGTATAAAGAGGCGATATTTCCTTCATTGTTCTTCCCATTTTTAGTCCCAGCGTGTAAGTAGCAAACAGCACCGATAGCAGCAACACCACGGCAGGATCGCCGAAAAAAGAAACGAAAGACCTTACGGAGTGGGAACTGTTTTTTACGAGGTAAGGCAGCGCTGTTGTGATGATCAGCAGGAACACCGGGAGTAACGATGTGATGAAACTGTTGGCGGCGCCGGGTAATTTTTTATCTGAGCTGTCATCTGGCAGAAATGTCCGCAAAGGCACTGAATGGATTTTTTTCAGGGACATCGCAAATATGGGACCTGCAATAATAATAGTAGGTATGGCTATGATCAATCCATATAATAAAGTAAGTCCCATGTTCGCATGGAACTGGGCAACAAGCGCCGTTGGGGAAGGATGTGGCGGCAAAAACCCATGCGTTACAGATAGCGCTGCAAGCAGCGGTATACCCACATACACCGCCGGTAATTTATATTGATAGACCACTGAAAATATAAGCGGCACCAACAGCACGAATCCTACACCGTAAAATAGTGGGATACCGATTATGAACCCTGTCAGCATCAGCGCCCATTGAATATAATTTCTTCCGAATATTTTCACAAGGACCGATGCTATTTGTTGGGCGGCACCGCTTTGCGCCACTAATTTTCCCAGCATGGCGCCAAGGCAAATGATAATGACCAGCGAACCCAGCGTATCCCCAATGCCCTTCACTACTGAGCCCATAATTTTATCCAAAGGAAACCCAAACAATACACCGGCGAGGATCGACACCAGCAAAAAGGAAAGAAATTCATTCAATCTGCACCAGCTAATGAGCACAATCAATACAAGAAGACAAATAATAATGATCAGAAAAGACATAACCAGCTCATTAAAGGTAAGATAATGAAAAAATGGCACCCCATTGTTCATTACCTTTAAGCCACGCACGAATGAAAACAGGCTATATAATAATATTGTGTTACCTCATACTTGTAGCGGCATGCCAACCCGTTAAGCAAAAGGACCCTGTGCATTTAAAAGTTAACGCTGCAGGGGTAGAAAAACAACTCCTGTCATCCCCGGTATTATCTGTTAAGGCATCCATTGAAAAAATGAAAACAGAAGATGGTTTTGAAGTAAAAGAAGTAGCGTCAGAGCCATTAGTCATTGCACCTGTCGCGATTGATTTTGATGAAAAGGGACGCATCTGGGTCGTGGAAATGGAAGGATACATGCCAGATACTGCCGGTACTGGCGAAGACCGGCGAAAAGGAAGAATTGTTATTTTAGAAGACACTGATAAAAATGGTGTGATGGACAAGCGAAGGATCTTTCTCGACAGTCTTATTATGCCGCGCGCATTATGTCTGATTGAAAATGGATTGCTTATAGCGGAGCCGCCGAATTTATGGTTCGTGGAAATTAATAATCTGCATGCCGGCAATAAAATATTGGTAGACAGTCGGTATGCCGTTGGCGGCAATCCCGAGCACCAGCCTAATGGTCTGCTGCGCAGCCTGGACAACTGGATATACAGCGCGGACGGTAATAAACGCTACAGAAAGAATGGCAGGCGCTGGTTAACAGCAACGTCACTTTCGAGGGGTCAGTGGGGAATTTCGCAGGATGATCTGGGCCGGCTGTTTTATAATAATAATACCCAGAATCTGATAGGCGATTATTTTTCTGCTTCTTTTGGCAAAGAAAATAACGAAGGCTTTAATGCGGATATTGTACCTGACAATAACGTATTTCCCATACATGCCACTCCCGGTGTAAACCGCGGGTATATGAAAGGCATACTGGATGACAGTCTGCGGCTCAGAAATTTTACCGCAGCATCGGGACCCGTGATATACAGGGGAGATCTATTTGGCAGTGACTATTACCAAAACGCATTTGTTGCCGAACCTGCCGCCAATCTTATCAAACGAAATATATTATCGGAGCACGGTTACAGAGTAACCGGCAAACAAGCCTATCACAATAAAGAATTTCTGGCGAGCAGTGACGAACGTTTCAGACCGGTAACATTATACAACGGACCCGATGGAGCATTATACATTGTAGATATGTACAGAGGAATTATTCAACACAAAACTTTCCTGACGGATTATCTAAAAACAGAGATCAGGTCCAGGAAATTATCTGATCCACTAACCTGCGGAAGAATATACAAGGTTGTTCCTGTAAATAATACAGACACGCCCGTGACCTTTTTTACTGATCCGCATCAATTAATAAAATTGCTTGGCCACCGTAATGGGTGGGTCCGGGATAAGGCGCAACAACTAATTATAGATAAAAAATACAATCAGCTGATCCCGGAGCTAAAAAACAATTTAAAGCTGACCGGCCAACCCTTGTTGGTTATCCATTCCTTATGGACACTCGAGGGTTTACATGCATTAAAAACCGCAAATATTGCTCCTTTGATTAATGATCCTTCCTGGAAAATACGCACGCAGGCCATCACTGCGGCGCGATCCGTTCTTACCAAAAAAAATCATAGAGAAATTAATCAGCTTATTTCCAGAAACGATAGTATCACCATCATCTACAAAGGATTTTTATTCGACAACGTAAAAAAGAAAGATACCGGTATAAGTAAAATACTAAAAATAAAATTTCCAAAAGGTTATGAGCTGTTCAATACCGTTTGCAAGACCTGTCATGGGCAGGACGGAAACGGTTTGAAGTCGCTTGCGCCTCCTTTGAATGGATCCGAATGGGTAACCGGCGACAAAGATAAATTAATAGAAATTGTATTATACGGCCTCACAGGTCCCGTGAAAGTAAAAGGTAAAACATATGCCCCACCGGAGATCAGTAGTGAAATGCCAGGAATAGGAAGTAATAAGGAATATAACGATGACCAGGTGGCGCAGGTGCTGAGTTTAATCCGCCAGTCGTGGAGTAATAGCGCCCAAACTATAAAAGCTTCAGATATTACCCGGATCAGAAATAAAAATAAGATTACCAATCTCCCGCGACACGCGGATTAAATTAGATTCTGTAAGCCGTAAAGCTTCTTCAAGCGGTAAAGGCTGGTTGTTGATGGCCAGTAAAATATCGAACACTGCACTAAGCTCAGGATAATATGTTATAGGTACTTTACCAGCCAGCGCAATTACAGGAACATTCTTCTTTTTCGCCATTGATGCCACTCCAAAAGGGCCCTTTCCCTGTAAGGTCTGAATATCTATTTCACCTTCTCCGGTGATCACCAGGTCCGCCTCATTCAAAACATTTTCGAAATCAACAATATTTAAAAAACTACTTATCCCATTCAGCAATTTTGCCTGTAGAAACGCATGAAGGAATGCAGCGGTTCCGCCTGCTGCGCCGCCATATTGAATGGATGATACGCTTATACCTGTTGCCTGTATAGTGATTTCATTTAATTTATTAAGAAAATATTCCAGTTCAACCACATCTTTTTCTGACGCACCCTTCTGCGGGCCGAACATTGCAGCGGCTCCTGATGGGCCAAGCAGGTTGTTGTTCACGTCGCACCAAATCTCTATTTCGGTGTTTTTTATTCTTGCATCCAGTCCCGATGCATCAATAGAAGTTACCTGTGCTAACTCCCCTGGAAAAGGAATCAATTCTTTTCCGGATGCATCCCGGAAACGTATCCCTAATGCGTGCAAAATTCCGCATCCGCCATCAACAGTTGCAGATCCGCCAAGTGTCAGGATAATTTTTTTGGCGCCTTTGTCCAATGCGCTAATAATCATTTGCCCTGTTCCGGCACTGGATGCCCGGAGAGGATTCAATTCTCCTTTATTCAATAATCTTAACCCCGACGCGGCGGCCATTTCAATTACAGCAGTGCGCCCACTATCGATTAATCCGAATAAAGCATTTATCTTTCTTCCCAAAGGATTGGTGTATGCTCCATTAATTATCAGGCCATTAAATTTTTCAATGAGGAGATCCGCGGTACCATCTCCGCCATCCGCCACAGGAATGCAAACACAGGTGCAAGGGAGCCTGCTCTGCTGCAACCCGGCTTCAATACATGTTGCCACCCTGCCGGCCGCAAGACTGTTTTTAAATGCATTTGGCGCGATTACAATGTGCATGCTATAATAATATTTTATCCAGAATAAAAACCATGAGCAGTGAAGTTAATCCCATAATTATCGTGGCGGCTGAATATACAGCCAGCATGGGTTTCATTTCAAGGCCGGAAAATTTTGCTATCACCCAGAAATAGGCATCGTTGGCATGGGAGATCATCATTGAGCCCGCGCCCATCGACAGTACACAAATCAGGTGACCCGCATCGGAATGTAAACCCAGGGCTGGCAGCAAAGGCTGCACGATGGAAGCCGCAGTGATAATCGCGACAGTAGAAGATCCCTGCGCCGTTTTTAATATGCTCGTCACCAGGAAAGGAACCAGTATCCCAAGGCTGCCCAGCGGTAGTGATGTTCCAAGATGTTCCCCAATCTTCGTTGCGGCCAGCACTGCTCCGAAAGCTCCGCCGGCGCCAATGATCACCAGAATGCCACCGGCTTTATAAACGGCATCTTCCAGCAAAGCTCCAAGGACATCTTTGTTCCAGGAACGTTTACAGCCAAGCGCCAGTATAATACCGGTAAATAAGGCTATTGACGGATCGCCCAGTGAAAGCAGGGCGCTGATCAATGGCTTTTTGTCTATATTTCCTACAACGATAAAAGACTTAAACGCTATCAATACCAATGGAACCAATACCGGCAAAAACGCACGGATAACCGAAAGTGTATGGTGTTCACTTTCTTCAGACCGTTCAGCTTCAGCCTGTGAAGGAAATCTTTTACCTATATACCTGGCCCACAGATAACCGGCAGTGCTGGCGGGTAGTGCAACGGCAATGCCCGCTAGAATTAATTTTCCAAAGTCCACTCCTATTATACCAGCTGCCGCTGCGGCACCGGGATGCGGTGGCACAAGACAATGAATGGAATACAATCCCGTTGCCAGTGATACCGACATGATCACTACCGGAATACCGGTTTTTTTCGCCAGCGACTGATTCAACCCACTCAACACAACATACCCCGAATCGCAGAAGATCGGCAGGCCAACAATAAAACCGGTTATGCTCATGGCCAGCGGAGCGCGCCTCTCGCCAACTTTCTTTAATATATACCTGGCCATCACCTGCGTGCAGCCGGTGTATTCAAGCAACACGCCAAGCGTGGTGCCCAATACAATGATCAGCCCCAGCGAGACCATTATATTACCAAATCCTCCCTTGACAATAGTGATAAGTTCATTAACAGGGATCTGCACACCGATACCAACAACAAAAGATGAAATGATCAGCGCAAAAAATGCATGCACACGGAACCGGGTGGTAAATAATATTATAATCCCCACGCCGGCAAGCAGGAAGATCAATATCTGAGAAAAAGAAGTAGGCATGGGAAGAGGATGAATTAAGGTACAATAGTATCATCTTTATATGAAACCCCTTTCTGATAAAATCCTACATTCACTTATGCCCAGGCTACTTATAAAAATCAGCATATTTTTTTTCATCCTGGTTGGTATCCTTTCCTGCCGCGCACCAAAATTGATCATCATGCATTATAAAGAACGCCAGCTGACCTTCGGGGCATCCGGGCATACAATTAATAATATACAGATATTTTCATCGTCGGATCAGTGGATAGTATTCGACACACGCAACAACGATACGGAAATAAGCCGCACCGGATCAATTGAAATGGTAGACGTACACACCGGAGAAATAAAACAATTATACAAAACTGAAAATCAAACCCAATATGGCCCGGGAGTAGGTGCCGCAACTTTTTCGCCTGTAGCAGACCGCGTATTATTCCTGCATGGCATCAGAAATGCGAACAGGGAACATCCTTACGATTTTACAAGACGCACCGGAGTGGCTGTTGATATTAATAAACCCTTTCAACCTGAATTTTTAGACGCCCGCAATATCATTGCTCCCTATACTCCCGGTGCATTGCGCGGCGGCACACATGCTCATTCGTGGAGCGCAGACGGTAAATGGATAAGCTTTACTTATAATGATTACGTGCTGCAGCAGTTAAGCAAAAAAGACAGCACCGTAAAAGACCTGCGGACCGTTGCAGTAATGACCCCGCTATCAAAGGTTACGGTAGTGGAAAACGGAAAGGAGAACAACAACGGAGAAATGTTTTCCGCAGTGGTGGCGGCAGTAACGGCATCACCAAAATGGGGCACTGATGAAATTGACAGGGCCTTTGATGAGACCTGGATCGGCACCGGAGGCTATCAAAGAAAAGACGGGAAATGGCAGCCTCATGCTATCGCCTTCCAGGGAAATGTATATGACGAAAAAGGCCGTGCCAAAACAGAAATATTTGTTGTGGATATTCCAGCCGATATTACGAAAGCAAGACCAGGTGAACACCTCGAAGGCACGGAGGAAAGCATGCCCGCGACTCCATCCGGAACAGCCCAGCGGCGTATTACCTTTTCGGCAGAAGGTGTGCATGGCCCGCGCCACTGGCTTCGCAGCACGCCTGACGGAAAACTAATCGCCTTTCTGGCTAAAGATGAAAAAGCAATCGTTCAGATTTATAGCGTCTCTCCAAATGGGGGCGCCGTCAGCCAGCTGACCTTTAATAATTTTTCTATACAGTCTTCTTTCAATTTTAGTCCGGATGGAAAGCACCTCGCTTATCTCGCGGATAACAGTATTTTTATCACTGATCTCCAAACAAAAGCAGCCACAAGGACTACGTCCGGAACTACCGCTGATGAGGCTCCGACAGGCGGCGTGGTATGGTCCAATGATGGAAAAGCACTTGCATATAACCGTTATGTTTCCAATAAAGAAGGAAGATTTCTTCAAATATTTTTATTGATAAAATAAATATCATGGACTTAAGTATATTCATCCGCTGATGAAGAATTTACCCTTTGCCGACATTACTATAATTGTCACCTACCTGTTTGCGATGATCGGCGTAGGATATTATTTTTCGAGAAACAACAGATCAGCGGCACGTTTCACCAAAGCTTCCGGCAGCATTCCGGGATGGGCGCTGGGGCTTTCCATTTATGCAACCTTTCTCAGCAGCAATACCTTTTTAGGAGTGCCCGGAAAATCATTCGGAACAAATTGGAACGCCTTTGTATTCAGTCTGTCCATGCCTTTTGCGGCTTGGATAGCCTCTAAATATTTTGTCCCGTTCTACCGCAGTTCAGGCGAAATATCCGCCTATACACACCTGGAAAAAAGATTTGGTTCCTGGGCACGTACATACGCGGTAGTCTGTTTTCTTTTTACACAACTCGCCCGCATGGGTTCAATATTCTTCGGTATAGCCCTGAGCCTGCAGGCACTTACCGGCTACCCGATGGCCGGCATCATGGCTGTAGTCGGGATCTGTATAATATTTTACACCGTTCTGGGAGGGATAGAAGCGGTGATATGGACAGAAGTAGTGCAGGGGGTGATCAAAACATTCGGCGCCATTTTAATTCTTTACCTGATTGTAAAAGAAATTCCGGGAGGCTTTTCGGGAATTATTTCTATTGGTAAACAAAGTGATAAATTCAATCTCGGAACATTCGATCCGGATTTTAAACAATCGAGCTTTTGGGTGATCCTGTTTTACGGGTTCTTCATGAACCTGAATAATTTCGGGATGGACCAGAATTACGTACAGCGTTACCATACTGCCGTTTCCCAGAAGCAGGCCTCAAGATCTGTGTGGCTTTGCGTGATAATTTATGTTCCGGCTTCGCTGTTGTTCTTCCTGATCGGCACAAGCCTGTTCGCTTATTACCAGGTGCACCCTGAAATGATCTTGTCCATAAAGCAGCAGGTGGCCATAGAAACCCTGGGGGGGCACCCCTCAGCGGCAGCGGTCAATAACGTGGTGGCCAACATGCAGCCGGCAGATTACGGCGACAAGGTAATGCCGCATTTTATGGTCACGAAACTACCTGCGGGAATCCTGGGCCTGATCATTTCCGCAATTCTTTCTGCGGCGATGAGCACGATAAGTTCCGGTATGAATGCGTCGGCAACCGTTTTTACAGTCGATATTTACCAGCGGTACTATCGTTCCGATCTGTCCGATAGTCGTAAATTGTATGTATTAAGGTTGGCGACGGTACTATTCGGGTTTGCCGGGCTGGCAGCAGGCATTGCGATGATCGGCGTAAAGAGCGTGCTGGACACCTGGTGGGAGATCTCGGGAATTTTTGCCGGTGGAATGCTCGGGTTGTTCCTGCTGGGAATAATCAGCAGGCGCACAAAAAGCCCCGAAGCGTTCACGGCTACACTGATCGGCATGGCGGTTATTTTATGGATGACCTTTTCAAAATTTATTCCGGAACAATATGCATTTTTACGAAATCCGCTGAATAAAAATATGGTGATTGTGGTAGGAACGCTGGCAATATTTTTAAGCGGACTGATACTCACAGCTGCAAAAAGAAAACAAATAATTAAATTAGCCGTTCATGACCAGTAACCAGAAAAAGTTTGTGCCCGTGATGATCACGCCGTACAACCTGAAAGCAAAAGTTGACCTCGGCACAGTGTCAACACTCGCTGATTTTTACATTGCCGCAGGCGCAAAGGGGCTTTTTGCCAACTGCCTGAGCAGTGAAATGTACAGCCTTACAGAAGACGAGCGGCTGGAACTTACCCGCCATATTGTGCGCCATGTTCGGGGAAGGGTGCCCGTAGTCGCCACCGGATCATTCGGTCTTTCCATTTCCGACAAAGCTGAATTCACGAAAAAAATATATGACACTGGCATCAATGCAGTGATCCTTATTACCGGACACTACGCCAACGTGGAAGATAACGATGAGGTGCTGCTGAGAAATTTCGACAGGATGTTTAAACTGACCCCTGGTATTCCCATGGGCCTGTATGAATGCCCTGCTCCGTACAAAAGAGTTATTTCTCCTCAGGTGTTCGGACAGTTACTGGCTTCGGACAGGCTGGTGTATCATAAAGACACTTCCATAGATCACGAAAATGTCAAAGCAAAGCTGCAACTCTGTGAAGGCTACAAAAGATTCGAATTCTATGATGCCCACACTCCGCATGCAGTAGAAACGTTGCGTATGGGTGCAAAAGGAATGTCCAGCATTTCCGGCAATTTTTATCCTGAAGTATTGGTATGGTTATGCAACAATGCAACAAATCCGGAGAAGCAGGAAGAAGTAGCCTGGCTGCAATCGGAGCTGACGCGCGTTGATCCGCTGATCCATATCGCCTATCCCATGAGCGCGAAATATTTTTTAAGAAAAAGAAACCTTCCGGTAAGGACCATCAGCAGGGCACATGCGCTCGAGCTGACGCCGCACCAGAAAGAAACGCTTGACGATATATTTGCAAGCTTTAACAACTGGTGCGAAAGATTGGATATCCAACAGGTGGATGTGGACGAACTGTTGCTTCCACAGGGTCCGCTGGATCCTGCCATATAACAGCTGAAAATTATCAGCAACCCATATAAAATATAAATCCTACATTGTATTTCTGAATATATTTCCTGAAAATAATTCTCAAAATAATTACTAACAATGCTTCCGGGCTATCTTTAACCTTAGTATGGGCGATATACAAATTAAGAAATCATCAAAGACATACGATATTGTAATTGTAGGATCAGGAGCGGGCGGGGGAATGGCCGGATATGTACTGGCCCACGCGGGCCTGAAAGTACTGATGCTGGAAGCAGGACCTTTCTTCGATCCGGCAAAAAATTCTGCTCAGCTCAAGTTTAATTATGAGTCGCCCCGCAGGGGATCAGGCACCAAAACCAGGCCCTTCGGTGACTTCGACGCTGCCTTCGGCGGATGGGAACTGGAAGGAGAACCCTATACCCATAAAGATGACACCAAGTTTGACTGGTTCAGATCAAGAATGCTTGGTGGACGGACCAACCACTGGGGACGTATTTCACTTCGTTTCGGCCCTAAAGATTTTCAACCCAATGACGGTATCAGCGACAGGTGGCCCATCACTTATGAAGAAGTTAAGCCTTTTTACGACAAGGTAGACAGGCTAATAGGCATATATGGTACTGTTGAGGGTATTGAAAACGATCCTGATGGCATCTATCTGACTCCTCCAAAACCGCGGCTCCCTGAATTGTTTATCATGAAAGGCGCTGCCAAAGCGGGCGTAAAAGTTATTCCGGGGCGAGGATCGGTGCTCACCGAAGCCCTGCCGGGAAATAAAGACAGGGGAGCCTGTTTCTACTGTGGCCAGTGCAACCGAGGCTGTAAAATATATGGAGATTTTTCAGCTTCCTCCTGCCTGGTCATACCAGCGTTGAAAACCGGTAACCTGGAAGTGGTTCCTAATGCAATGGTCCGGGAAGTACTGACCGATGTTAATGGAGTGGCCACGGGTGTATCTTATGTCAGTAAAGAAGATATGCAGGAGTACCAGGTGATGGGTAAAAAGATAATACTCGCTGCGGGTTCCTGCGAATCAGCAAGAATAATGTTGAATTCCAAATCTGCGGCTCATCCCGGAGGCGTTGGCAACAACAGTGGACTGGTAGGCAAATATCTCCAGGATTCCACAGGCGCTTCACAGAGTGGATTTTTGCCGCAACTGCTGGACCGCAAGCGTTTCAACGAGGATGGCACAGGAAGCATACACGTATATGGCCCATGGATGGGCGATAATAAGAAACTGGACTTTCCAAGAGGCTATCATATCGAATTTGGAGGAGGCATGGGCATGCCCGGTTACGGATTCGGCGGAGACACGCCCATACTCAATGGTACGGTACCGGGCAGGGATGGTAAAATGAAAAAAGCTGGTGGATATGGCGCAGCGCTTAAAGATGATTACCGCAGGTTCTACGGAACAGATTTTGGCATGGCAGGGCGTGGGGTAGGAATGGCGAGGATAGATAATTACTGCGAGATCGATCCTGAGGTGGTAGATAAATTTGGCATACCCGTGCTTCGGTTTAATTACAAATGGAACAGCGACGAAATTAACCAGGCCAAACACATGCAGGAAACCTTTGACAGGATCATTCATGAAATGGGCGCGATCCCTACATCAGGAAAGCATGGACCCGAAGATATGTGGGGACTGGAAGCTCCAGGGCGCATCATACATGAAGTAGGTACTGCCAGGATGGGTAACGATCAAAAAAAATCAGTGTTGAACAAATGGTGCCAGGCGCATGATTGTAAAAACCTTTTTGTGGTAGATGGTGCCCCTACCGTGCAGCAGTCTGATAAAAATGCAACGTGGACCATTCTTGCCTTGTCCATGAGAACCGCTGAATATATCGTTGAAGAAAGCAAGAAACAAAATATTTAATAACATGAACAGGCGCGAATCATTAAAGGCATTAGGCATTACCACCCTCTCAGCAGGAGTATTGATAGAAGCATGCCAACCCAAACCGGAATATGCAGATACGGCGGTCGCAGCAGATGCCGGCGCTCAGACGGACAGACAGGTATCGGAGATTCCCCGGGATAAGCAATTGCAGTCAGAAATCTTTTTTACGCCCCATGAAATAGCCACGATCACCGTGCTGGGAGATATTATTATTCCAAAAGATGATAAATCCGGAAGCGCCTCAGACGCAAAGGTTCCGGATTTCATTGAATTTATCGTCAAGGATCAACCTGAGCACCAGGTTCCCATGAGAGGCGGCCTCAAATGGCTGGATACCAAATGCCTGACCAGGTACAGCAATAGTTTTAAAGATTGCACTGCCGCGCAACACGATGAGATCGTGAATGAGATCGCTTATCCCCAGCATGCAAAACCAGAAATGCAGCAGGGCGTTGCATTCTTCAGCCGGATAAGAGAACTGACAGCCAGCGGATTCTTTTCCAGTAAAATGGGAATGGAAGATCTGGGCTATGCCGGCAACAAACCTAATAAATGGGAGGGCGTTCCTGCTGATATAATCAAACAATACGGTTTGGAAGATGTGAAGTTTACTTAATGACTTACGATCATCTTTAGATTTACCGCATCTCCGTTGTTGTTATACTGTACAAAGTAGAGGCCGTTTGGAATAGCTGTAAGATTTTCTATGGTCACCGCATTTACTCCCGCAGCTGCTTTGTATTGTTTCTGCCATACAATGGCTCCATTCACTGAGATCATTCGCAGAATAAGTTGGTTCACCGGTATGCTTTTCAAGGTAAACCTGATGCTGGCAGTTGAACTGACCGCAGGGTTAGGACTAAGGGAAACCGCCTCTGGTGTTCCATCCTCTTGTCCTGTTACATGTACAACGATGCTGTACAGGCTATTACCGCCTTCAGCTAATTCTTTGATGCGATAGTAAGTGATTCCAATGCTATAATCCGGATCGGTGAGCGTATAAGAATTATCACTGGCAGAGGTATAATTGTATTGAACAACTCCTGCTGTGCGGAAATTCTTTCCGTCTGTGCTTTTTTCTACTGTATAATTTTTTACTGCACTCTCATTGGTTACCTGCCAGTTAACAATCACCTTTTTTTGCTGCCTTGTTGCACTAACACTTTTAAAACGAACCGGGAGCACGCTGCAATTCAGATTTTGGCCGGGAACCTGTTGTATCGTTACATTCTGCACCAATACTCCCGACGCACCGGATGTGGCGCCAAAGTTAACTGCACCTGTTGTATATCCTGCCGTACCCGCTGCAACATTGCTTGCTGCATTAACCGGTGCGTTGCTGTAAATAATTCCGCCACCGCCGCCGCCACCTGGTCCATGTGGTGGTGGTGAGCCTCCACCCTTATTGCTTCCACCTGTTCCGCCTGTGGCAAGTACGGTTACACCAGAGAGGCCGCTTGTCGCATAGATCAGTACGCTTCCGCCCGCTCCGCCACCGCCGCTTCCATCGTTCACGACGGTTATATTACCGTTGGCGCCACTTACATCTATGCTTCCGGAACCGGTAATTGTACCGGCATTTACCAGCACAATGCCACCGCCTGCAACCCCGCTTGAGGAAAGCCCTGCAGCGGAAGAGCCTGTTCCATCATTAGTGGTTCCCGCACCACCGCCACCACCCATTACCAGCCTGGAAGGACTTTTTTCCTGGAATAGCGCACCTGGGTTTCCACCCGTTGGGAGATTAGAGCTCCAGCTGTTACCACCCCTGCCACCGACACCCCCGTTGGCGCCACCACCCCCACCGGAATTCTGATCATTTGATCCAGGTCTTCCGTCTGTTCCACCACCACCGGCATTGCCCGGAGCACCCGCAGCATAGCTGCCGCCAGGGTATCCTTCACTGGCTAACCCCATATCATACAGTGAACCATTGTTGTTTATAAACCTTGGCGTTCCTGCTATTCCCTCTCCCTTTGACGCGTTGAAATTTTTGGTAGATAACGTAACTAAATCAGTATTTAATCCGCCTGTGGCGCCAAATAATCGTCTTCCACCGCCACCCCTGAAACCAGCGCTTGCTGCTGTAAGCATTTGTCCGTTAAAATTAAGATTATTGGTTACACTAAGTACAAGCAGACCACCTGATGTACCGTTCCATGCGGGCGTTGTGATGGTTGCACCTAAAGTAAGGTTATAATACAAGCCGATCCGTATTACCTGATAGCGGTACTGGCCATCCGTGCCATAATCTGCATTCTTATAATTATTTGTGGTACCACTCATGATAGAAAGTGTTCCGCCAGACAGTGGAAGGGCATTGGTGGCAACCACATATTCCATGTTGCCTGCCAATAAAGCGCTGTTGCTCAAATAACCATGACCCGTGGCGCCATCACCATAACTGGCACTGTTGGCATTATTTATCTGCGCGCCCTGCATCTGTATCAGCAGCAACAGATCACCGGAAGCGATCGGAGTGGTTCCATATCCTGAAGCGCCGAGTGTAATTGAATTCGAGCCGGCGCTAAGCATGTTATCCAGGCAGGGATAGTAGGTATCCGGATTAGCCGTGATAGTAACGGGTACGCTAGCCGGGCAATTCTGCGCCGTACTTTTATCTGAAAAACTGATCAGCACAAGCAGTGCCGTCAGCACCCTGATGTTTTTGATAAAAGATAAATAATTCATTTGGGTACGATTAAGAGTATGCCATAACAGATCAAATTGGCTGCCATAATGCAAAGCGCTGGTATTTAATGTTATAGATGACCAGGACTATACTGCGTTTTTCTTTTTTGGAAGGCGTTTCCGGATTTGGGAACACTGCCGGGCACGCTTTTTTATAAATTATTATTATGAGCTCCGCATTTGTCAAAGAAAACGAAGAACAGTGGCTGCACGAGATCGCGCCAACGATGGCCGCGTTGATCAACTACCTCACACGTGAAAATAATGGTGTGCGGGTATACGAACAAAGCACTTCCGCTAAAGATGGTCACTCATTGCACAGTATGAGTAATGGCCTGATGTATTATATTAACGACAAAAGCCAGTGGAATATTGAATGGTAGTCCAATGTGCATAATTATTAATAACAGGATCAGCATTTTTACTTCTCTGCTATAAATTTCTGTACCGTTTTAGTCTTTGCCGGAAGTGTTTTCAGATAGGCATACACCAGGGAGAAATTTTTTTATATAAAGGGCCCCGGCAGAGCCAATGCTGTGATAGCTAACAGCCCATAGGCGAAGAACTTGAAAATTTTCTCATTGTAAGTGTTTATCCGTAATGTAAAGAACCTCAAATCATATCATACACTTTTTTGACAAGGGCATCACAATGCACCAGGTGGAACATGTTTCAGAAGTAAGGCGAAGCAAGTATAAGTACGGGTTTGTGTGCATGATGAGGAGTCGTTTTTTAAGAAGAGCAGTAATTGTGAAGAAAAGTTACAACAAAGGCGGGTTATTTTAATGCAACTGTAACCTTTAACCAGTTCACCGGCTCTACAGTTAAAACATAACATCATGAAATCTTTATTTAAAAATCGCGCAGTCCGGCTGTCCTTTCTTTCTTTATTCATCAGCGGAGCCGTAATGGCGCAATCTTCCAAATCCCTTGCTGATCCTGAAATCGCTTCCGTAGCAGTCGTGGCCAACCAAATCGATATTAAGGCGGCACAACTGGCACAGCAAAAATCTACCGACCCGTCCATACTGGCATTTGCCAAAACAATGATCAATGATCACCAGTCAGTGATCGACCAGGCATCTGCGCTCGTTAAAAAACTAGGCGTTACACCAAAGGACAATTATCTGAGTAAACAACTTTCGGCACAAGCTGAAAAAACAGCTAAAATTCTTTCATCAAAATCAGGAAAAGAATTTGACAAAGCTTATGTAGATAATGAGGTGGCTTACCATAAAGCAGTTATTGCCGCAGTAAACGACAAGCTTATACCGGAAACACAGAATAAAGAATTAAAGGAACTGCTGCAAAGTGTAGCACCCGTGTTAAAAGCACATCTCGAACACGCCCAGATGGTTCAGCAAAAATTCTCCGGCAAATGAAAATAAGTACTTTGTCAGGAGGGAACAGCATTATGATGCTGTTCCTCCTTATTATTATCTCAGCCTGCTCGGAAAAAATACCATATCATCCCAGGCAGTATACTGTTACCCTGAAAGAAATGCAGTTTAAACCAGTTATTACCACTGCATCTGAAGGAGATACTATTATATTCATCAATCACGATATAGTAGTGCACAATGTAACAGAAGCGGCTCATAGGGAATGGACATCCTCCAACCTACCCCCTGGCCAATCCTGGAAATTTATAGTTAAGAGCAGTGCTGAATATTATTGTACCATACATCCTGTCATGAAGGGAACGATAGTATTAAAAAGATGACGGTATTCATTACCTTGTATAAATGAAAGTAATAATTTTATCACTCTTGATTATGGCAACATTTTCAGCGGCGCAGGCACAACAGCACGATTCAGGAAAAATGCTCAGACACGTGGTACTGTTCAAATTTAAAGCCGACAGTTCTCCTGAACAGGTAAAGAAAGTAGAAGATGCTTTCAGGGGCCTTCCCCAAAAAGTGAAAGAAGTAAAAGCTTTCGAGTGGGGAACCAACAACAGTCCGGAAAAACTCAACCAGGATTTTACTCATTGTTTTTTTGTGACCTTCACCAGTGAAAAAGATCGGGACACATACCTTGTTCATCCGGCTCACAAAGCTTTTGTGGAAGTACTCAAACCTTATCTCGATAAAGCGCTGGTGCTCGACTACTGGGCAGAAAAATAATGATCAGTTAATAACGATCACTTCATAGGTCCTTCCTTTAACCGTTTGGAACTGTGTTAAGTAATAACCGGAAGCAGATACCCGGGTAGATTTACTGCCTTTAATTTTTACCGGAACACTGCTTCTTACAGCGCATCGTCCGCCGGCAAAAGATATTATAGAGGCTTTTCTAAGTTTCTTATTACTCCATTGCATGCTGACTTCAAAATCTCCTCTTGCTTTAAGGCCTGTGATGGCGCCTTCTTTCCAGGCATCCGGCAGCGCCGGTAAAAGATGAATCACCCCTTCCTGGCTTTGCAGAAGCATTTCTATGATACCGGCAGTTCCACCAAAATTTCCATCGATCTGAAAAGGAGGATGAGCGTCAAAAAAATTCGCATAGGTACCGCCTCCTTCTGCATAATTGGTATTTGCCTGGCCTGTAAAATGCAACAGGTCGCGAAATAAAAGATAGGCATGGTTTCCATCCAGCAATCTTGCCCAGAAATTAATCTTCCATGCCTTACTCCATCCTGTACCTTCATCACCGCGGATCTCCAATGTTTTTCTGGCGGCAGTGGCAAGTGCAGGCGTAGCAATGGGAGATATCTGGTCGCCGGGATATAAACCATATAATTGTGAAACATGACGGTGGTGCACCTCCGCATCGGTCCAGTCCCTGTACCATTCCATGATGTTCCCTTTTTTCCCAATATGGAATGGATATAATTTCTTTTGTTTTTCAATTACCGTGTCCATGAATGGTTGTCCGGTATTTAATATTTTAGATGCTTCAATAAAATTTGCGAAAAGATCACGGATGATCGACATATCCATTGTGCTGCCTTTTGCTATCGAACCCTCCCTGCCATTTTCATCAATGAAAGTATTTTCAGGAGAGCCGGAAGGTGAAGTAACCAGGTACCCATCCTTGTCTTCTGTTAACCAGCCAAGCGTAAAGACTACAGCGCCTTTCATTAAAGGATAGGCAGTATTTTTCAGAAAAGCAGTATCCTGCGTGTACTGGTAATGTTCCCACAAATGACGGCACAGCCAGTTGCCACCCATCGGCCAGTTGGCCCACGTGGGATCACCGTTTCCAAGATCACCTACCGGGTTCGACATTGCCCAGAGATCGCTGTTGTGATGCGCTACCCATCCTTTAAGATTATAAAATTCTCTGGCGGTGGTAGCACCGGTAACGGAAACATTTTTAAGAAAACTAAACAATGGTTCATGCATCTCAGAAAGATTAGCGGCTTCGGCAGGCCAGTAATTCATCTGTGTATTTATATTGATAGTATAATTGGAACTCCAGGGCGCGCGTAATTCTTTGTTCCAGATACCCTGTAAATTAGAAGGCAGTCCGCCGGGTCTTGAGCAGGAGATCAGCAAATATCTTCCGAACTGAAAGTATAAAGTTTCAAGACCTGCATCCCTGCCTCCACCAGAATGTTTTATTAACCGTTCGTTGGAAGGCAGCAACGCATTGCCGTTGCTGCTATCAATCAAATTAAAAGTAACCCTGTTAAAGTATTTATGAAAATCAGCAAGATGATCATTTAATAATTCACTGTATGATCTTCCTGCAACTTTTTCAAGGTAACTGGCAGCGAGGATGTTCTCATCTTTACCCTCTTTATCTGGGCATTTATCATAGCCGTTAAAACTGGTGGCAGCAGACATCACCAGCAACACTTCCGTAGCGTTCTGCACATGAATGCCCGAGGTATCTGTCTGGATGTTTCCATCTTTACTGACAGCTCTTACCCTGAACTGAAAGCGCATCCCGTAACAACCTGCAGTATCATCATAAATAACAGGAGGCTCGTGCACATGATAATATTCCGGATCCATTTTTGCCGGCGCCTTTCCTTTCAGCATGATTTCATTAGTGGCAATTACCATGTTCCGGTGATGCAATAGACTCTGCAGGCCTACGGTTAAATTTAATTGATTCGCTTTGCTGGCGGTTAAACGAATCACAACAACCTGGCCGGGAGCAGATATAAATACTTCCCTGGTATACTCTGTTCCCTTTACGGTAAACCTGGTTGTTGCCGTAGCATCGCCGATAGCAAGATCCCTGTAATAAGAGGAAGGTTTTTCTCCGTTAAAATCCTGATCGATGAGCAGGTCGCCCATAGGCAGGTAAGATTGAGAAAAAAGACCCTGCATTTTCTTGCAGAGACCGGAAGCCAGCTGGTAATCGCCTTTATCCACAGCCTCCCTGACCTGGGGAAGGTAGGCTGGCGACCCGGGATTTACATTCGTTTTTGCTGGCCCTCCCGACCATAATGAACTTTCGTTTAGTTGTATCAATTCTTTTTCTACTCCTCCAAAAACCATTGCGCCCACCCTCCCGTTTCCCAATGGTAACGCTTCTGTCCATGTCGTTGCCGGTTGCAGGTACCATAATTTCAAGTTCTCCTGGGCATTCGTAAACAGAAAAATAAACAGCACTGTGATTAAGCCAAAGATTCTTTTGCGCATTTCAGAAGTTATTAAAATCAATAATTATAAGACAATGCAGATCCGGGATTTTATTTATTAGCAAGCGCACGGTCAAGGTGCACATAACCTCCATCCACATGTATGATCTGGCCGGTGGTATGACTCGATGCCGTGGATAGCAGGAACACTGTCATAGACGCAATTTCTTCTACGGTTGTCATACGGTTTCCGAGCGGTATGCGGGAAGTAATTTCTGTAAGCATTTTTTCTGCCTCGGGCAGAGTATTTATCCAGGATGCATACTGCGGTGTCCAGCATTCGGCTACTGATATCGCATTTACACGTATCCCGTATTTTAATAATTCAACCGCCCATTCTCTTGTAAGGGCGTTCCTGCCTCCATTTGATGCTGCATAACCGGATGTGTTTCCCTGGCCGGTTTCGCCGGTTTTGGAAGTGATATTCACTATTGATCCTTTTGATTTTATCAGTTCCGGTAAAGCATGATGTGCCACTAAATAATAATGAATAAGGTTGCGGTGCAGGCTGATCATAAAGGACTCATAATTGCCATTTTCAAGCCCTGTACCATCATTAAGTCCGGCATTGTTTACCAGGCCGTCAATTCTTCCCGCCAACTCAACGGTCCGTGTTATTGCCTTACGGCAGTCTTCCGGATCAGATAATTCGGCAACAACCTGATGTGCCTGGAAACCTTTATTAATTAATTCGCCGGCGATTTGCTGATTGTCTTTTTCATTGCGGCCTATTATAACAGGGATGGCACCTTCTGCTGCAAGCAATTGAACAATACCCAGGCCAATACCTTTCGCACCACCCGTTACCACTACTACTTTATTCTTAAGCTGAAGATCCATTGTTACAGGTTCAGGTTGATAACACCACCATCGATAGGGTAATCACAACCCGTAATAAAAGAAGCTTCATCAGAACACAGGTATAATATTATTCCTGCGATCTCAATAGGTTTGGCCATTCTCCCTATCGGCTGCGATCGGGAAAGTTTTTCAAACATCTCCGCTTCTTTACCAGGGTAATTCTTTTTTAAAAATCCATCTACGAAAGGTGTGTGTACCCTGGCAGGTGAAATACAATTGCATCGGATGCCGTATTGCAGGTAATCTTTCGCTACGGATAATGTCATGGCAAACACCGCTCCCTTGCTCATGGAATAAGCGAACCTGTCCGCGAGCCCAATGTGGTTGGCAACGGAAGCAAGATTTAATATTACACCCGACCCCTGCTGTTTCATGGTTATAACTGCAGCCTGAAGGCAATTGTAAACACCTTTTACATTTACTTTAAATACCTTGTCGAAATCATCTTCTGATGTGTCTTCCGCTTTTCCGATATGAGAAATCCCCGCGCTGTTTACCAGTATGTCCAGCCTGCCTATATGCCCAACAGTATTTTTTACCTCCCGCTGGTCGGTGACATCGCAGACATGAGCTACCGCCTGTCCGCCATTGGCCATTATTTCACTAACAGTGGTTGCTGCTGCTTCTTCGTTTAATTCGATGACGTGCACAACTGCTCCCTGCCTTGCAAATAATAGCGCCGTGTCTTTTCCTATTCCGCTTCCGGCGCCTGTTATCGCCGCTGATTTACCTGTTAAGTTGAGCATACTTATTCTGCCTTTTTATATTCTTTATCAATTAAATAAACGACAAGGCTCCTTGCCCCATGCGCCCCGATCACCAGCGATTGCTCGATGTCCGCAGTCTTGGACGGTCCTGCAAGAAATACACCGTAGCCCTCTTTGTCAATTTCCGTTTTGGAATAGGCCTGGTGCATATCCACCACTATATTTCCGGCATCAAGTACTATAATTAAATGCTCGCAGATGAATGGCAGCAGCCTGTTGATCATGGAAGATTCTCCCAGCCATATCGCTCCATTTTCGGCAACACCAATGGCGCCCTGTATCCAGACCTGGTAAACCCCTTGGAGATCCTGCGCATCTTTTCCCTTTATTCCGCTTACATCCACCTCGCCAAGCGCAGGAAGCGTATTTATAATATATTGCTTACTCCCTGCTAACTGGTGAATGAGCATCAGCGCTTCCATACTTTCCACCTGCACCACCTGCGCCCCGACCCTGACAACTGCCAGCATAAATTCATCCGTAAGCGAAAAGTTTTTCCGTGACACAATATCTATGACCGGCATCGGTACTGACGGAGGTTTATTCCCGGCAATAGTTTTTAATATTTTGTCGCGTGTGGTCATTGTTTATTTTTTAGATACCACTGACGAAAACTGTTCTCCGGCGCAGCCGGCATTTCCCTTTGCCTGTACCAGGGGTTCAGCGATTTTATTTTTACAATTGAGGAAAAATAAGTTAAAACCCATCGCGCCATTTTTCCCGCCACACGATACACTGTTGGATGCGATAGAATATAGGCCATTCCTTTCATGCCCGCTTTTTTTGAACCACTAACGTACCCTTCTTCCGCAAGCACCTGCCGCCATTTCCAGAGCTGCTGATGTATGTCTATTTTGACCGGGCAAACATTGCTGCACGAACCGCACAACGTGGAAGCAAAGGGCAGGTCCGCATTTGCTTTCATATCAAGGTTAGGATTTAATATTGAGCCAATCGGACCGGCAATGGCGCTATGATAACTGTGCCCCCCACTTCTTCTGTACACAGGGCAGGTATTAAAACACGCGGCACAGCGGATGCATTTTAAGGAACTCCGGAAGTCAGGTCTTCCCAGTTGCTTTGTGCGGCCATTGTCTACTATGATAATATGCATTTGCTGGCCTGGCCTGGGACGGTGAAAATGACTGGAATAAGTGGTGATGGGCTGCCCGGTAGCGCTTCTTGTAAGCAGCCGGAGAAAGACACCCAGGTGCTCCGCCTTCGGTATTATTTTCTCAATACCCATCACGGCCACATGAACTTTTGCAGCGTGCGCGCCCATGTCTGCATTTCCTTCATTGGTGCATACAACAAACCCTCCTGTTTCCGCAACTGCGAAATTAACGCCCGTTATGGCGAGCTCCGACTGGATAAAGTGACTTCTCAGATTAATTCTTGCGGCTTCGGTAAGGTATTGCGGGTCATAATTATGCTGCTCCGTTTGCAGGTGCTCGAAAAAAGTATCGCTGACGTCTTCTTTTTTCAAATGGATCGCAGGCAAAACGATATGGCTGGGATGCTCCTTTCTCAGCTGCACGATCCTTTCACCCAGGTCTGTATCAATTACTTCGATACCTGATTTCAGTAAATGCTCATTGAGATTGCATTCTTCCGTGAGCATGGATTTGCTTTTCACTATGCGGCTTACATTATTGCTTTGCATGATGGCAAGCATTTTTGCATTATGCTCCTCCGCATCTGCTGCCCAGTGAACAGTAATGCCATTTGCTATGGCTCTCTTTTCAAATTCTTCCAGGTACTGGTCGAGATTAGATAATGTATGATTTTTTATCTGCGAGCCCAGCTCCCGCAATTGCTCCCACTCCGGCACCAGGCTTACGGCAATATCCCGTTTCTTCCTGACGAACCACAATGTTTCATCGTGCCAGTCTACCCTGGACTCATTCTTATTAAACTCTACCGATAATTCCGCATGGTCTTTTGTGTCGTGCATAATTGATTTTATACAGCGTTTAATATTTCTGCTACGTGCTTTATCTGCACCTTACTTTTTTGACGCTTTAATATTCCTTCCAGATGCATCAGGCAACTTACGTCATTGCTGGTGATGTAATCTACTTTATTGGCCAGGTGCTCCTTTACCCTGTCCTTACCCATTTTAACCGACACGGCTTCTTCAAATACACAGAATGTGCCTCCGAACCCGCAGCACTCATCCCATCTCGCCGGCTGCACCATTTCAAGCCCTTCTACCATACTCAGCAATTTATTTGTTTTCGAAAAAGGGCTTTCAACCAGCTCCGACATGGAAGACAAGTGCAACCCGCGCTGGCCATGGCAACTCACATGGAGCCCCACACGATGAGGGAATTTCGAAGGAAGAGTCTCTGTTTTCAGAACATCCACGATGAATTCCGTAAGCTCATACACCGATTTGCGTATATGATGCGCCGCTATTTCATTGCCATCGTGCAGGTGCTCTTTGATGTGCAGCACACAACTTCCCGATGGACATACGATGTAATCAAGATTCTTAAAATTATCTACAAAGTTTTTATTGCACCCTGCTGCCATGGAACTAAAACCGCTATTGGCCATTGGCTGGCCGCAACAGGTCTGGTTCAATGGAAATACGACTTCACAGCCTAACCGTTCCAGGAGTTCCAGTGTCGCTATCGCAACCTGCGGATAAAACTGATCTACATAACAGGGTATGAACAAACCTACCTTCATCAATTAATAGTTTACGAGACTCACGGCCCGTTTCCAAGGTATGAAATCATCCTGATCCAGCCGTACTGCAACATACTGGTCAGGTGTTTAATTTACAAACACTTCATCTACATAGAGCCGTCCGCTATCACCTTTGTTCTGGTGCCAGGCGGGAAGTTTTGCCAGGGGGAAACCTATTATTTTTATCACCCGCAGATCAACAGCAGGAAAATTACATTCTACAGGAAGGATCTCCCTGTATTCCATTTGCTGCGGCTGCACCGGATTATAAGCCGCCAGCAGCCGGAGGTGTTCCCTGTCCCTGCCTCCCCAAATCTCTACTTTTTGCGGAGGCATGATGGCGGCGCTGATATCTTTCAATATCCCCAGCGTTACGTTGGATGCCTTTATGGACCTGTTGAAAAAAAGAAAACATTCCATTGGTGCTCCGCTAAAGCTCAACCATTTTCCATTTGTAAAATTGATGTCGCTTTTTTCACCGTCAATCAGTATACGGGCATCTTTTTTTACGTCTGCCTTACCTTTTATTTTTATGATCACTCCTGCGCTGTCCGGCAAAAATGTCGTTTGAAAATAATAATGACGAACTGCAGCGCTGCTTATCCAGCCTTTCTTATATGCTTTTGCTTTCAGCATGGTATTTCTTTTTATAACAAGACCATTTTTGTATTCAGAGGAATGAATACTATCCGGTTCCGTACCATCAAGCGTGTAACGGATGCTGACACCCTTGATGAAATGCCTGATGTTTACCGGTAATTCATCTTTAAACATATCATGATCCGATATTAATATTGGAGGGCTGAGTTGCAGAATAGTGCTGTCTCCCGTGAACCCCAGGTTGAAAATTACTTTCCGGTGTTCTTTTTCAAGCCTGGACAGATCACTTTGTGTCACTTCCGTATTCCAGAGATACACCTGTTGCAGCGAAGGAAATGTACCAATATTGATTAAATGATCCGGAGTAATTTCATTGCCTGAAAGAGAAAGATATTTAAGTGTTGGAAGCGCTGTCAGTTCGGTGAAACCCGCTCCTGTTATTTGAGTAGAATTTAAATTAAGTTTTCTGATCTCTCTGAACTGTTTTAAATGAGCCAGCAATTTGTCCTTGAAGGGCATATTATCGAAGCTCATGTCTGTAATATTGTTCTTTAATGAAGAAAGCTCATCTACTGATGCATCCGTAAAATTGCTCCGGTTAAAAAAATGAACGCTTAGTGCCGGCGATCCTTCTGCAAGGCGCGTAATGATCCGGTTACTATTGGAGAGGCGGGAGATCTCTTTTTCATCAGGAGCGGCAAACAGGTAGACCTCTTCTCCCGCTGAGCCAAACTTTTTCCTGGCGATCATATACAGGGAATCAGACGACGACAGATCCGTGATTTTTTTACTGAAATCCGACCCTTTCCTGATCCAGTTTTCCATGATGGCCATTTCTTCTAATGTCAGTTGTGGCTTGCCCGCGGGAGGCATGTGCTTTTTCTGCGCTTCGGGTAAATGGATCCGCCGCATCAGTATTCCAAGATCGGCTTTTGTGGTATCCCAGGGTTTCCCGCCCTTACCTCCCTGCATTAACATAGCCCGGGTTTCCATGACCAGCATTCCTTTCGCATTGGCAGCATTGTGGCACGACATACATTTTGCTTCCAGTACCGGCTGTACAAGATCGGCGAATACCAGCGCATCATCAAAGGGAGGTAATTTTTTTTCATTTTCCAGGGTTACCGGCGCCAGCACAAAGTTTTTTCCATGGGTCAGTGTGGAACCATAATGCCCCGCCAGTATGATCAGCCCGCAGCTGGCGAGAGAAAGTATCCGGAAAACAGGAAGTTGCCCATAAAGACGTTCCCTGAAAATGCAGATAAAAAATAAAATGATAGTGATCGCAATGCCTGTCCATTTATGCCAGGAAATGATCTCTGAAGGATAATCACCGCCGGCAGATAGAAAAACGCCCATCAGGGCCGTAATGACGGCTGTCAGGGACGTAAATAACAGCAGGTAATCCAATATTTCTGTAAACTGACCCTGTTTCAATAAAGAAGCAGGAGCGACTACTACGATCACGGCGGTTAAAATAAGCAACACGATTGGAAAGTGAAGCATCATCGGATGCATGCGGCCGAAAACCTGCAGCCAGGGTGGAACGACTATTCTGTTCCCGAATAATACAACGAACAGCAACAGGGTATTAAGCGGAACAAGCACGTTGAACAAAACCTTTTTCACATGTATGATTTATGCAAGAATATCTTTGACTACCGTTCCTGATACATCGGTCAGCCGGTATCGTCTTCCCTGGTGCTTGAATATTAATTTTTCATGGTCAAGACCCATGAGATGTAAGGCTGTGGCCTGGAAGTCATGCACATGAACAGGATCTTTAATTACGTTGTATCCGAACTCATCCGTTTCTCCATATACCATTCCCGGCTTTACGCCACCGCCGGCCATCCAGATCGTAAAGCAGCGGGGATGATGATCGCGTCCATAATTTTCTTTTGTGAGCGTGCCCTGGCAATAATTTGTCCGGCCAAATTCACCACCCCAGATCACAAGCGTTTCATCCAGCAGGCCTCTTTGTCTGAGGTCCTTTACCAGGGCCGAGGAAGCCTGGTCGGTATCCTTGCACTGCGCCCTGAGTTCAGAGGGCAGGTTATTGTGTCCGTCCCACCCCTGATGATAAAGCTGTACGAAGCGTACGCCATTTTCTGAAAGCTTGCGCGCCAGCAGGCAATTTGCCGCATAAGTGCCCGGCACCACGCAGTCCGATCCATACATTTTTATAATAGATTCCGGCTCCCTGCTTAGATCAGTCACATCGGGAACCGCTGTTTGCATCCGGTAAGCCATTTCATATTGCTGGATTTTTGCGCTGATCTCCGGATCACCGAAATCCTGGTAATTTTCCTGGTTGAGATCAGCAAGCCGGTCAAGCATTCTTTTACGGTCGGCTTTATCGATCCCTTCAGGATTATTCAGGTATAATACCGGGTTTTCACCACTGCTGAACTGTACCCCCTGGTGAATCGAATCCAGGAATCCATTTGTCCATAATTTAGAATAAACGCCTTGCCCGTTGCCTATCCCGCGGGATAGTAAGACACAAAAAGCGGGAAGATTTTTATTTTCACTGCCGAGGCCATAGCTGAGCCAGGCGCCCATGCTGGGGCGGTTGCCCACCTGCGCCCCTGTTTGAAAAAAGGTCAGGGCCGGATCATGATTGATGGCTTCGGTGTACATGCTCTTTACGATGCAAAGTTCATCGGCAATGGAAGCCGTATACGGCAATGCGTCGCTTATCCATGCGCGTGACTGTCCATGCTGCTGGAAATTAAAGGCGGTACCGGCCAGCGGAAATTTTTTCTGGTCGGCGGTCATGCCGGTAAGGCGTTGTCCCATCCTTACCGAAGCGGGAAGATCCTCGCCCTGCATTTTCTGCAGCAGTGGTTTATAATCGAAAAGGTCTAGCTGAGAGGGCGCGCCATTTTGAAAAAGGTAAATGATACGCTTGGCTTTGGGAGCAAAATGCGGCAGGCCGGCTATGATGGCTTCTTCCGGATTGCTTTTAAACAGATCGGGAATAAGCAGTGACCCCAGCGCCACGCTTCCCACTCCCATGCTCATGCGGGCCAGAAATCTTCTGCGGTTCATGTTCAACCGGTGTTCAGCAATTTCTTTGTCCATAACTTATGATTTGGTAATGGTCTCTTCCATGTTGTAAATGGTATCGATGGTTTTCATCAGGGCGGCGGTGACATCCGGATCTGTGCTGGAAAGGTGCGGATATTCACCCTGGCGTATCATCAGTGCCGGGTTAAGTTTTTTGCTTTTAAATAAGGTCAGCTGTTCCTGGTAATAGCCGCCGAGAATACCAGCTTCCCTGGCAGTCGGCTCCCGGCATACAATGCGCCGGAAAGCAAGGCGTATAAGCTTGTTTCCATCAGAATTGTCCAGCAACAATCTCTCCGCAAGCACCCGGGAGGCTTCCAGCACCATCGGATCATTCATCATCACCAGCGCCTGCAGCGGGGTATTGGTTGTAGCTCTTTTTACCTCGCACTGGTCACGGTTACTCGCGTCAAAAATGATCATGGACGGAGGCGGAACGGTAAGTTTGATGAAAGTATACATGCCCCGCCGGTACAATTTTTCTTTGTGATCCTGGGAATAGGCAGCCAGCTTTCCTCTTCCGGAAGTGGAACCTTCCCATAATCCTTTTGGCTGGTACGGCTTTACGCTTGGTCCACCTGGATCCCTGACCAGCAATCCGCTGCTCGCCAATACAAGATCATGCACCAGTTCCGCCGGGAGCCTTTGCCGGGGACCGCGGGAGAGCCAGATGTTTTCAGGGTCGGCCTTTAATTTTTCCCGTGTCATTTTAGACGACTGGCGGTAAGTGGCGCTGAGCACTATGGTGCGGACAAGCCTTTTAATGTCCCAACCGTGCTCCATGAAATCCACCGCCAGCCAGTCGAGCAGTTCCGGATTTGAAGGAAGTTCTCCCTGCATGCCGAAGTCTCCGCTGGACTTAACGAGCCCTCTTCCAAAGATATCCTGCCAGAGATGATTTACATACACCCTGGCAGTGAGCGGATTTTTGCGGCTGGTGGTCCATTTAGCCAGCCCGAGCCGGTTGCGGGGATAAACACTGCTGTCGAATTTCATTATAGCCGGGATCGCAGCAGCCTGCACTTCTACTGTCGGTTTATCATATACACCCCTGTCCAGCACGAATGTTTTACGCATAGTATCCCGCTCCTCCATTACGGACACCATCAGTTGTGCAGTATCCTTGTAATGGATAAAGGAACCCAGGTTTTTGATCTCTTCCGGAGAAATGGTCATAAAAGGCGATTTGGCCGGTTTTGAAGTGGTCACATCTCCTTCGAACCCAGCTTCTTTAGAGTTATTGAAAAAGGCAAACAGGCTGTAGAAATCCTTCTGGGTAAACGGGTCATATTTATGATCATGACACTGAGCGCATTCTATTGTTACGCCCAAAATACCTTTCCCGAAAGTTTTGGTTTTATCTATAGTATACTGAATGCGGTATTCCTCAGGAATAGTGCCGCCTTCTTCGGTGTATTTATGGTTCCTGAGAAAAGCGGTTGCGAGCCTTTGCTCTTTAGTGGCGTTAGGAAGAAGATCTCCTGCCAGCTGCCAGGTCACGAACTGGTCATAGGGCATGTTCCTGTTAAAAGCATCTATCACCCAGTCCCTCCAGGGCCATTGGGTACGGATATTATCATCCTGGTACCCATAAGAATCAGAATACCTTGCCAGGTCGAGCCAGGGCAGGGCCATTTTTTCCCCATATGCCCTGGAAGCTAGCAGCTGGTCCACGATATGCGTATAAGCATCTTCTCCTTTGTCGGATAGAAATTGGTTGATAAGCGTATCTGAAGGTGGCAAACCTGTCAGGTCGAGAGACAGTCTTTTAAGCAGCCTTTCCTTATCTCCCTGTTCATTGGGGACAAGGCCTTTTTGTTCCATAATGTGCAGGGTGAACATATCGATGTCTCCGCGTGGCCATTTTTTATCTTTTACTTCCGGCAGCGGGGCCATAACAGGAAGTTCGAAGGCCCAGTGTTTTTCATAACGTGCTCCCTGCTCTATCCATTTTTTAATAAGAGCGATCTCCTGGTGAGTTAATGAGCCAAAATGAGATGCCGGGGTCGGCATCTGGTAATCCGAATCGGAAGAATTGATCCGACGGTATAATTCAGAGGCTTCCGGGTTGCCTTTCACAATAATAAACGCGCTGTCGTTTTCCTGCAGGTGCCCATACGCGGAAAGGGGATTGTCCAGCCGTAGCCCGGCCTGCCGTTTGTTGGCATCCGGCCCGTGGCAGGCAAAACATTTATCCGAAAAAATGGGACGGATGTGAAAATTATAACTGACGGTTTGCGGTAAAACTGTTTTCTGGTCTGCCGGCGACCCGCAGCCCGCATACACTGCCATAAAAGCGGCAATGCCAATCAGCATATAAATTTTTTTACGGTGCATCATATAGAACAAGATTCCGTAGGATGAGAATGAACGTACCGATAGTTTTCAATAACTAAAGTAACTGAATTGAGGATATTATATCATTTTATTAGTCCGTGGCCCTGATCTCTTTTATCAATGCCATTACTTCCCTGGTGACCTTAGTAATCGCCGAATAGTCTTTTTTCTCCGTTATGGCTTTTGAGATCAGTGTGCTGCCCATGCCCACAGCTGAAACACCGGCGCTGAACCAGTCCGAAAGATTTTCCTTCTGAGGCACCACGCCACCCGTTGGCATAAATAGCATATCCGGAAAAAGATCCCTGATTGCTCTCATAAAATCCGGTCCCAGCAAATTTCCCGGAAATAATTTAACCATCCTGATGGCCGCGGTCCGCGCACGGATAATATCCGTTGGCGTCATGCATCCGGGTATCCAGAGAATATGATTTTCGCGGGTATATTTTTCAACATCCTCCACGAATCCCGGGCTGATGATAAAATCCGCTCCTATATTTACGGCCGTTCTCGCCGTAGGCGCATCCATCACTGTTCCAAGGGCCAGCATCATTTCAGGCATTCCCGCTACAGCAGCGCGCTTCATCTTTTCAAAATTCCTCAGCGCCTCAGGCCCGCGATTGGTGTACTCCACGATACGGATGCCACCTTCATAAAGAGCATGCAGCACCTGAACACTAACTTCCTCTTCTTTATGAAAATACAGTGGCAGAATTCCCTGGCTGATGACAGCGGAAATTATTTTGTTATTCATGATTTAATATAGCTGATCTGATGATTTCAATACTATTTTTAGTGGTGTCACCCACTTCGTGCATCTTCATGAGGGCGGCCTTCGTAGCGAAATCTATTGACTGTTGCGGACCCGACTCTGTGAATTTTCCGTATAATAATCCAGCCATGAAACAATCGCCACTGCCCACCTTGTCTTTAATAAAAGCTGATGTAAAAGAAGGGGAGTGGTATTGCTTCTCCGGTGTATCCAGCGTTCCAAAATAATTAATTGAATTTTCACTCGTATCAAAACGAAAAGTATTGGCAACCAAAGTGCACCTCGGATATTTTTTCTGAATGGCCAGGGCCGTTTTTCTTGCATGCTCACGGTATGCACTATGCGAAGGTTGAGAATGGATGTTAGGGTCAACCGGAATATTCAGCAATGTATCCGCAGACCAGATATTCCCCATTACTATATCGCAATGCGACACCAGTTTGTCCATAACCTCCGCGGCATTGCGTCCATCCTTCCATAAAGAGGAGCGGTAATTAAGATCGACAGATACCGTAATATTCCTCTTCTCCGCTTCCTGCACGGCTTCGTTGCAAACGGCAGCTACATTCTCATTTAGCGCCGGACTTATCGCACTGAAATGAAAAATTGAAATGTCTTTGAAGGCCCTTTCCCAATCCGTCATTCCTGGTTTTAAAGTGGAAAAAGAAGAATGGGCCCTGTCATATATCACTGCGGAATGTTTCAGATCAGTACCCTGCTGTAAATAATATATGCCAACCCTGCTGCCCGTTTTAAGGACAGGTTCAATCCCAATACCACTTTCTGAAACAAATGAAAGCATGCTGTCAGACAGGTAATTATCGGGGACAGCAGTAAAATAATTTACAGGCACGCCCCATTTTGCAAGAGCCGTGGCCACATTCAATTCCGCACCACCGATGTACACCGGCATATTGTTGTTCCTGATCCATGACCGGTCCCTGGAAGGCGACATCCTAAGCAAAATTTCTCCAAAACATAAAACACGGCTCATCCCTCAAATATATATCCGCTGCCTCAGAATGATTGTTTTAATCGCGTATAATTTTGAGATATGCACAAAAAAATAGCCTGCTCTACTGAACAGGCTATCCTTTTTAAGCATACAGATCTATTTTGCTTTGCTGTCGTTATGAATAGCTTTCTTTGCTTCCATCTTAGGATGAGCTACCCCATCTTTCTTTAGCTTGGCGGCGTCTTTGTTGACCTCTGCCTGATCCTCAGCTACTTCTTTATGATCAGCCTTTGCTTTCTTTAACTTTCCTTTTGAGAGATCTTTTCTAACTTCTTTCTGATCTTCGCGCTTTTCCCTGATATCTCCTTTAAGCTGTTTTTCGTGTACTGTGGTCTTCACCTTTTGTGGCACAGTCTGGGCAAATGCTCCACTAGCTAGCGCCACGCCTAAAAAGATAAATAGTGATTTTTTCATAACTCTTGTTTTAATTAATAATGACATGCCTATGTAATTACCATTATCATGCCACTGCTAAGGTTTGAGGGTGATTTCGAAGCCTGGAACCGGTCCGATCACCGTTTCTAACCTTAATTTAACTTCATTCTTTAATATCCCTTCAGCTTTTAGCATGACCGGAAGCGTTAGGGATGCACCCTTCCTTAAAATAAAGGGCAAAGCGGGTAACTTTACGATTACCTGGTCTATGTTTTTGCCAATAAGTTCCACAGCAATTATCTCAACGGCTTCGCCACTGTTGGTGATCGTTATTTCCTTTTGTTCTTTATTAGAAACACAGACCTGTTTTTTATCGGCGGCCAGCACCGGATTTCGCTGCGGATGATAATTAATGGGACGTATTTCAATATCTTTTAAAAAATGTTCGCCCGATTCACTCTGGAACTGCAGTTTACCGGATGTCGTTTGCTGACCGAGATCTTCCCGAAAAGTATTATATAACCGGTTTACTACAAATCCGTTTACAATAAAAACGGCATCGGCACCCCGCGCGACTAATTCACCCGTTGTCCATTCTCCGTGAGGATTTTCAAAGTTGCCCGAACGGTACACCCGGTCGTTATATCTTTTCATGATGCCATTGGGATCATGCTGCTCCACAACCTCAGAATCCCTTTCTTCTCCTTTAACAGTTGTTTTAGAAACCTGGAATTCACAGGTGCCTTCTCCGGCATTATAAAAATCTCCTATCTCTGTTTCCTGTATCTGCATTTCATTGCTGCGCATCCAGCACCGGTAGCCAAAATTCTGCGGTCCGCTGCTGTGAAACATCAATCCTCCGTCGCGTAAAAGATTTTCCCTTGGCGGCCATTTCTTTTCTCCGAATTTTACTTTATATCTCAGGTGGTAATTGGAATACACATTTTTGGAAATGATCGCGCCCCAGTCCTGTCCGGAAATATGAATGCTGCCGCCGGCGACAGTGAAAACACCGTGAGGGTCCTTATTAAATCCTATAGCCGTGGAATCCGCCGCACCTTCAGATGAGCGCAGGTAGCTGTCCCACCCCGAAAGATCTTTTCCATTAAATAATGGTTTCCAATCAGCTGATTGGGCCCGCACGGATACTGAAACAATCAGAACGATTGGAAAAACAAAAAATTTAAAATACATGGACAACTAATTGAATTTAACTGCCTCCTCAGGTCAATTTATTAAGGTAGGGTTAATTCCTGGTAAGATAAGATTCAATCTGCATCACAGGTGTGATATTGGTAAAAGGTTATTTTGATAACCTGGCGTCGCGGATTGAAATCCTTCCTAGAACCTGTAACCAGCAAAAACCTGCACTACATTATTTTTAAAATTCAGATTCCCGCTGGGAATAAAAGAAGGCATGCTTCCGGTGGAGCTGGTGTTTGTCTTATACAAATTAGCCAGACTCATCGTGTATCTTCCGCCGAATAAAATCCCTTTAAAAGGATGAATCTCTATGCCGCCACCCAGGCCATAATCAATCCGGTTGTAAAAACCCATGATCTTGTCAGCCGTTGCATTTCCGGTAGACTGTTGTTTTACGCTGTCCGCCTTTGCATTGAGCAATACCGCTGTCTGGCCACCGATCTGCAATTGTACATATTTGGTAATATTGATCGCCATCATCTGCGCCAGGATCAGGTAATCCAGTTTTACCGATCCGGTATTGCTGCTTGTTTTATAATTATAGCCCTGCCTGGAAAAAGTCAGTTCCGTTCTTGAACCAAGGACCGATTTTGTTGTCGGCGAAAAAAATAAACCCGCATGAAAACCTGTTTGGCTTGAACTGTTAATCGACGAGGCATTGGTGACATTTGCAAAATTGAGCCCGCCCCTGATGCCGATACCAATTGAACGGTCCTCTTTTTTATCATCACCCCTTTGGCTGAATAATGTAACGGGCAGTAGTAAAGCGAGGAGAAATGGAATCTTATTCATGATGAACGGTTTAGCTTTTTGTATGGCGCAAAAATATACTTATCTTAAATCTACACCATACCCTTTTAGGGTGATTAAACATCACCTTGAACATATTCACCCTAAAAGGTGATTTTTACTTATTGTTTGATTTTGTTGAGCAGAAACGTAAACTTTGAATCTAACTTTAGCTATTGAATTTATTCCGCACATATATTTTTTACTTTTTAGCATCTGGTATTTTCAATACAGCCCGGGCTCAAAGCGTTTCAGACAGTCTTGTTTTTAAATTAAATAATGCGGCGGATGATTCTGTAAAGACACGCACGTTGCTGGATATCGGAGAGTCGATAGAAGCAACTGAAACAGAAAAAAGCTTTGTTTATTACCAGGAGGCCCTGGCATTGGCCAAAAAAATAAATAACAACCGGTTAATACTATCATCATTAAACGATGTCGGTGTCTGTTATATAGAGCTGAATAAAATGGACAGTGCCATTCTTATATTTGAATCGGCTGTACTGACCGCAAGAAAATTAAAAGATACTTCCCGGACAGCGCGAATACTGACCAATATCGGAAATGCTTACCTGCATAAAAATGATCATGTAAAAGCCATTGATTATTATTTACGTGCTGTCAGATTGCTTGAGAGCATTAACGATGAAACAGTACTGCCTGCATTGTATGCTAATATTAATTCACTGTTCAACGATCAGAAAGAATTTACTAGTGCCCTTGAATTCGGCAATAAAGCCGTAGCGCTGTCCTGGAAAACAAACAATAATTATGCATTGGTGAACAGCCTGCTGAACCTTGCTGTTACGTACGACTTGCTCAGTCAGCCGGAAAAGCAACTGCCATTGCTGCTGCAGGCGCTTCCGGTTGCAAAAAAAAATAATGATCTTGCCCAGATCACGAGTACCTATCACAATATGGGCAGCTATTATTTCATGAAGAATAAATATGATTCCGCATTGCAGCAATACCTGGAATCATACAGGTACGTGCAAAAAATGGATAATAAATACCACATCTGTACAACTTCTTCCATGCTGGCGCTGGTGTATTATAAATTAAATCAAAACAGCAGGGCCATGCAATACATCAAGCAGGCGGAAAGCCTTGCCGACCAGGTAGGTGCAAGGGCCAATCTGAAAGAAATATTCAAGACCCGGGCCCAGATAGAACAACAGGCGGGCAATTACAAACTGGCAAGCGAATACTTTGAAAAAACGATCGATATCAGTGATTCTCTTTTCCAGGCGGAAACCAGCGAGAAAGTCGCCAATGTAGAAGCCATTTATCAGACTGAAAAAAACCAACTGGTCATTACGCAGCTTCAAAAAGACAAACAGATCCAGGCACTCAGCATTAAAGAAAAATCAACACTTAACTATATTTTGATCGCTTCAGTTACTGTGTTAATGATCACTGGTTTTCTTTTATACAGAAATATCAGGCACAGGCACCTGCTTGCCCAAAAAGAAGCCGAACTGCACCAGCAACGTATCAGTGAAATGGAAAAAGACAGGCAGCTTGTCGCCGTAGATTCAATGCTCAAGGGACAGGAAGAAGAAAGAAGCAGGCTTGCCAGGGATCTCCACGATGGCCTCGGCGGATTACTTTCAGGCGTAAAATTCTCTATAAGCAATATGAAAAATAATTTTATCATCACCGGCGATAACCTTTCCGTATTTGAGCGGTCTCTGGACATGATCGATACTTCAATCAGCGAACTTCGCCGCGTAGCGCATAATATGATGCCGGAAATGCTTACAAAATTCGGTCTTGACGAAGCGCTGAAAGAATATTGCAATACCATCAACTCCACAAAATTACTGGCAGTTAAATACCAATCCCTGGGAATGAACGTGCGAATTGAAAAATCAACAGAAATAATTATTTACCGCATAATACAGGAACTGATCAATAATATCATGAAACACGCAGGAGCGACTGAGGCCTTAGTGCAACTGATAAAGGAAGACAGCCGCCTGAATATAGTTGTGGAAGACAATGGCAAAGGATTTGATACGGCCGAAATGGCTAAAAATACAGGCGCAGGCTGGGTAAACATTCACTCCCGCGTGGAGTACCTGAAAGGGCAGCTGGATGTTAATTCAGAAGCCGGCAAAGGAAGTTTAGTGAACATAGAATTAACTGTATGATTATGATACGTGTTTTTATTGTCGATGATCACCCGGTGGTAATAGAAGGAATTCATTCGCTGCTGAAAAATGAAAAAGACATAGAATGGGTGGGACAGGCCATGAATGCCGCATCCTGCCTGGGATTTTTTGTGAACAACACTGCTGATGTTGTATTAATGGATATCAGCCTGCCGGAAATGGATGGGGTGGAGCTGTGCGGTATCATGAAGGAAAAATATCCGGCTGTTTTTATTCTGGGCCTCAGCACTTTTAACCAGGGATTGTATATAAAAAAGATGATGGAGAATGGCGCCTCAGGATATATTTTAAAAAATTCTTCCAAAGAAGAACTGGTGCTGGCCATTCATGCGGTAAGAGACGGCGGTATTTATTTCAGTGGCGAAGTGGGCAAGGCGCTGGAAGAATATAAAAAATATTCAAAGAACGAATTGCCTTTATTGACATCACGGGAAAAAGAAATTCTGGCCTTAATAGCAGAAGGATATACAAATCCGCAGATTGCAGAAAAAATATTTCTCAGTCCATTTACCGTTGACACGCACAGGAAAAATCTGCTCGCGAAACTGAATGTAAAAAATACGGCGATGCTGATCAAGCTTGCGGTGGAAAATAAATTATTGAAATAGCGTGAACGTGCTGTCGTTAACATTATACCTTTTTATTTTATCTTATATAAGTCGATGGCCGTTCTTCTCCAGCGACAGGACCTTTTCAAGCCTCCTCCGGTATTTATCTTCGGTTTTAAATACAGCCTTTACAAACGCCTCTGCAATTTCTTTTGCCAGTGAATTACCCGTGATCCTTCCTCCAAGGCAAAGCATATTCATATCATCATCTTCCACACCCTGGTGCGCGGAAAAATGATCAGTGATCAGGCATGCCCTCACGCCATCTATTTTATTGGCTGCCACACATGCCCCTACGCCACTGCCGCAAAAAGCGATAGCGCGGGTAACTGCGCCATCCTGAAGCGCCCTGGCCAGCGGCACGATCAGATCGGGATAGTCATCCAGCTCATCCACTTCATAGGCACCATAATCCACCACTTCATATCCTGCATCCTTTAAAAATGGTTTTATGATCTCTTTTAACGCATATCCTCCATGGTCCGCGGCGACTCCTATTTTCATTCTATTTGATTTAGCCACTCAATTTACCTCATTCATCGTAATTTAATGTATGGAATTAGGCGCTTATGTCTTTGCAGACATTGCCCCCGATGCAATGACCGGAAAACACACCAGCCCGCAACAGCGCATCAGAGACCAGATGGATGTAGGAGCTTTACTGCATGATAAAATGATGCACGCAATAGAGTTGTTTGAAACGCTGGTAGCGCCGGCCATCAGAAAAGCGCTGGGCTAGTCAACTGTCACCGAATCTTTCAAAACCTCTGGCGCCAGCTCTACGATTTTGGATGAATAATTTAATTTATTTGCCGAAAACAATATGTCGGTGCTTGCAGCGCCTTCCACGCGCAAAAATGTTCCCGTAGGATTAAGCGTTCTGCAGGCATGAACAAATATATTTTTAGAATTCTGCAAACGGATAACGGCCTCTGCATTTTTACTGCCGGATAATTTTACGGAAGATAATTCAAGGTCATCCACATCGTCGCAAACGATGGCCGGGCGCAGGTCTTCGGATTCGAGGCGGAAACTTACATTGGTCAGTACAATTCCCGTGACATGGTGCATATACAATCCGTATGCAGGCAAATCACCAAAAATATACATCTCCGGATAGGCCCTGTCGAGGTCAGGTACGTTGCGTCTTGCTCCCTGTGCGGCTGTGCCGCCCCCGGTAAAGGTAAAATCAATATTGCTGAAAGTAATCTGACCGGGCCTTGTTTTGGTGGTGCCGGTGATCGACACCGCAACATTATCCTCAGGAGTAGTGGCCGTGATATTATTGAACAATATATTCTTCACCCTTCCTTTTTCCCAATTGTCATCATTGATAACAAATGGCGCAGAGTGCTGGTCTTCAAGCTTCCAGCCGGCGAGCCGAATGGAGATCGGTCCTCTTACGTTGTCCATCGTGATGTTTGAAAACGTAATGTTTTTAATCATGCCACCCATGGACTCCTGTATTTTGATGCCGTTTAATTTAGTATTCCGGATCGTACAGTTGGAAATGGTCACGTTCTCAATATTATCTATAGCATCCGGACCAAATCGGATCGCTGCGCAACGGGAGCTGATGATGCAGTTGGTAACTGTAATATCGCGGCAGGGATGGCCCTTTTCGCTTACTTTAAAGGCGAGACTGTCATCTTCAGTGTTGATGTTGCAATTGGAAATGTGTACTTCCCTGCAGCCGTCAATGTCTATGCCGTCCCTGTTAGGGCTGATCAGATTTTCTATGTGAATCCCGTCTATTCTCACTCTTTCGCACTGCAGGAGCCAGCAGGCCCAGACGGCGGAATTGGAAAGAAAAACATCCTGCATCCGGACGTCTCTGCAATTTCTCAGGTGCATGAGATATGGCCGCTCGGCATAGGTGATGTTCGACGAAAACAATTGTCCCTGGCCGTCGATCTTGCCGGTACCGGTGAGGGCGATATGATGGCAGTTGTTCGCATAGATGAAAGAACGAATATGGAAGCCGGTTGCAAAATTGCTGTCGAGGTTGTACTTATCCAGCCCCGGGGTGCCGAGTAAGATAGCCGTAGCGGCAATATGAAGCTCCACATTACTTTTAAAGGAAATACCACTGCTCAGGAATGTACCATTTGTAAGCAGGACTATGCCACCGCCGTTTTTCGAGCAGGAGTCGATAGTTCTCTGGATAGCTGCTGCATCATTTGTTCTGCCATCTGCTTTGGCGCCATACTTACGAACATCATAAATACGATCCTGATCCGCGGGAAGGTTAAAATTACCGGTAGCCACCCCAGCTCCTATGGCAGGTGCGGCGAGTAAAAGTCCGCCGGAGGCAAGTGCGGCCATCTTTGTTACAAGGTCTCTTCTTTTCATTGCAATCGTTTGGTTTAAAGTTGATTGTCAATTTAGAAGAATTCTGAAGGTTAACTATGCTGCACTGAATTGCATTGCTGCATGAAAGTATATTTTTAAAAAAAGCCATCCGTACGAACGGATGGCTTAACCTTAAACCTGCATAGAAAAAAATCTTTATGCTTTAGCTTTCATGTGCTTTGTTCCTTTATGCATGTGTTTGTGCATAGAAGTGTCAGAGCTC
>Ga0209512_1000541_pt1 | contig 59918 bp, 44 predicted proteins | sample frozenSSSSmetaG_FD_184142 | JGI IMG/M metagenome (GOLD analysis project Ga0209512, IMG submission 184142) | Glacier valley bacterial and archeal communities from Borup Fiord, Nunavut, Canada, to study Microbial Dark Matter (Phase II) -... | ecosystem: Environmental > Aquatic > Freshwater > Ice >...
ATCCGTAGATCAGGTGTCCTTGAGCAGTGGGTGAAATTTTCCTTTGTTAGGAAGCAGTTGATGAGAAGGGCATTTGAACCGCAATTCTCACGGATCTTTAAGGCATACAAAATGCTGTTGCGCACCTGAAGCGAGTTTCCTAGCTTGCGGGCCACTCTCCTCATCGCAGCCGTATGAAATCCAGATACCTCATCCTCCCCGCCGTCGCCGCCCTTGCCAGTGCCCTTGTCGGGTGCAAATCCGGAGGCGGAGACACCATCAAGGTCGGCGAATTCGCTTCGCTCACCGGCAAGGAGGCCAACTTCGGCAACTCATCGCATGAAGGTACGCTGTTGGCAATCGAGGAGCTCAACGCCAAGGGCGGACTGCTCGGAAAAAAACTTGAACTCCTCACGGAAGATGACCAGACGAAAGCGGGTGAGCCTAGGAATGCGGTGAACAAGCTAATTTCCAAAGACGGCGTGGTCGCCATCCTCGGCGAGGTCGCCTCCAGCCGTTCGCTGGAAGCCGCGCCAATCTGCCAGAAGAGCAAGATCCCGATGATTTCGCCTTCCTCAACCAATCCGGCGGTGACGCAGGTGGGTGACTACATTTTCCGCGTCTGTTTCACGGACACTTTCCAAGGTGCTGCACTCGCCAACTTCGCCAGCGGCACCCTGAACGCCAAAAACGTCGCCATCCTTACCGACGTGAAGAGCGACTACAGCAAAGGCCTCGCCAAGAGCTTCAAGGAGAAATACAGCAGCAGCGGCGGGAAAATCGGCATCGAACTCGATTTCAACAGCGGCGACAAGGATTTCAAAGGCCAACTCACCTCGATCAAGAGCGCCGCGCCTGACGCGATTTTCCTCCCCGGTTATTATAGCGAAGTCGCACTCATCTGTATCCAAGCCAAGCAGCTCGGCATGAGCATCCCGATCTTCGGCGGCGACGGCTGGGAAGGCGAAAGCCTGATCACCATCGGCAAGGACGCGGTGGAAGGAACGTATTTCTCCACCCATTGCTCGTCGGAACAAGGCACGCCGGAGATGCTGGCCTTCGTGGAATCCTACAAGAAGCGCTTCAATGGCAAGACCCCGGATGCTATGGCTGTGCTCGGCTACGATTCCGCCATGGTCCTCGCCGACGGCATCAAACGCGCTGGCACGACCGAATCCGCCGCACTCCGCAGCGCCATCGCCTCCACCAAGGACTTTGCTGGAGCGGGTGGCACGTTCTCGCTCAACGCGAACCGAGATGCTGACAAGTCACTCGTTTTCATCCAGGTCAAGGACGGGAAATTCCGCTACAAAACCACCGTCAAGCCTTGAATAAGTTGCTGGCGGGTGGTTGAGAGTTGAGAGAGAAGAATTGACTCTCACTCCGCCTCATTCTCGCAACTCTCAACTCCAAACACTCAACTCTTAGTGGATTTCCTCCAGCAAACCATCAACGGGCTCGGGCTGGGAGCCATCTACGCGCTGATCGCCCTCGGTTACACAATGGTTTACGGCGTTTTGCGTTTCATCAATTTTGCGCACAGCGACGTGCTGATGTTAGGGGCGTTCACCGCATTCTACATCGCACCGAAGATTGAGAAGATGTTCGGAAATCAATCGGTGCTTGGCTGCATCATGGTCTTCGTTATCGCCGCCGCCCTCTGCGCCTGCATCGGCATGACCATCGAGCGTTTGGCCTACCGGCCGCTGCGCAATCGTCCGAAACTCACCGTGCTGATCACAGCAATCGGCGTTTCGCTGCTGATCGAATACACCGCGCAGAATGAAAAAGTCATCGGGGCCTCGCCGCAGCCGTTTCCGCAACTGCTTCCCGAGCACGCCTTCCAGATCGGACAGAAACTCATCATTTCCAGCAACGATATCCTGACTGTGGCGGTGACGATTGTCCTGCTCGTGGCCATGTGGTTCATCGTTCAGAAAACCCGGGTTGGCACGGCCATGCGCGCGGTTTCCTACAACCAGCAGGCCGCCTTACTGATGGGCGTGCCGGTCAACCGCATCATCTCATTCACCTTCGGCCTAGGCTCCGCTCTCGCTGCCATCGCCGGCATCCTCTATTCAATCAGGGCTCCTGGCATCGAGCCACTGATGGGCGTGCAGCCCGGTCTGCGGGCGTTCGTCGCCGCAGTCCTCGGCGGTATCGGAAATCTCCCCGGCGCGGTGCTCGGCGGCGTGCTCCTCGGGCTGTTGGAAACCTTCGCCGGCGGTATTCCCGGGCTTTCCAACTACCGCGATGCCATCGCCTTCGCGATCCTTATCCTGATCCTCCTTTTCAAACCCGCCGGCCTGTTGGGCCGCTCTACCGTCGAGAAAGTCTGATGCAGTTTCCCGGAGCAAAACGCTGGCTGTTGATAGGCATCGCGCTTGCGATCCTTGCTTCCTACTTCGCCCCTCAGTTCAACCCCTACTATCTCGGCGTCGTCATTGATGTCGGCATCGCGATCATCCTTGCCACCAGCCTGAACCTGATCAACGGCCACACCGGCCAGTTCAGCCTCGGTCACGCCGGGTTTATGGCCGTTGGCGGATACTTCTCCGCATGGGTATCCCTCAATATCGGGGAAACGGCGACCGCATTTTGGTATTTTCCGCTCTCACTTATCGCCGGTGGATTGGTTGCCGCAGTTGTTGGCTTGTTAGTCGGCATTCCATCGCTGCGTCTCAGGGGCGATTATCTTGCCATCGTGACTCTGGGTTTTGGTGAAATCATCCGTGTCGTCGCCCAAAACACCGAAGCTGTCGGAGCGGCCAGCGGACTCAAGGGCATTCCAGAACTCACCAACCTTGGATGGACCTTCGGCTTCGCAGCCATCACGATCTACGCGATTTCCGCCTTGGTGAACTCCACCTACGGCCGCGCCTTCATTGCCGTGCATGATGACGAAATTGCCGCCGAATCCAATGGCGTCGATACCACCCGGACCAAGGTCACTGCCTTCGTGACCGGCGCGTTCTTTGCTGGAATCGCCGGTGGGCTTTATGCCCATCACAAACAATTTCTTTCTCCCACAGGCTTCGATTGGGTAAAGTCCATCGACATCGTTGTGATTGTCATCCTCGGCGGAATGGGCCGGACGGTCGGCGTCATCGCCGCAGCCATCCTGCTCACGCTGATGCCGGAAGTCCTTCGTGATTTCTCGGAATACCGGATGATCATTTACTCGCTGCTCATCATTCTGCTGATGCTCCTGCGCCCCGCCGGACTTTTTTCGCTCATCCCCACCCGCCGGAAATCCTCATGAGCACGCCCTTGTTGGAACTTGAAAAAGCCACCATCAAATTCGGCGGACTTACCGCCGTCTCCGAACTTTCCCTGACCGTCGGGGAAGGGGAGCTCATCGGTCTCATCGGCCCGAACGGTGCCGGAAAAACCACGGCGTTCAACATGATCACCGGGGTCTATCAACCGACCAGCGGCCAGATCCGCTTCGCTGGAAAAGACACGCTCGGCATCAAGCCGAACCGCCTCGCCGCCCACGGCATCGCCCGCACGTTCCAGAACATCCGGCTCTTCGCCAGCCTCAGCGTGCTCGACAACATCCGCGTCGCCGCTCGTCTCCACAACGGCGAGGGCTACTTCAGCGCGCTCTGGCGCGGTAAGAAATTTTCGAAAGCCGAAGCGGAAACCGAGAAAAACGCCCTCGAACTCCTCGAAATCTTCGACCTCTCCCAGCAGCGCGACGAACTCGCCGTCTCGCTTCCCTACGGCGACCAACGCCGTCTCGAAATCGTCCGCGCCCTCGCCACCCGCCCGAAGCTCCTCCTGCTGGACGAACCCGCCGCCGGCATGAATCCGTCCGAGAAAGAAGACCTCATGCGCCTCATCCGCTTCGTCAAGGAGCGCTATCAGCTTTCCGTTCTTCTGGTCGAGCACGACATGAAAGTCGTCATGGGCATCTGCGAGCGCATCGCCGTCCTCGAATACGGCATCAAGATCGCGGAAGGCACGCCGAGGGAAATCCAGTGCCACCCGAAAGTCATCGAAGCCTACCTCGGTGCGGCGGCGGTTTAAGAGTTTAGGAACCGCGAATCTGGCGAATCGAGCGAATGTTTAAGAATCAGAATATGATAATTCCAAATCATCCACTTCCTCTTCCAAAAGATTCGCTCGATTCGCCAAATTCGCGGTTCCATCCTCTTCATCTTCAGAATCCGCCCTTCCAACCATGAACTTGATCTATCGAGAAGAAGTCTATGCCATCATCGGTGCCTGTTTCGAGGTTTACAACGAAATGGGATCGGGCTTTTTAGAGGATGTTTACCAGGACGCGCTGGAGGACGAGCTGGCATTCAGGAATCTTCCCTTTGAAAGCAAGCCAAAGCTGCCGATCTATTACAAAGGCAGGTTACTCACCAAAAAATATGAACCCGATTTCGTTCTCCACTCTAAAATCATCATGGAGATCAAAGCCGTCAAGGCGCTCACCGACGAGCATCGGGCACAGGTTCACAACTACCTCAAAGCCTCAAACTTCAAAGTTGGCCTCCTTGTGAATTTCGGAAAAGCCCAGATCCTCGAATACGAACGAATCGTCCGCACCGACCCGACATCAATAGATTCGCAAGATTCGTAAGATTCGCGGTTCCTTAAATCTTAAACCTCATGCTCACGGTCGAAAATCTCAATGTCAGCTACGGCGCGATCAAGGCACTCCACGGAGTTTCTCTCAAGGTGCCGAAGGGCAGCATCGTGACTCTCATCGGCGCCAATGGAGCGGGAAAATCAACGACTCTCCGGAGCCTGTCGGGATTGGTGAAAGCCTCCGGCGGGTCGATCAAATATGACGGCCAGGAAATCTCGAAACTGCCGGCGCACAAGATCGTCGGTCGCGGGCTGTGCCATGTGCCTGAGGGACGGATGATTTTCGCCAATCTCACGGTCGCGGAGAATCTGAAGATGGGTGCTTACCTGCAGCGGGACAAGAAGTGGATCGCCTCGCAGACCGATTATGTGTTCGGCCTGTTTCCGCGCCTCAAGGAGCGGGAAAACCAAGCGGCAGGTACTCTATCCGGCGGTGAGCAGCAGATGCTGGCCATCGGCCGCGCGCTGCTGAGCAAGCCGAAGTTCCTGATGCTTGACGAACCGTCGCTTGGCATCGCGCCACTGCTGGTGAAGACGATTTTCGAACGCATCGTGGAGATCAACCGCGAGCAGGGGCTCACCATTCTCCTCGTCGAACAGAACGCGAACCTCGCCCTCGATGTTTCCAGCTACGCCTACGTTCTCGAAACCGGCAAAGTCCTGTTGGAAGGCCCGTCCGCGCGGCTCAAGCAGGACCCGCAGGTGCAGGCTTGTTATCTGGGCGCTTGAGTCATTCCGTCACCCTCTGACGGACCGCGAAATTCATTTCGCCTGTCCATGAGTGGCGAAAGACGTGCACCGCGTATCCGGTCATTTCTGGATCAATTGCAGGATCGGCGGGATCGATTCCTTCCACGCGTGGGCGATGGCGCATTGGATCACCGCGTCCTCGTCGTCGCGGTTGGGGAAACTCTTGTTCTCACGCAGTTTGCGCGCGGCGGCCATGATGGCCTGGAGTTCCGGCGCAAGTGACAGCATGCCCAGAACCGCCGCGAGCGATGTGGCTGCCAGAAACGCAGCGAGTCCGCCAAAGATCGGGATCTTGGCAACAAACACCGCCATCAGTGCGACGATGCCGCTGAGAGGTGGCACGGCCATGCCGAAACGCCGCGAGCTTTCGCGTGAGGCCGCTCCCTTGGGATTGTGTTCCTTCCATTCTGCGAGAGCTTTCAGGCGGAGTTGTTTGCCGAATTCCTCAGCGGTTTCCTCCGCACGGTGGATGACGGCGGAGTCCTCCGGGGCTGGCATCCAGCGGCCGAGATCACAGCGGCAAGGGCGCGGACCCTCCGCCAGCAGGACGCGCAAGCCGAACCACCAGCGAGCGATGAGGACCGCCGCGATCGAGATCGCGGAAAACAAGAACAGGAGTCGCCACATGAATGTTAGGGAATAAACGGATTACTTTCCACTCCATCCGCCGCCGAGGGCTTTGGCGAGAGCGGCGAGGGTGATGCGCTGCTGGGCGTCGAGCTGGCTGATGGTCAGACGGACCTGGAGCACTGTGCGGTCGGCGGCGACGACTTCGAGGTAGTTCGTCAGGCCTTTTTCAAAGCGTTCCTGGGCGAGGCGCTTCGAGTCCAAAGCACTCGTGAGAGCCGCCTCCAGCGACGAGCGGGAACGGGCGAAACCTTTCAGATCCACCAGCGCGTCCTCCACCTCGCGCAGGGCGATGAGCAGCGTCTGGCGGTAGTTGGCGAGTGACTCGTCATAGCGGCTGAGCGCCGCCTTGTAGTTTGCCGTATTCGCTCCACCGTCGATGAGTGGGGCTGCGACTCCCGCACCTAACGAAAGAACCCGGTTTTCCCAATCGAGGAATCGTTTCACGTCCAGCGATTCGAAACCGGCACCGGCGGTGAGGCTGAAATTCGGATAGAATGCGGTTTCGGCGACTCCGATGTCCGCGTTGGCCGAGCGGAGCTGTTGTTCGGCGGCGCGGACGTCGGGCCGGCGGTTGAGCACCTCTGCGGGCAGCCCGGCGCGGATGTCGGGAAGGGCCTTGTTGGAAACGCGGGTGGAAACCGAGAAGTCGGATGGACGTGTGCCGCAGAGGACGGCGAGCGCGTGCTCGGCGGATCCGCGCTGGCGCTGGACGGCGGCGAGGTCGTTGTTGGCCAGTTCCAGTTCGGTGTTCGCCTGGCTGGTGGAAAGCCCGTCCACGAGTCCGGCGTCGAGTTTGGATTTCTGGAGATCGAACGCCTCCTTGCGGCTCTTGATAGTATCCAGCACCACCGCTTCCTGGGCATCGAGTCCGCGGACGATGAAATACTGGCGGGCGACTTCCGTGGCCACGCCGAGACGCTGCGAATCCAACAAGGCCTCGGCAGCGGCGGCTTGCGCGGAGGAGGATTCGATCAGCCGCTTGTTGCGTCCCCACAGATCCGGATCGTAGGCCAGATTGAAAGTGCTGCGGTAGTGCTGCGAATCCAGATCAATGGCGACACCGGCCGGAGCGCCTCTACCCGCGACATCCTGAGAACTGCGGGAAACTCCGGCGGAACCCAGCAGGTCCAGCGTCGGGAAAAGCCGCGCTTGATCGACGCCGACCAGCGCTCTCGCCGTATCGACGCGCGACTTCGCCGCTGCGAGATCGTTGTTTGCGGCGAGGGCGCGGTCCACGAGACGGTTCAGATCGCTGTCGTTGAAGAGTCTCCACCAATGGTCGGGCAGGCGGCTGGCGGGAGTGGCCTGGCCTTCCTTCCATTGGGTGCCCCCGGACGCGCCGGGCGTTAGGAAATCCGGACCTAGGGTACACGAGCCGAGAAGCAGGGCGGTGGGAAGCAGTAACAGGTGAGGTTTCATGGCTCAGTCGAAAGCGGTGGGAAGTGAAATGTCGGAGGCGTGCTGCCAGGCGAGGTTGAGATAGTGTCGTGCCGCGCGATAGGGGCAGAGCGGGGGAAGGGCGTCGGCGGGAAAGAAATCCGCGCCGGTTGTTTCGTGGCTGGTGGCGAGTTTTCCGCCGGTGGCACGGCAGAGGAAAACGAGTTTGTAAACATGCTCCGGCTGGCGCGGGTGGTCTTGCAGATCCTTGTCCCAACAGGCGATGAGCTTTACCACCTCCACCTCGATTCCGGATTCCTCGCGCACTTCCTTCACGGCATTCTGCGAGGGACTGAAATTGAGATCCGCCCAACCGCCGGGCAGGGTCCAGAGCCCGGACGATTCCTCCTGCACGAGGAGGATGGAACCGTTTTCAGCGATCACAGCCGCCCGCACGTCCACTTTTGGAGTCGCGTAGCCGAATTCCTGGGGCCACTTGAAATCCGGTGCGGCGGACTGCATCGGCAGCGAGGCGATTTCATGCAGCCGCTTGTAGCGCTCCAGATCATATGGGCCTTCCGAATAGCGCAGTCCGGCCTCGGCGATGGACTTGAGCTCACGGCTCAAGGCGATCCAATCGGGCGGTGCGGATTGCGTGGGCGGGTTCATTTGCTATCAGGAGCTTCGATGAAGACATCAACCTGCTGGCCGACGTAGAGCGGCGGATCGGTCGGCCGGGCGAGGGAGTAAATCACCTGAAGCACCCGCGTGTCCACCCGTTCGGTGCTGGATCCGGTGAGGGAGACTTTCGGGATGACGTAGGGCTCCACGCGGATGAATTCGAGCGGGAAAGTGACTTTCGGGTCGCCCTTCAGGTATCCGTAGGCGCTCTGGCCCTTGCGGATGCGGGTCGCGTTCTGCTCGTCGATGTCGGCGCGGACTTGGAGTTTGTTGGTTTCCCCGAGGATGATGGCCGGGTTTTTCGGCGAGGTCGCGGCGTATTCACCAGTGCGGATGTTGAGCTGGATGATGTCGCCATCGCGCGGGGCGAGCACCGTGAGGCGGTCGATGAGCAGGGAAATGCGCTGCAGTGAAATGTCTGACGCTGCGAACTGGGCCTTCGCCGCCGTCAGCTGCGCTTGGGCGACGGCGACGTCCTGCTTCCGGTTTTCCAACTCATCACGACTGACCGCGCGGCTATCGACGACAGCGGAAAGCCGGCCGAGCTGGGATTCCAATTTCGCAAGCTGCGCCTCGCTGACGCCGATCTGCGCCTGCGCCACTTCGCGTTGGGCTTGGGTGGATAGATACTCGGCGCGTAGGTCGCGGTCATCGAGTTTGAAAAGCGGTTGATCCTTTTTCACCCCATCGTTCACCTTCACAAACACTTCGGTGACGAGGCCGGGCAGTGGAACTCCGATGGCCACGTTTTCACTGAGAGCCTCAAGGATTCCCGTAGCCGCGACGGCATGCGGATAGGGTTTCGCCGGCGGCGGAACCGGCGGCTCACCGGGCGGCGGCATCGCGCGCTCGGCTTGGAGATGTGAGACGTTCACGATCGCCACCACGCCGAAGATGGCGAGGAGGATGGAGCCGTAACGGACGATTTTCGAGAGGAGGTTCATGAGAGGGTTGAGAGTTGAAAGTTGAGTGTTGAGAGTTAGAGGAAAAGAGCTGGAGACTGAATCTTTCTCTCAACTCTCAACCATCGACTCTCAACTTCTTCTATACTGCCGCGCATGGCAATTTGTGGAAAATGCCCGGGGAGTTTCTCCAAAACATGAGGCGCGGGAGTATAATGTGCGTGTTCGTGGAGGAAATGCGGCGGCTCTTTCTGCGATTGTTCGGTGACTTCAACGATCTCGCCGTCGTCCATGCGGGCTATGCGGTCGGCGTAGGAGAAGATCCGGTTGTCGTGGGTGACGATGATCACGGCGCGTTCCGGCGAGCGGGCGACCTGGCGGAAAAGATCGAGCACGATCTCGCCGTTCTGCGCGTCGAGCGCGGCGGTCGGTTCGTCACAGATCACCAGCGGCGGCTCGTGGACTAGCGCGCGGGCGATGGCGACGCGCTGCTGCTGGCCGCCGGAGAGTTTGTTTGGCCGGTCCTTCCAGCGTGGTCCGAGGCCCACGCGCTCCAGCACCTCGCGCGACCGTTTCAGCGCCTTGCTGTTGGAGACACCCTGGATGAGCAGAGGAACGCTGACATTTTCCGCGATCGTCAGCGTGGGGATGAGGTTGAACTGTTGGAAAATGAAGCCGATATTCTCCGCCCGAAAACGGGTGAGCGCGCCGCCCGACATTTTCTGGAGCGGATGGTCGAACACGTCGATCTCGCCGCTCTCCACCCGCATGGTGCCGGCGATGGCGCTGAGCAGCGTGGTTTTCCCACAACCGGACGGGCCGACGAGCATCATGATCTCGCCGGTGCGCGCCTGCAGGTTCACCTGCTTGAGCACGTGGATCTTGTCCGGCCCGTCGCCGAAACTTTTTTCGACAGCGCGGACATCGACAACGATGCGGTGGGGTGATGGAGATGACTCAGGCACGGAAGACCATGGCGGGTTCGTAGAGACTCAGGCGGATGATTCCTAACAAAGCAGCGAGCATGCAGATCACCTGGATGACGCAGAACGCCGCGACCGGGATCTGCCATGGCATGCAGAACGGCGGCTGGCCTTTTTCCAGCGCGCCCATCGCGAATCCGGCGGTCGCCAGCAGGCCCAGCCCGAAGCCGATGAGCCCCACCGTAAGCGCTTGGAAAACCAGCATCATGCTCAGCCGGAAGTTTGACATCCCCATCGCCTTGAGTGCGCCGAGGTGTTTCAAGTTATCCAACACAAACGAGTAAAACGTCTGGCAGGCGATCGCCACGCCCACGATGAAACCAATCACCACCGTGGTGCCGAATGAAATCGGGATGCCGGTGTTTTTCACATACCACCAGACCGTGGACGTGTTGAAATCCTTCGCATTGCCGCCGAAATCCCGGTTCACATAAGCGCGCAGCCCCGTCTGTTTCTCGATCTCCAACGCCGCATCTTCCACCGACATTCCCGCGACCGGCGCGGCGATCACGGCGGAGAGCATTTTCCGCGATTGCGGCGAGTATTGCAGCGCGCGCTCGTAAGTCGTCCAGATGTAGGGGCCGCCGGTGAACGAGCGCATCGCTTCGCAAATCCCCACCACACGGGCCTCCACATCGTTGATCTCGAAGACCGATCCGATTCCTATCGGATGCGCCTTGTCCACCGAAAGCCGTTCCACCGCCAGTTTGTCGATCACCACGGTATTCGGCAGCCGCAGGTCTTCCAGCCTGCCTTCCTTCATTCTTCCCGGCGCGCCTGCTAGAGACGCCGCGTCGATTCCGACGAGCTGCACCGTTTTGAAAGCGCCGTTGCCGATCCGCACCCGCTGGATGCCCGAGTAAAGCGGCATCGCCCAGCGCACCGCGGACACCGAGCGGACGCGCGCCACGTCGGTATCGCGCATCGGATTCGTCTCGTTGACCTGTTCCACCCGCTCTTCCACCACGTAGATCGGAGCCGCCACGTTTTTCAAAGTCGCCGTCGTCCACAGCATCAGCCCGCAGAAAACGGACGCCTGTTGAACAATGAGAAAAGTGGCGAAAAACAATCCGGCCACCAGCATCAGATACTTGGCCGTATCGCCGAAGAGCATTTTGAGAGCGAGACCGATCATGCGGGAAAAAGGATGTACACGGTCCGCCCGTGCGGCGGAATCCTAGGCAAGAAAGCCCGCCGCGCAACCCATGACATGTAGCGGATGGCGATTTCCGGCTTGATCCGTATCCGATCCCGGACATCCTAACAAAGACAAGCGGCTTTCGGAAAGCTGTCTCGCCCCTCCACCTCGTAAAACACCCCCTGTCATGCAAATCACCCTTCAGCACAATGGTCAGCCGGTCGGACCCTTTCCCCTCGCGCAAGTGCGCGCCGGTCTGGCGGACGGCACCTACCAGCCATTCGACCTGGCATGGTATCCGGGAGCCCCGGGGTGGGGGCCGCTCGCGAACGTTCCCGGCATCGCCCCGGACACTGCCCCCGACTATCAGCCGAATGGCCCGAGCGCCGGGACCTCCAGCCTGGCGATCTGGAGCCTTGTTTTAGGGGGCCTCTCGTTTCTCTGTGCCGGTCTGACCGGAATCCCCGGCGTGATCTGCGGCCATCTGGCCTTGGGAAGGATCAAAAGATCCGGTGGCCTGCAAACCGGCAGTGGCCTGGCCATCGCGGGGCTGGTGACGGGATACGTCGGGACCTTCATCATCGGCATCGCGTTTCTGGCAGGACTCACCGCGCCGATCGTGATCCGCCAGCGGAAGAAGGCGGATCAGGTTGAGGCGATGAGCAACGCGCGGTCCGTCGGTTTGGCCCTCTTTGAGTTTGGAGACGAATATGGTGCTTTTCCAGACGATGCGACGGCTGCAAAGGTCGCGGAAAAAACTGAAACGCCGATCGTTACTGGAGATTCCTCGAACGCACGATTCCGTCAGTTGCTCCGGGCGGAAATTTCGCAATCAGAGGTGATTTTCTATGCCCACGCCCAAGGCATGCACAAGCCGGACAATCGTTTTACAGGCAATCAAGCCCTTGCACCGGGCGAATGTGGATTTGCCTATGTTGGAAATCTCGATCCCAAGGGAAAGTCTCCACGCCCCATCGCCATGACCCCGTTCATTCCGGGCACCGATCGTTTCGACACCAATCCATTCGACGGCAAAGCAGTCTTCCTCTGGACTGACAATAGCGTCAGTTCCCTGCCCATCGACCGCGCGACTGGCCAGGTCATTCTGAACGGAAAAAACCTGCTCGATCCCACCAATCCCGTCTGGTCTGGCACGCCACCGGTTCTCCTCCTCCCCGAGTAGCGGAGCCACCACTGGCCGATTTTCGCCATCGGCCCCAGCCATTGATCATTGGATAAATATCGGAATGCTGCGACCGTGACCGGATGAGCACTCCTTTTACCGTCACGGCATTTTACGAACGCGTTTGGAATGCGGGAGATTTCCATCTGATTCCGGAACTGCTGGCGGAGGATTTCGTTTTCCGAGGTTCGCTGGGCGATGAGATGACCGGGCACGGACCATTCGAGGAATACGCAAAATTACTCCGGGGCGCTCTGGGGAACTACCACTGCGAGGTTCTGGAATGCGTCTATGAAGGTGACAAGGCGTTTGCAAAAATGCGCTTCTCGGGCATCCACAGCGGGCTATTCCGCGGACGGGAACCGACGGGAAAAACCGTGGAATGGGATAGCGCCGCTCTGTTCCGGTTCGAGGGGAACCGCATCGCGGAGCTTTGGGTTCTGGGAGATCTTGAGGCCCTGGACATTCTGCTGCTGAAAAACGCGGCGGAGGCGGTGTTGGAAGGAGCGGAGGAGACGTTGGAGAACGCGCAGTGAGCGCGCCTTACCCAGTCCGGTTAGCAGGGTGGTGACGGCCGTTTATCATGCGTCACGAGGCGTTGAAACGTCACGGAGTCTCCGCTGCGGTGATATTTTTATCCGCCATCTGGGAGCTTCCACAGGATGGCGGCCAACTCGAAAATGACATCGGGTGGTTTGCCTTTTTTGCAATTACGCCCGGTTTGCGATCAGGCGTTTTGCAATTGGGCGGACACATCAATCCGCATGTTTGCGGGTTTCCAGCGGTGGCATATCGGTTGCTAAAGCGGATCACCGTGAAAATTGGACCCAAACATCTGATGCGTTATAAGGACGTCGTCCTCCTTTTCTACAAGTATGCGAACTCCGACGTTTTCCGCGACTCCGGATTCGAAGCTCCGCCGCAGGAGGAGATCGAAACCCCGGCGGACAGCGAGGGAAACGCCGAAGGGAAAGCCGGGGGTAAATCAACCAGTGGCAAGGACCTCGCCGCGGATTTGGAAAAGCTCGGCCCCACATTCATCAAGATCGGGCAGCTCCTTTCCACCCGCGCGGACCTTCTGCCGCCGGAATATCTCCTCGCCTTGGAGCGGCTGCAGGATCACGTGGAGCCGATTCCTTTTGAGGAAATCGAACGCGTCGTGCAAGAGCAGCTCGGGGTGAGGCTTTCCAAAGGGTTCGAAAGCTTCGAGCGCAAGCCGCTGGGAGCCGCATCAATCGGGCAAGTCCATCTCGCAAAACTGCGGGGCGGCCGCGAGGTCGCGGTGAAGGTCCAGCGCCCGGGCATCCGCCAGCAGATCGTGGATGACTTGGAGAGCCTTGCCGAGATCGCGGAGTTCATTGATGCCCACACCGAGTTCGGGCGGCGCTACGAGATCGCCCGCATCGTCGCGCACTTCCGCGCCTCCCTCATGCGCGAGATGGACTATCAGAAGGAAGCCCTCCATCTTAAGGAGCTCCGTGCGAATCTGGCGGAGTTCAAGCACCTGGTGGTGCCGGAAGTCATTGATGACTACTCCACCTCACAGGTCCTCACCATGGAATACCGCGCCGGCACGAAGATCACCTCGCTGTCAGGAGCGGTGCTTGTCGATCTGGATGGCGAGGCGCTGGCCGAGGAGCTGTTCAAGGCCTATCTGAAACAAATCATTGTCGATGGCTTCTTCCACGCGGATCCCCATCCGGGAAATCTCCTGCTCACGCCGGGGCGGAACATCGCCATCCTCGATCTCGGCATGATCGGCCGGCTCAACCAGCGGATGCGCGACCAGCTTATTCACCTGTTAGCCGGCATTGCCGATGGCAACGGCCTCCAGACCGCCGAGGCGGCCATGAGGATCGGGGAACAGCGCGGGCAGACCATTGATCGCAATCTCTTCATCAACGCCATCGAGGAGATCGTCGGCTCGGTGAAGACCCGTAGTGTGGAAAACATCCAGGTCGGCGCGGTGGTGCTGCTGGTCATGCAGGCCTGCGCCGCGTCCGGCATCCGCATCCCGGCGGAAATCAGCCTGCTCGGCAAGACGCTGATGAACCTGGACCGGGTGGGCATCACGCTGGCACCGAATTTCAATCCGAATGAATCCATCCGCCGAAATCTCGCCGAGATCGCCAGCCAGCGCATGAAGGATTCGTTCACCGCCGCGAATCTGCTGGGCACCCTGAGCGAGGCGAAGGAATTCGTCGGCCAGCTGCCGTCGCGCCTGAACCGCATCGTCGAGATGGTGGCAGAGAACAAACTCAGCGTGAAAGTGGAATCTATCGATGAACACAAGCTCCTCCAGGGCCTGCAAAAGGTGGCGAACCGCATCACCACCGGATTGATCCTGGCGGCCTTCATCGTCGGCTCCTCCATGCTCGCGCGGGTGGAGACCTCCTACCGCCTGTTCGGTTATCCCGGCCTCGCCATGTTCTTTTTCCTGATCGCCGTGGTCGGTGCCGGCCTCCTGATGGTGCAGATCTACTGGAAGGACGAGTGACCGCTGGCCGGAGCGCCGGGGCTCCGGCGGCTGTGCGGGCGGATCCGCTCTGTTGATAGAGAATGTCGGAAAAAACGCGGCAGGGGAGAGCTGCCGCGTTTGTGTTCGCTGCCCGGTTCACGCGGCGCGTTGCACCATGGCGTCACTCCAGTTCGAGTGGCCGTTCAGGCCGCCCACTCCGCTTACCTGGAAGAGGTAGAACCTGCCGGGAACCAGTCCACCCACCGCCATGTTGCGCGAGCTCGTGCACACCACCACCGGGCGGAAGGGGCCCGGCGTGTTGGTATCATCCATATCCGCCGAGCGGATCTTGAAGCTCTTCGCATTCGGATCCGCGTTTACGGTCACCAGCGCCTCGCCGGAATTGCCGGGGACGATTTGGGTGACTTGGGAGAAGACATTGGAGAAGCGTTCACCGGGTTTCAGAAATTCCTGCATCAGGGAGTGGCTTAGCCTCCGGTGATCGGGACGCAACAGCCACTTTGAAGAGAAGGCGATTGGGCTGGCGCGGAAGCAGGCGGGGATCTAATACCATTTCTAAAAGATAAAGTGACTTTCCTGTTCGATGAATGAAGAAAAAGATTTACCGCAAAGCCGCAGAAGTCGCGAAGAGACGCAAAGTGATATTAAAGAATAGCATTCCTGATCTTCTTTGCGTCCCTTCGCGACCTTTGCGGCTCTGCGGTTCAATGAATGTCATGTTATTTATGGAAAATGGTATAATAGAGAGGGGAAAGATGCAGCCATTTGTCATCACGTTGATTCACGGGACCTTCGCGCCGGGAGCCGGTTGGGCGAACGAGGAGGATTCGGCTCTGCGGAAAGCGCTGCTGGCGGCGTTTCCGGGTCAGGTGGAATGCCGGTCGTTCAACTGGAGCGGAAAAAACACCCATGAGGCCCGTCTGATGGCGGCGGCGGATTTCGCGGCGCACCAGGAAGCGGCTGCCATGGCGGATAAGGGGATTCCTCACTTCGTCATTTCCCATAGCCACGGCGGCAATGTGGCGATGTATGCCTTGATGTCCAGTGATCACTCGCCTGCGGGGATCATCACGATGGGAACGCCGTTCATCACTTGCGAGCCCCGGAATCTGAAATCCAGCGGCTCGCTTCTCCGGTTTGCCTCGTTCGTCTATTCGTTAGCGATCGTTCTGTTTGTCGGGGTGCTGCTCGTTTTTCCTGTTGAGCCGCTGGTGAAGAGTTATTTTACGGCGGATTGGCGCAGCGCGCTCGGGTGGCTCGCCATCGGTTATGTTTCCTGCGGTGTCGTGGGCTGCGCGTTTTCGGTTTACCGGAATTTCCCGCGGCTGATGGGTTGGGCGGCGGGGCAGCAGGAGCGGATCATCACCCGGTTGAAACTGCCGGAACATCCGGTGCCCATGCTGTGCATCCACGTGGCAGGCGATGAGGCCGGATGGTGGCTGAAAGCAACGCGGGACCTCGCCGAGCTGCCCTACCGGGCTTGGAAAAAGAGGATGGCCTGGGGGATCTTCCTGCTGGCGTTGGTTTATGGCTTGTGGGGTTCCAAGGATGTGCTGCTGCAAGGCGGGCTGCCATTCAAGAATTTCTGTTACCTGTTATTTCCCGCAGCGATGAAGGCCGGGCTGACGGTGCTTTCGGTGGCGGTGTTCTGGCAGGGATTCATGGTGATCCATCCCCGGATCGTGCGGTCCCACAGCGGCGCGTTCGGTGGAGAGGGATTCCGAGATAATTGGTTCACAAGTATCGGGACGAGCCTGGTGCCGGAGGGGCGTGAAACGTCGGTCTCGCAGCTTGCTGCTCCTGCTTCAGGATTTCTGAAAAAAGGGCGGATCGAACTGCGGCATAGCTCGATGTATAACGATGATGGCGTGGCGGCCGAGATCGTGGCGTGGATCCGAAGGCGCTTGAACGAACTGGAGGGGGGAGGGAACATCGAACGTTGAAGTAAAGTGGAAGGGCTGCTGCGTGCCATGCTTCTCAACTATCAACTCCCGACCAACCTCACTCCGTCTCAAGCGGGCCCATTTTCGCGGGTTGGCCGGTGGATTCGAGGACGGAGCGCCAGAGGTCGCCCTGTGGATCGACCTTGCGGCGGCCGCTGGTGACAAGATTCATGGGCAGGTGGACGAAGCGCTGGTGCCAGCGGGCGACGACCATGCCGGTCTTGCCGGCCATGCCGGCGTGGACGGCATGGCGACCGAGGTTATAACAGAACACGCGGTCCTCCGGCGCGGCGGGAACACTGCGGATGATGTAGCTGGGATCGATGTACTTGAGATTGAGCTCGGTTTTGGTCTCTTTGAAATGCGCGGTGATGCGGTCCTTGAGGAATAGTCCGATATCGCCGTAGCGTTGGTTTCCGGAGGCGTCGGTGCCGAGATCGCAGGCGGCCATCAGGTCCTGGCCCGCACCCTCGGCGGTGATGATGACGGCGTGGCCGCGTTTTTCGAGACGTTTGCCGACTTGGGCGAGGAGGCCGTTTTCGCCTTCGAACTGGAAGGGGACTTCAGGGATGAGCACAAAATTCGCCTCACCGGTGGCCAGCGCGGCGGAGCAGGCGATGAAGCCGGAATCGCGGCCCATCAGTTTCACGAGTCCGAGTCCGTTGCGCGCGCCGCTGGCCTCGGTGTGGGCGGAGATGACGGCCTGGAAGGCGGAGGTGAATGCAGTCTGATAGCCGAAGCTGCGGTCCATGTAGAGCAGGTCGTTATCGATGGTCTTGGGCACGCCGACGATGGCGATGGGGTGGATGCGTTTTTCAAATTCCAGGAAAAGGTCGTTAGCACCGCGCTGTGAGCCGTCACCACCGATGACGAAGAGCAGGTTCACGCCGAGTTCCTCGAGGCGGTCCGCCATGATAGTGCAGTCCTGTCTTCCTCGGGACGAGCCGAGCATGGTGCCGCCGAAGTAGTGGATGGTGCTGACTTTCTTGGGCTTGAGCTCGATCGGTTCATGGCCGAAAGCCGGATTCAGACCTTCATAACCGAAGGGGATGCCGAGGATGCGGCGGCAGCCGTAGCCATACCAGGCCTGCATGACGATGGAGCGGATGACATCGTTGAGGCCGGGGCAGAGGCCGCCACAGGTGACGATGGCGCACGTAGTTTGCGATGGCTCGAAAAACAACTCGCGGCGCGGGCCGGCGAGTTCGATGGACTTGAGAGGTTTGTGAAACTTGATGGCGTGCTCGACGACGTTGATGTGGTCGTTGAGCAGGATGCGGTCGCCATCCGAGTGCCAGGCGGGGCCCTCCGGGGAGTAGCCGCGCTTGAGGGACGGGGAGGGGAAAAGGCGCGGGCCGAGGTTGCTGATCGTGAGATTTCCGTAGGAGGGAGGTTGCGGAGTCATGGTTCGGACGAGTGGTAGCAATCCGCGTGCAAGATGCGCGGCGAGTGTGCGAAGGAGTGATTCAGGCATGGGTGCCCGCCGCCGAGGGTGACATTCGAAGTCGCGGGATGACAGCGGAATGACTGCTGATGGATTTGCAAATAACGCGCATGAATGGCCGTCCCTGCCGGGCCATGCATTCAGTTGCTCAGAAAAAGCTGAACCATTTGCGTCTTACCGTCGGATAGATTTCCTGGTTCGAGCGCTGCATGAGTTGCTCGGACCATTCGTCACAGATAGCTTCGTTCGGCTTTGCGAGGGTAGTGTCTTCCGCGCTGAGGATCTTGATTCCAGGGCCGCGGCGGTCGGAGGCGGTGGTGACGAGCTTGCCGGTGGCGGCGTCACGGGTGCGTGATTCGAAGGCGCAGAGCGGCGGGCCGGTGACGGCGCTGATGATGCCGTCCGCAGGGATCGACGTGTTGCCTGTGGTCGGCACGGATTGGTTGAAACGCACTTCGGTAAGGGCGATTTCCAACACGAGCGTTCCGGGGTGGCTGGTGTCCGTGGTCTTGTAGAACATGCAGAGCGGCGAGGCGAATGACTTGGCGAGGCTCTTGTTCCAGTGGCTGGCGAGGGCGGTGCAGCGCTTCTGATAGGCTCGTTTGTTTTTGTCCAGCGGGCTCTTGCTTTCCTCCCACTGTTCGCTGCGGAGGTAGGCGGTGGTGACGGGGCGGACGACGATGTATTTGTATTTCGTCATGTCCACGGCGGGATCCCGCCATGAGTGCTCGAATGGCAGGCGGGCAGTCTTCTGTGAGAGATCGACTCCGGTGGATTTGAGAAACTTCGTGGGTTCCGCACGGGTGACGGCTTTTTCCACACCGCAACTGCCGAGGCCGAGTGCGAGGAGGACGGATGCGGCGAGGAGCGGAAGGGCGGTGGGTCTCATGTGGGCGGAGGGTAGGTGGTTCTGCGGTTTTTGCCAGGGAAAGTCTGTCAGGGGAAGGCAGGATTGCGGACGAAGGACTTGGTGGCGAGCAGGTGGACGGGGAGTTTCATCTTCGTGGTTTCCCCAGGCTTGTGGGCGTTGGTGGTGATGGTGCCTTTCAGTTCGAGCGATTCGTCGAGCATGGTGTCCAGATTGACGGTGACTTGGCCGGTGAGCTCGATGGTGCCTTCTCCAAAACGATGCCGGCGGAAGCGCTGGTGCATAGGGCGGCAAGGTCAACGGCGGACACGCCGGAATCAAAGCTCATGATGGCAAGGAGACTTCCGCTTCGGTTATTTCGGGTCAATCCCAATCGGGGAATTGTGCCGGCGGGGTGGGTTCGCGAAGTGGATTTACCTCTTTTGGAGGGGCGGAATATCCTTGTGGGGAATGGCGGGAATTGGAAGTTTCTCTTCGTTAAGGAAAGTGAAATGATCGACCGATGGCTATGTCCGGGAGCCGCTCTTGGAGGCTGCTTCTCCAAAAACTCCCGCACGATAAAATCCGATGAATTCGAAATCCACGAGACCGGATGCTTCCGATGCGGAGTTATCCGAGCTGATGCAGCGGCTCTCCGAGGCGGAATCCGCGGTGCAGGCGCATCTCGCAAGTCACCCGGAGCATGACGCCGGTTCCGGCCCGGCGCTGCTTTTCAAGCGGGCACGAAAACAGGCGGTGGAAATGCAGACGAGGATCCTCGATGCGTTGCCCGCCCACGTCGCGCTGGTGGACGAAGGCGGATGCGTTCTCGCGGTGAACAAGGCCTGGCGGGATTTTTCGCTGGAAAACAATGCGCAGGGTCCCAGCTGCGAGGTGGGTGTGAATTATCTGGAAATCTGCGATCAGGCGACCGGTGATTGCGCGAAAGAAGCGAAAGCGGCGGCGGAAGGCATCCGCCAGGTTCTGAGCGGGGAGCGGGGTCTTTTCACGCTGGAATATCCGTGTCATTCGCCCACGGAACAGCGCTGGTTCCTCCTGACGGCGTCGGCATTGAGCCAGTTTTCGTTGGCTGGCGCGGTGATCACGCACTCGAACATCACCAGCCTTAGCTTGGTGGAAATCCGCCTGCATCGGCTGAACCGCCTGCACACGGTGCTCAGCAAGGTCAGCGATGCGATCGTCCGGAAATCCTCGCAGAAGGAACTCTACGACGACATCTGCCGCATCGTAGTGCGGGACGGCCATCTGCGGCAGGCATGGATCGCCGGGCTGGACGAAACGGACGGCAGTGTGCGCGTGATGGCGGCGGACGGCAACGGCCTGGACAGTCTGCGGGATCTGACCGTTACCATGGATGACGGTCCTTTCAGCCAGAGTCCGTTAGGAGCCACGCTGCGGACGGGTGTGCCTGTTTTCTGCAACGACTTCACCACCGATCCGCGGATGGTACCCTGGCGGGAAAGCGCGCTGCGCCATGGTTTCCGCGCGAGCGCCGCATTTCCTATCAAACGCGGCGGCGTCACCATCGGCGCGCTGGTCATCGCCGTGGGAGAGGCGGGGTATTTCCAGACGGACGAGGTGGAGCTGCTCAAGGCGGTGGCGGAGGATATGTCATTCGCCCTTGATTCGCATCACAAGGAGCGGATGCGACTGGAAGCCGAGCAGGCGCTGCGGGCGAGCGAGCAGCAGTTCGCGAGTTCCTTCGAACATGCGGCGATCGGCATGGCGCTGGTCTCGCCCTCGGGCAATTTCATCCGCGTGAACCGCTCGCTCAGCGAGATGCTGGGCTACACGGGGTCCGAGCTCCTGCACCGGACCTTTCAGGACATCACCCATCCCGACGATCTCGACGCGGATCTGGAAAACGTGCGGGAGCTGCTGGAGGGCAGGTTCCCGAACTATCAGATGGAGAAACGCTATTTCCACATGGACGGGAGCATCGTGTGGGTTGGTCTAACTGTATCGCTGGTGCGGGATGATGGGGGGCGGCCGGTTCACTTCATTTCCCAGCTGCAGGACATCACCGGGGAAAAGCGCACCGCCGCAGAAATGCGCCGCACTACCGACCTGCTGCACGCCGTGGCGGACGGCACCTCGGACGCGGTGTTTGTGAAGGATCTGGAAGGCCGCTATCTCTTCGTAAACCGGGCGGCGGCTGCGTTCGTGGAGCTCAAGCCCGAGGATCTCCTGGGCAGGTACGACGTGGATTTTTTCGGCGAGGAGGGCGCCCGCATCGTCCGGGAGAATGACAATTATGTCATCCGCAGGAACCAGGCGCACACCCGCGAGGAGGTCCTGACCGCCGTCGGGGTGACCCGGATCTATCAGGCGACCAAGGCTCCTTACCGCGACGGCCGGGGCAACGTCGTGGGGCTCATCGGCATCTCGCGTGACATCACCGAGCAGCGGATGCTGGAAAAACAGTTCCTGCGCGCGCAGCGCATGGAAAGCATCGGCACGCTGGCCGGAGGCATCGCGCACGACCTGAACAACGTGCTCGCCCCGATCATGATGTCCATCGATCTCCTCAAGCTGCATGAGAACGATCCGACGCGTGTGAACATCCTCAACACCATCGGGAGCAGCGCCCGCCGCGGCGCGGAAATGGTGCGGCAGGTGCTCAGCTTCGCACGGGGAGTGGACGGCCGGCGGATCGAGGTGGACGTGAGCCCGCTGATCCTCGAGATCGCCAAAATCGCCCGTGAGACTTTCCCGAAGAACATCGCCGTGGCCAGCGATGTGCCGGACAGCCTCTGGCCCGTATTGGGCGATCACACCCAGCTCCATCAGGTCCTGATGAATCTGAGCGTCAACGCGCGCGACGCGATGGCTGATGGCGGACGGCTGTCATTGTTTGCTGCGAACATGGTGCTGGACAGCCAATACCTCGGCACGGAACTGGAGGCAAAGGCGGGACCGCACGTCGTCATCCGCGTGGAGGACACCGGTTGTGGAATGCCATCGGAAACGGTGGACCGCATTTTCGAGCCGTTTTTCACCACCAAGGATCTGGGCAAGGGCACTGGGCTCGGGCTGTCCACCACCTCCGCCATCATCAAGAGCCACGGTGGCTTCATCCGTGTCCGCAGCGAGCCGGGCATGGGCACGGAATTCCGCATCTATCTGCCAGCGCATGCCGTCCGGGCTGCTGGAAACGGCGCCCCGGTCTTGGTGGAGCAGCCGCGTGGAAATGGCGAGATGATCCTGCTGGTTGACGACGAGGGCCCGCTGCTGCGGGTCACCCGGCAGACGCTGGAGGCGTTCGGCTATCAGGTCATCGAAGCGGCCGCTGGAGCCGAGGCCGCGGCCATTTACGCGAAGCGGAAGCACGAGATCGCCGTGGTCATCACCGACATGATGATGCCGGTGATGGACGGCCCATCGACGATCGGCGCGCTGCTCGATCTGAACCCTGCCGCGAGGATCATTGCCGCGAGCGGGATCAACCACGAGGACCAGTCAGGCGTGCGGAGTTTCCTGCCGAAGCCCTACACCGCGGCAAAACTGCTCACCGTGCTCAGGCAGGTGCTGGATGGGAACGCCGGAGATCCCCTGAACAATTGTCATGATTGAGGAGAACATGAAGCCGCAAGCTGTGGTTCGTGCCCTGATGTGTACAAGCGCCGCGCGCGGGGGCCCCGGTGTTCACCGCGGCTGATGGTGCGCAGGCGCTGGCAATTTTCATGGAACAAAAAGATGGGATCGACTTGGTGCTCACAGACATGATGATGCCGGTCATGGACGGACCCGAAACCATCCGGATGCTGCTGGAGATGGATCCGCAACTGAGGATCATCGCTGCCAGCGGTCTCGATGCGGACGGGCGGCCTGGCCGCGACTCCCATGCGGGTGTCCGACATTTTCTTCCCAAACTGTATTCGGCCGGAACCCTGCTGACACTGCTCCGCCGGGAACTCGACGAACGAAGGTTCTAATAGAATACCGCAACGCCCCCCCCCATGAGCGAAAATGCCAAACCTGAAGAAACAAGGCTCCCCGGCTATTTCAACACGCGCGCGTGGAAGGTCACGCTGGCTTACGTGGCGTTCGCAACGCTCTGGATCTGCTTTTCCGATCACGCGCTGAGGGCATTGCTGCCGGACCCCGAACTGCTCGTCAGGTGGAGCCTGGCCAAAGGTCTGTTTTTTGTATTGGTGACCTCGGTTCTGTTACTGTTTCTGATGAAACAAGTGTTCGGCCTGGTGGAGACGGGCTATGCTTCCCTCAAGGCAAAAGAAGCTGAACGCCAAGCGCATGAGAAAGAACTGGTGAGGATGAGTCGGCTCTATTCCGCACTCAGTCAGGTGAACCAGGCGATCGTGTGGTCGCCGGACCGTGAAGCGCTTTTGAAAAAAGTCTGTCAGGTGCTGGTGGAGTTCGGGAAATTCCGGATGGTGTGGATCGGATGGCACGATTCCGGGACGAAGCGGATCGATCCCGTGGCGTCATGGGGCGACGACCTGGACTATCTCGCGCGCATCGAGATTTATTCGGACGACAGGACCAAAGGCCGGGGGCCGATTGGCACGGCGTTCCGCGAGGAGCGCTCCTACATCTGCAATGACATGTTGGATGACCCCGCTGCCTTGCCGTGGCGGGACGAGGTGATTCGGTGCGGGTTCCGCTCCTGCGCGGCGTTTCCGATCCGGGAGACTGGGAAATTGTGTGCAAGCCTCACCGTGTATTCGGAGGAGAAGGACTTTTTCAAGGATAAGGAGGTGGCTCTGCTCGAGGAAGCGGCGTTGGACCTTTCCTTCGCCATCGACAATCTCGTGAAAACGGAGGTACACCGGAAGGTGGAGGCCGCGCTGAGGGCGAGTGAGGAACGCTACCGGACAACGCTGGACACGATGATGGAAGGATGCGTCCTCATCGGATTCGACTGGATTTATCTCTATCTGAACGCCGCCGCCGCCTCCCACAGCCGGAGGCCCGCCTCGGAAATGCTGGGGCGCTGCATTCACGAGGTATGGCCGGGTATCAGTGAGACCGAGGTTTTCGCGGCGTTCACCCGATGCATGGAGGAACGGACCGAGCAGCAGTGCGAGATCGAGTTTGTTTTCCCCGGGGGAGGTTCGGGATGGTTTGACGTCAGGTGCCATCCGATCCCGGAGGGGATTTTCGTTCTATCAGTGGACATCACCGGACGCAAGCTGGCGGACGCGCGCATCCATGAACAGGCCTCGCTGTTGGACAAGGCCCAGGACGCCATCATTGTCCGCGATCTCGATCACCGCATCCTGTTCTGGAACCGCGGGGCGGAGCGTCTTTACGGTTGGGCGGCCGATGAAGCGGTGGGTGCCAGCATCAAGAAGTTGTTATATGATGCCCCCCACGATTTCCTCTCCGCCACCCGGAAAACGCTGGAACACGGCGAGTGGGTGGGTGAGATCGAGCAACTGACCAAGAATGGTGAAACAAGAACCGTCGAAGGTCATTGGAGTCTTGTGCATGACGATGCGGGTAAACTGAAATCCATCCTCGCCATCAACACTGACATCACCGAGCGCAAGCATCTCGAACAGCAGTTCCTCCGTGCACAGCGCATGGAAAGCATCGGCACACTTGCCGGCGGAATCGCCCACGACCTCAACAACGTGCTGGCCCCGATCATGATGTCGATCGACCTGCTCCGTTCCTACGTCAGCAACCCCAACGGACTGGAGATCCTCAGCATCATCGGAGAGAGCGCCCGCCGCGGTGCGGAAATGGTCGGCCAGGTGCTCACCTTCGCCCGTGGTGTGGAAGGGCGCTCCGTCGATGTGAGGGTGGCCCACGTGGTCAGGGATCTCGTGAGGATCATCGAGGAGACCTTCCCCAAGAACATCGGGTTGGAAACGCAGATCGAGCCCGGGCTATGGGCCGTCAAAGGAGACCCCACGCAGATCCATCAGGTCCTTCTCAACCTCTGTGTGAATTCCCGCGATGCGATGCCGGACGGCGGGCTTATCACCGTGAAGGCCGAGAACCTCATGATCGATGAGCACTACGCCGGGATGAACATCGAGGCCAGCCCCGGTCCCTATCTGAAAATCGAGGTGGAGGATACCGGCCACGGCATTCCCTGGGATATCATGGACAAGCTGTTTGATCCGTTTTTCACCACCAAGGAGGTGGGCAAGGGGACGGGTCTCGGGCTGTCCACCTCGCTGGCGATCATCCGCAGCCACGGTGGTTTCATCCGGGCATACAGTGATCCCGGAATGGGCGCGCGGTTCAGGATCTATCTTCCAGGTGAAACCGACGCCGGCTCTGATTCCTCCCTGCTGTCCGAGACCAACCTTCCGCGTGGCAACGGTGAGACCGTGCTGGTGGTGGACGACGAAGCCTCCATCAGGCAGATCTCCAAGCAGACGCTGGAAGCCTTCGGCTACAAGGTGCTGCTCGCCGCAGACGGCTCTGAGGCGGTGTCGGTCTATGTCACCCATCAGGACCGGATCGCCGTCGTTCTCACCGACATGATGATGCCGGTGATGGACGGCCCGGCCACGATCCAGGTACTGCTCCGTCTCAATCCGTCGCTGAAAATCATCGGTGCCAGCGGCATCACCGCGAATGGCAAGGTGGCCAAGGCGGCGGTCGCCGGACTGCACCATTTCCTGCCCAAGCCCTACACGGCGGAGACGCTCCTGAAGGCGATCCATGCGATTCTGTTGGAAGACCCGTGAAGCCAGCCGCTACGTGATCACGTGCAAATGGAATCTTGAATGTGGAGGGGTATGGATAGATAACGAGGCACTGTTGACTTCGGCTGTTTTCATTCCCCGGAAATTCCAAAGAACCGAACGCACATGAAATCCAAAGCAAAAATCCTGATTGTCGATGACGAGGCTCCGATGCGCTTCGTCATCCAACACCTTCTGCATGCCGAGGGCTACGATGTCACCACCGCGTGCGACGGACGCGCTGCGGTTGAAATCGCCTCCCAGGAGCGTTTCGACGTGATCATGACGGACCTCATCATGCCGCGCCAGGACGGCATCGAGACCATTCTCCAACTGCGGGTGAGTCACCCTGACACGAGAATCATCGCCATGTCCGGAGGATGGAACGGCGGTGCCCAGAGCTATCTGCGCCTGGCTGGAAAAATCGGTGCCACTCGGACGCTCGCAAAACCCTTCGACAAGGCGACTTTACTGGACGCGATCAAAAGTGAAATCCGCGGCCCCGAAATGCTCTCCGCCTGATCGGTGGCGGTCGGCCGTTTCTCCACATCACCCAAAAAACCGGGCTTTGGATCCGGCTGAGACTGGCGGAACACCTTACTTTAGCAGCGCCCAGATCGGCTGCGGCCAGAAGCCGATGACCAGCACCGCGAGGGTCAGCACGGCGATGCAAACCTTGCTGATAGGAGGAAGCACGATGACCTCGTCCTTGCCCGGAGCCGACCACCACATGGCGCGGATGACGTTGAAGTAGTAGTAGAAACCAGCGGCTGCTGATATGAAGGCAATGCCGATGCCGACCCAGAGCCTGGCATCCACGGCCAGCGAGAAGACGAAGAACTTGCCCCAGAAACCGGCGGTGAGCGGGACGCCGGCCAATGCTGCCAGAAGAACGGTGAGCGCGAGCGCGAGCTGTGGGTTGGTTTTTCCCAGTCCGTTGAAATCGCTGATCATCTCGCCATCACGCTGGATGCGGACTTGGGCGAGGATGAAGAAGACACCAAGCGTCATCAGCAGATAGGTGCCGAGGTAGAAGGAAACCACCTTGGCCGAGCTGAGATCGGCGGCAGCGCCTTTTCCTGCTGCGAGCGCGAGCAGGAGGAATCCGGCGTGGGCGATGGAAGAGTAGGCGAGCAGGCGCTTGAAATTCGTCTGCGGGATGGCGGCGAGATTTCCGAACAGCAGGGTGGCGCTGGCGAGGATGAGCAGGATCGTGAGCACCGGACCGCGAGTGGTTTCGTTAGCCAGGAAGGGCTCCAGGAAACGGATGGTGAGGATGAATCCGGCAGCTTTCGATCCGACCGAGAGGAAGGCCGTGACCGGTGTGGGAGCACCTTGATAGACGTCCGGGATCCAGACCTGCATCGGGACGGCACCCATTTTGAAACCAAGTCCGACAAGCACGAGGGCGATGCCGAAAAGCAGGCCGGTCGGGTTGGCGATGTGATCGAGATGGGCGAATTTTTCCAGGCTCATGGTGCCTGTGTTGCCATAGACCCAGGCGATGCCGTAAACGAGGAAACCGGTGCTTAGTGCGCCGAGGATGAGATATTTCACACCGGCCTCAAGCGAACCGACGTTGCGCCGCATGTAGGCGACGAGGATGTAGAAGGTGACGGTAACGAGTTCGAGCGCGACGAAAGCACCTGCCAGATCCTTGGCGGATGCGAGCCACATCATGCCGGCACAGGCGAAGACGGGAAGGGCGTAGAATTCGCCAGTGCCGGATTCAGAATCGGGATGCTCGGTGAAACGGGAGAGTATCTTGCGGAAGTCCACGGCCATCAGCAGGACGAGGATGGTGCAGACGAGGGCGAAGCCCTTGTAGAATTTCGCGAGACTGTCGAATTGATAGAAGTTCCACAGCGGCCACTTCGCCCATGCGGCGTCGGGTTTTGCGTCTGGTCCGATAGAGAGGAAAAGCAGTCCGAGCACGGCGGTCAGTCCGAGGGCGGCGGCGATGCCAACCCACGATTTGCTTTTGCATGAGCAAAACGCTTCGGCCATCAGCAGGACGATGCCGAGGGTGACGGTGAGGGCTTCCAGGTAGTAGGCGGGCATGGGAGAAAGTGGCGAGTGATCAGTGAGCAGTGATCAGTGGATATTTTTCAAGAGATTGAGCAGCAGGTTCGGGCAAAGGCCGACGGCGAAGAGCGCGAGGATCAGCAGAATGGCCGGGATGCGCTGGCAAAGCGTGATGTCCGCGGCGGCTTCGGTGGATTTCACGGACGGGCCCTGGAAGACGTTCCGATAGGCGCGGAGCATGTAAACGGCGGAGATGACCACGCCCCAGATGGAAAGGATGCAGGCGATCTGGACCGGACCGAGACCGGACGTGCCGTTGTAGCTCTTGAAGGCGGAGAGGAAGACGAGCACTTCGCCGGAGAAATTCGCAAGACCGGGAAGACCGATGGACGCCATGGCCGCGATGCCGAAGAGGAAGGCGAGGCCGGGAGCGGATTTCGCGAGCCCGCCGAGATCGGATAGATCGAGTGAGCCGGTGTTGCGCTCGATGCGGTCGGCCAGGCTGAAGAGCAGAGCGATGGAAACACCGTGGGCGAACATCAGGACGACGGCGGCGGGCAGGGCGAGCGGGTTTTCCGGGAAGGCGATGAGCGCGGCGATGGCGAGGAAGATGTAGCCCATGTGCATGACGGAGGAGTTTCCGAGCATGGTATCGAGGCGCTTCTGGGAGATGGTGACCCAGCCAACCCAGAGCACGTTGCCTAGCAGAAGAACGAGCAGCGGAGTGAGCCAGAAGTGCAGGCCTTCAGGAACGAGCGGAATCGCCAGACGGAGGATGCCGTAGAGACCGAATTTTTTCAAAACCCCGGCATGCAGCATCGCAACCGGAGCAGGTGCGCTGGCGTAGGCGGGAGCGGCCCAGGAATGGAACGGAAACAGTGAAACCAGCGTGCCGAAGCCGACGATGAGCAGGGCGGCGATGCTTTTCTGCGAGGCGGCGTCCACGTTGCCCTTGGCGGCGATCATCTTCGCGATGTCGAAGGTGCCGGTGAGGTTGGAAAGCCAGACGAGCCCGGCGAGCAGAATGATGGAGCCGAGGCCCAGATAGATGGTGATCTTCCAAGCGGCTTGGCGGCGGTCGCCACGGCCGAGCATGCCGATCATGAGGAAGGTCGGGACGAGGGCGAGTTCGTGGAAGGCGTAGAAGAAAAACAGGTCGGTCGCAGCGAAGGCCCCGAGCGCGCCGCCGGAGATGAGGAGGGAGGAGCCGTAGTAGAGTTTTTCCTTACCTTCGGGAGCCTTGCCGGAAAGCACGGCGGCCAACGTGACGATCACGGAGAGCAGCACCATGATGACGCTCATTCCATCAGGAAATCCGAATGCGAGATTAAGCGAGGGTTTTTCAAGAACCGGCACCGAGAACGCCCATGATGCGGAATGCCAGGTGGCGGCGGCTGATAGGCCGAGAACGAGATTGATGGCTGAGGCGGCGATCGCGGTCAACCGGGCGGGAGCGCCGAATAGAATCGCGATGAAGGCGAGAATCGGAAGGAAAACGAGGAGGGCGAGCATTTGAAAAGTGTGCTGGTTTTCAGTGGGAAGTTTTCAGTGGCCGAACACGGTGAAGTAGATGACCAGAACGACTCCGAGGCCGAAGACGAAGGCGTAACCCTGAAGGCTGCCGGACTGGACCTTGCGGAAAAGATTGCCGGTGCTTTCCGCCGCGCGGCTGAAGCCACCGACGATCAGGCCGTTGATGACGAGCTCGTCGAAGAAGCCGATGATGGCGGAGAAGGCGTCCTGGAAATAACGGACGAGGAAGTTGTCGTAGAAGCCGTCGATGTAGAAACGGTTCTGGAGGAGAGGAATTGCGACTGGGTCTTTTTCCTTGCCCGCATACAGGAGGAATCCGGAGATGAGTCCGACTAGCACCGCGCCGATGGAAACGAAGGTGATGAAGCCGAGGTGGAAAAGATGTTCAGGCTGGTGATAGGCCGGTGCGAACTTGCTGGCGATGAACGGATAACCGGCGATCAAACCAAGCACGGCGAGAGCGACGAGAGGAACAAACATCAGCGGACCGACTTCGTGGGCGTGATCGGCATGATCGGATTTCGTCTTGCCGAGGAAGGCGACGACAAAAAGGCGGGTCATGTAAAACGGAGTGAGAACGGCGACGGCGACGGCGATCCAGAAGAGGAACTTTTCCTTTTCAAATGCCGCTTCGAGGATCTGTTCCTTCGAGAAGAAACCGGAAGTGCCGGGAACGGCGATGAGCGCGAGGAAACCGATGAGGAAGGTGAAACCGGTGATCGGCATTTTCTTCAGCAGGCCGCCCATTTTCCAGATGTCCTGTTCGTGGTGGCAGGCGTGGATGACCGCTCCGGAACCGAGGAAGAGCAGCGCCTTGAACCAAGCATGCGTGAAGAGGTGGAACATCCCGGCCTCACCGTGCACGAGTCCGACGGCCATCACCATGTAGCCAAGCTGCGAGAGGGTGGAGTAGGCGAGCACGCGCTTGATGTCGTCCTGCTGGGTGGCCATCAGCGCGGCGACGAGCGAGGTGATGCCGCCGGTCCAGGCGATGATGGTGCTGGCTTGCAGGCCTTCGAACACTTCAAAAGTCAGCGAGGTTTGTAGGCGGAAAAGCATGTAAACTCCGGCGGCGACCATGGTGGCGGCGTGGATGAGCGCGGAAACGGGAGTAGGGCCTTCCATGGCGTCCGGCAGCCAGACGTGGAGCGGGAGCTGCGCGGATTTTCCAACCGCACCGCAGAAGATGCAGAGCACGGCGGCTGATAGGACGCCGGAGAAAATGGCGGGATTCGCGATTTTGAAGGCTTCAAGGCCGTCCTTCATGTGATCGAAAGTCAGGTGACCGGTGATGCCCCACAGCATGAGAATACCGACCATAAAGCCGAAGTCGCCCACGCGGTTGCAGAGGAATGCTTTCTTCGCGGCATCGGCGGCGGATTCCTTCTGATACCAGTGGCCGATGAGCAGATAGGAACTGAGTCCGACCAGCTCCCAGAAGATGAAGGTCATGATGAAATTGTTAGCCAGCACGATCCCGGTCATCGAGAACATGAAAAGCGAGAGACCGGTGAAGTAGCGGGCTTTCGCGTCGTCGTCCTTCATGTAGGCGAGCGAGAAGATGTGTACGAGCATGCCGATGCCGGTCACCACGATCATCATGCCGGTGGAAAGTTGGTCGAGCTTGATGCCGATTTCGATGGAGAAGTCACCGATGGTCGCCCATGGAAACGCGACCACGCCTTTCGTTTTGAGAAGCAACAGCGCGATCACAAAGGTCGCGACGGCCGAAGCGGTGGAAACGAGCGGAACCACCGCCGATTTTCTCAAAACAAGTTGGTTCACCACTGCGACGACGAGCGGGAGGAAGAGGAGGATCCAGGGTAGGGTCATGGGAAGAAGTTGCTAGTGATCAGTGAGCAGTGATCAGAAAAAAAGAATCAGCCTTTGAGGGAGGTGAGCTCGTCGGTGTGGATCGTCTGGCGGGCGCGGTAAAGGGCGACGATGATGGCGAGGCCGACGGCAACCTCGGCGGCGGCGACGGTGATGACGAAGAAGACGAGCATCTGGCCGTTGTAGTCCGGAAGGCCGTTAGGCGAGGGGTTGAAGCGGGAGAAGGCAACCAGGGTGAGATTCGCTGCACTGAGCATGAGCTCGAGGCACATGAAGACGATGATGATGTTCCGGCGCAGCACCACGCCGGCAAGGCCGATGCCGAAGAGCAGACCGGAAACGAGGAGGTAGTCGTTCAATGTAGCCATTTGAAGAAGTTGCTAGAGATCAGCCCGCTTGCTTTTTGGAAAGGACGACGACGCCGACGGTGGCGACGAGGAGGAGCACGCCGAGGATTTGCAGCGGCAGGTTGTATTGGGTGAAGAGCGTGTGGCCGATGAGGTGGACATCGGGGAGCTTGCCTTGGTTGAGGGCGAGGGCGATTTTGCTGTTCTCCGTGATCGTGTGGCTTTCAACGAGACTTTTCGCTGCGGCGGCGAGACTCGATTGATCGAGTGCCGGAAGGCTCTTGTTCGGCGAACGGGAGAGGATGCCGACGAGCTGGACGACAAACGCAACAACCAAGCCAAGACCGGCGGCGACCGGGGCGAGGGAGTTCGCGCGCTTTTCCTCATCCTTGAGATCGAGCAGCATGATGATGAAGAGGAACAACACCATCACCGCGCCGGTATAGACGAGGATCTGGATGACTCCGACGAAGAAGGCGCTCAGACCGATGAACAAACCGGCAAGACCGACGAAGCAGGTGACCACGGATAACGCGCTGGAAACCGGATTGCGGAATGCGATGACGGCAGTGCCACCGATGAGCATCACCGTGGCGAATAACCAGAAGAGGTAGGAGGGCATGGGAAGGAGTATGAAGTGATCAGTAAGCAGTGATCAGTGGAGGAGGGTCACTTGAGTTCATTCCACTTGTTGACGAGTCCCACGCGGGTGCCGCCGATTTCGTAGAGTTTCTTTTTGTCGTGAACCATGTCGGCGCGCTTGAGGCCGGTGATGAGGTAGTCCTTGCGCAGATAGATCGCCTGCTCGGGGCAGACTTCCTCGCACATGCCGCAGTAGATGCAGCGGATCATGTCGATGTCGAATTCCAGCGGCCGCTTCTCGACTTTGGCCCATGGGTCGTCGGAAGGGATTTCCGAAGGAGTGATCTTGATCGCTTTCGGCGGGCAGATGAATTCGCAGAGCTGGCAGGAAACACAGCGTTCGCGGCCTTGTTCGTCGGTGACGAGGGTGGGGGCACCGCGGTAGTATTCGGGCATGTGCGAGTCCCAGCGTTGCTCGGGGAACTGCATGGTCACGCCGAGGCCGGACGACGCGAGTTCCTTGGCTCCCACTGATTTGCCACGCAGCGTTTTCACGGCGTGGGTCATGGTGAGGAAGAAGCCCTTGATGAGAGCTCCGAAGTAGATCTTCTCACCGAAGTTGAGCTTCGGGCGTTGGAGTTTGACGACGGCCATCTTGAAATTTGAGATTTGAAATTTGAGATCTTAAATCGATCGGGTCAGGCCCGAAGAACTTTCGGGGTTTCTTCGGAAACTTTCGCCACCCAGATGACGGCGAAGGTCAGGACGATGAGCAGCACGCTGCCGATGCCGATGATGACCGTTTTGAGCTGTGGTGCGGCGAGGATGAGGGCGGCGAGGAAAACGTTGATGAGCGCGGCTTCGAAAAACACGACCCAGCCGAGTTTCATCAGTTGGTCGTAACGGAACCGTGGCACCGTCCAGCGGACGAGAATGAAGAACAGGATGAAACCGATGAGTTTCGTCAGGAAGCAACCCATGTGGATGAAACCACCGATGCCGATTCCAAAAACCTCCCACTTGGCAATGCTGGCATCGAGACCGAAGCCAACCGACCAGCCGCCAAGGAACAGGGTGATGATGAGCGCGGAGCCGATGACCATGGCGGCGTATTCACCCATGAAGAACATGGCGAATTTCATCGAGGAATATTCCGTGTGATAGCCGCCGACGAGTTCGGTTTCGCACTCGGGAAGGTCGAAGGGCATACGGTTGGTTTCCGCGAAGATGGAAACGGTGAAGATGAGGAAGGCGATGAAGGCGGGAATCCAGTATAGCAAGGTGTTCAGGTCGGTGTGGCCAAGCTGGCCGTTTTTCCAGAAAGGAAGGAGCAACCAGCCGTTGTCCGCTTGGAACTGGACGATCTTGCTGAGGTTGAGGTCTCCGTAGTAGAGCAGGACCGGGATGATCGAGAGGCCGAGGGCGATTTCGTAGGAAATCATCTGGGCGGTGGAGCGCACGCCGCCGATGAAGGGGAACTTCGAGTTCGACGACCAGCCGGCGAGCGTGATGCCGTAAACCGATAGCGAGGCGACCGAGAACACAAACAGCGGCCCGATATCGAGATCCGCGATGACGAGTTTCTCCGCGTGGCCGAAAATGCTGATAGGAGAACCGAACGGAATCACACAGACGGTGATAAGAGCAGGAACCACGGTCAGCGCCGGAGCCAGCCAGAAGAATGCCTTGCGGACGTGGTCCGGCGTGAAGTCTTCCTTGAGGAAAAGTTTCAATCCGTCCGCCATCGGCTGCACGAGTCCGAAAAGGTGGAAGTCTTTCTTGAAACCCAGCAGGGTGAACGGAATGCCGACGCGGTTGGGTCCTACGCGGTCCTGGATGACGGCGGAGAAGCGGCGCTCGAAATACACCGAAACGGGAACCAACGGCAGAACCACGATGAACGTGAGAACGACGATTTTGACAATGATGATGGCGAGCTGGATGAGGAGGTCCATGGAAGTGGTATGATAAAAATCAGCCATTGATCAGACCGGCGGCCTTGCGCGCGCGTTCGTTGGCGAGAAGCGGGATCTGGTAGCCGGTGTCAGCGATTGGCGTGCCTTGATGGCCGATTTTCGACAGCGTGAGTCCGTTGAACGCAGGGACGGTCTCGGCGATGGCCTTGAAGATGTCCTCGATGTGATGCGCTTCGTTTTTATCGCCGGAAATGGCGAGCAGCAGGTCGCGCAGCATTTCCCAATCGTCGCGGGCCTGGCCGGGAAGCTCGGCGGCGCGGTTGAGGCGCTGGAGGCGGCCGGAAAGGTTGACCATCGAACCCCGCTTTTCGGCGAAGGCGGCGGTGGGGAGAACGAGATGCGCCAGGTCCGCGGTCGGATTGGCGAGCACGCTGGATTGCAGGAAGAAATCGAGTTTTGTCAGGTCCTCGGCGGTGAAACCGGCGTCAGTGATGAGGTCTTCGCCGAAAACGAGCAGGGCCTTGATGGCACCCGAGCGGACGCCTTCGCGGATGGAGTCGAGTTTTGCGCAGGGATCTTCGGTTTCGAGGACCAGCTTCGCGCCGGTCGTGTTCGGATTGCGGTCGGCGGCGACGAGTAGGGCGTCTGCCTCGGCGAAACGCGGGACCAGCGAGAGATTCGCCGTGCCGATTTCCGCGGCGAGGGCGCGGGTGAGGAAAAGTTCCTCGTTGGTCATGCGACCGGAGCCGATGATGGCGACTTGGACGGCGGCCAGACCTTTGATTTGCAAGGCGGTTTCGGCGAAGGCGGCGGACCAAGTGGTCGGCACGAATTTCGATGGCGCGGAACTGGCGCTCCAGGCGAGCGGCTCGGTCAGGCGGGCTTCGCTGTCGATGTAGTGGAAGTTCAATCGATGCGAATCCGGTATCCAGGCGGAGTTGACCTCATCGTTCTGGCGCGGGGTGATTCGGTGAATTTTATTTCCACGGGTCCAAACGGTGATGTTCGTGCCAGTGCCGCAGTTGACGTCGATGGTCGGGGTTTCCTTGAGGAACCAAACGCGCATCTGGAAGCGGAAGTCATTGGTGGTCAATGCTCCGACTGGGCAGATGTCGGCGGTGTTGAGAGAGTAGTTCGAATCCAGCAGGCGGCCCGGATGGACGGTGAGGGTGGTGTGAGTGCCGCGCTGGGTGAAGCCGAGCACCGGATCGGAGGCGACCTCGTCCATGAAACGGATGCAGCGGCTGCACATAATGCAGCGTTCGTCGTCGAGGCGGATGCGCGGGCCAATATCGACGTTTTTCGGCTTTTTCACCTTCATGTCGATGAAGCGGGAAACGCCGCGGCCGTGTTGCACGGACTGTTCCTGGAGGCGGCATTCGCCGGCCTGGTCGCAGATCGGGCAGTCCAGCGGGTGATTGATGAGAAGGAATTCCATCACGCCCTCACGGCATTTTTCCACGAGCTCGCCGGTGGTGCGGATGCCCATGTTTTCGCCGACCGTATTGGCGCAGGCGATGACCGGACGCGGCATCCAGCCGATGATTTCGTAGCCATTCTCGTCACGCTGCGGCTCTTGGCCGGGCGCGGGGCGGGGAGGCATGCCCATTTGCACGAGACACATGCGGCAATTTCCCGGCGAGGAAAGCTTCGGATGGTAACAATAATGGGGAACGATGACATTCGCCTGGCGGCAGGCCTCGATCATCCGAGTGCCTTTCGGAAATTGGTGCCAAACGCCGTCAATCTGGACGTTTACCATGCCTTTTTCCGCTGCAAGGTCTTTGGGCAGTTTGATTTCCGCGGTCGCCGAAGGTGTGTCGCTCATGGCTAAATGATGGCACCGGACGTTTGTGCAAGACCCGTCCGGTGGTGGTCGCGCGGGAATATGCCGATCTACTACGAACGGGGCAAGCGTGCTTTGTGAAAAATTTCACAAGCGGTTTCTCGCTGATTTTGTAGGGAAAATCAGGGCTTTTTCAAAAATGTCGGGATGTTTTTTGAGTTTTGGAATGACTTTCCAGAATGCCGGAAGTTGCGTAATTTTCGCTTTTTTGAGCTGAAGTGGTTCTCGGATTCTTGTGGGAGAATGTTGGAGCGCTGGAAATGAATGAAATGCGCGAAAATGGATAGCTTCAGAAACGTTCAAATGTTTTTAGAAAAATCTTGAGATACTTAAGAGTTCTTGATAATCATCCGCAGTCAGAAGTCAATTTGAGTGCCTTAACCGGTCTCCGAGCGGCTTTTGCGTTTCTCCACCCCGAAGCTCCATGACCTCCCGATTTGTATCTGTCCACCGGTCTGCCCGTGTACTTGCGCTGGCATTTTGCAGCGTGTCAGCCTCGGTGTTGGCGGCTCCCAACGTGCAGACATTTTTCATTCCGTTTCCGGAAGCGGATTTTCAGACTTCACTGAAGGCGATCGATATTTCGGGAACTCCGGTGGGGAATTCGATGAGAACGATCATTTCCATGGTAGTTCCGACAGCCGGGACAGTGGTTCGCTACGATCAGTGGGAGGATGGCTACGAGGCGGATCTCAATGCGCCCACGCAATCCAGCACCCAGATCTGGGGTGACGGAAATCTCTCGAACGGCGTGGCTCCGGGCTACCCGACCGACGTTTTTCCAGCAGGTGCCACGGTCAATCTCACCAACAACGTGGCGCTTCCCCGCGCTGCGGCGACTTTGTTTTATGACGGACGCGACCGTATCGGTTGTACCGCCGCTATTGCTGTGACGCGGGCAGGGTGGGGAGTGGCTCCCGGCACGGTGCTCGCCAGTGCTACGGAAGTTTACGATACCCGCCGCTATGGCACATCTTATAAAATCCCGATCGGGATCACGACTGGCTCGGTTCAGAATTTCGAGTACTCGTCGCTACACATCATCGCCGCACAGGACAACACCTCCGTGCAAGTGGATGTGGACGGAAATGGCACCGTCGATCAAACGAAAGTCATCAACCTTGGCGAGTCCATGCTGGTGAATGGCGGCGTGAAGGCCGGTGCCACCGTGACCTCCACCAAACCGGTGCAGGTCCACGAACTGACGGGTGACGTGGGTTCCACTTACGAATCCCGGACTTTCGCCATCCGCCCGACCAGCTTGTGGGGCTCCAGCTATTTCGCTCCAGTGGGCACGACGCTCTCCACAGAAGTTCAGACGGTTTTCCTCTACAATCCGAACGCGTCGGCGATCACCGTCAGCTACGAAACCACCACAGGCACCGGCACGCTCAGCGTTCCTGCTAACGGGAATTCCCAATACGCGATGCCGATGAATTCCGGCGGCCACTTTTTCACCGCAGGCGGCGAGGCCTTTTACGCGGTGGGTGCCAACGACAGCGGTGCCGCGGCGACTGCCAACCAGACGCATGACTGGGGCTACGCGCTCGTTCCGGAAAGCTACCTGACCACCGGCGTGGTGATCGGCTTCGGCCCCGGATCAGATGACCTCGCAGCTCCGACCGGCCCTGACCAGAACGGCAGCCCGGTGTGGATCACTCCCGCCACCAGCACGACGATTTACGTCAACTACTCCGGCGACTTCACGGTCGGTGGAAGCACGGCCCCCAACGGCGCGAAGTACGACATTTCCTACAACGTCAACAAGCTCCAGTCCCAGACCATTTACGATGCGACGGACAAGGACATGACCAAGGCGCGGATTTTCACCACCGATGGCGCAAAGATCGCCGCCGCGTGGGGTGAGGATCCTTCGAAAGCCGGTCCCGGCGCTCCCTATCTCGACATGGGCACCACCATCGTGCCTTTCCCGCAGCCCTCGCTTTCGAAAACTTCCGCGCTAGTGGTGGACCTGAACAGCGATGGCAAAACCGGCATCGGAGACACCATCGAATACACCGTGCGCGTGGCGAACGAAGGTGTGGTCGATCTCGACAACACGATCGTCCTGGATGCCTTGCCGAACACCTGCACCTACGTATCCAATTCGACCAAGGTCAACGGCGTTACGATCACGGACAACACCTCGCCGTCCACGATCTTTCCTGTGGATGAAAGCGGCTACACGCTCATTTCCATTCCTCCCGGCGGTTATACGCTGGTGAAATACCGCGTCACCGTGAACCCCGGTGCGACCAGTGTGATGAACAGTGTCACTGCCAACGGCGGCTCTGCGGTCCTGACGGCCTCCACGACGACCCCCATCGTTCCTGCGGGCGGAACAGCCCCAACCACGATCACCTTCTCGGATGCCTCGGGCACGCCGCTGACCAGCTATCCGCCGAATGGCAACGTCTACGTCACGGTCACTAACATCGATCTGAACACCAACGTCACGACCTTGCAGACCATCACCGTCACGGTGACCAATCCGACAACTGGCGATCAGGAGCTAATCACGCTGACGGAAACCGGAGTGAACACCGGCATTTTCCGTAATACCTCAGCATTGCCTTCGTCGGTCATCACTGGCCTCGCCCAGCAGGACGGCAAGCTTTACGCACTTCAGGGCAATGGTCTCGTGGCCACCTTCGTCAACACCCAGTTCGGCGGAACGTTTACAGCCAATGCGGCGATCACGACCACGACGCAGACGAAGAAGCTCTATTTAACCGATGCTCTCGCCCTGGATCGAGTGGATCCGGCGGCTGTACCAGTCGATTCGACCACCGCCAATACTGCGCCCGTGACGACCGGTCTCCAGACAATCACGCAAGATGCCAGAACCGTGGGGTCAAACGCCAGCGCCAACAGCCTTTCGATCAACCATACCACCGGAAGCGGAAACAACCGACTAATGCTTGTGATGGTCACGACTGGCTTTGCGAGCGGCACTCTCCCGAGCGTCAGTGGCATCACCTATGGAGGTCAGAACCTGTCCTTGGTAAACGGCATTTCCAATGGTTCCACGGTCCGATCTGAAATATGGAAACTCGTCAATCCTCCGTCGGGATCTTCCAACGCGGTCATTTCGCTCAGCTCAACTAATCCGGTTACAGCCACGGTGATCACCTACACCGGGGTCGATCAGACCACGCCCCTTGGCACCTCTGTCACTGGTGGCTCCGGGAAAGGAAATGCATTCAGTCTCAATGTGGCCTCTGCAACCAATGACCTGGTCGTCGATAGTTTTGCCGTGGATGGTGACGGAACAAATACCGCTCCAACCCCCAGCGTGGGAAGTGGGCAGACATTGCTTGAAAACATGAAGCCGGCCATTTACCTGAACGGCTCTGTCAGCTCGAAACTAGGAGCAGCTTCCACCACCAACATGTCCTGGTCTTGGACGGGTCCGAAACAGCAACCCGCTGGCGTGGCCGTCGCCATCAAGCCAGCGTCCGGAGGAGGAAATAGTGTCGCCTTCACCCAGACTCCCAACTTTGCCACTGCGTTCACGATGCCTTCGGGCGCGACTCCATCGGCAAGCGTCTATTACACGGTTGCCACCGGAAGCATGCCGACCAACCCGAACATCATCGCAGTGCTGAAAAACGGAGCGACCACCATCGCCACCACCACAGGTGTCTCGGCCAGCGCCGCGACCGGATCCGGCCTGCTTTCCTTCACCTTCCCGTCTCTTGGAAGCGCCGTGGATTTCGCGATCGGTGACGCGGTAACCTTGCAAATCACCAGTGCTGAGGCCGGTGCGACCTTCACGATCGACTACGACAGCAGCACGAAGCCTTCCGTCGTCAATCTTCCCACCACCACGGTCATCGCGATCAACAGCTTCGGTCTCTATGATGCGCCGTATCCCGGTGGAACGCTGGTCACCAGCATGACTAACGGCCAGCGCGTCTATGCCCGCGTGACCGCCAGCGATCCGTTTGGTGCCTATGACATCACCAGTCTGGATGTCGCCATCACCGATCCTTCCAATGCCACCAGCACGGTGAACCTCACCAGCACCGTCGCCAGCACCACCAGCTCGAAGACCTTCGAATACTCCTGGCTCGCCGGTCCCAGCGACGGCGGTTACATCATCCAGGCTACCGCGAAAGAAGGCACCGAGGGCATCAACGCCGTTTCCTCACTGCCATTGCAGGTTGCCTCACTCGACCTCGGCACTCCGAGCACCACCACCTTCACCGACTCCAGCGGAAACTCAGTCCCGAGCTACACCACCACCGGACCAGTGTATGTCCAAGTCGTGGATCGCGACCAAAACACGAACTCCACCGTCGCGGAGACCGTCACCGTCGTCGTCACCACCAGCAATGGTGATAGGGAAACCATCACCCTTACGGAAACCGGCGTGAACACAGGAATTTTCAGCAGCGCCGCCATCACTACCAACACCAGCGCGGTGACTCAGGCGAACAACGCACTTAACGTCGTCGCCGGAGCCACGCTTGCCGCCAACTATGTCGATCCGACCGATCCTGCCGACACCTCCAGCGCTTCGGCTTACATTTCGACTCCTTCGGCCTCGGCCGTGGCGAGTGTGTTCAAGACCCTGATTTCTCCCACCAATGGCAAAGCCCTCGTCGGTGGCACGGTTTCCTATAACATCACCGTCACCAACCCCGGCACCGTCAACCTCAGCACCGTCGGTCTATCGGACGCTTTCCCCGCAGCCAACCTCCAGTTCGCCAGCGCCAGTATCGCTCCGACCACCACCGGCAGCGGCACCTTGGGCTGGACGGATGTCGGTCCTCTTGCCGGGGGGCAGAGTGTCTCGCTCACCGTTAATTTCACCGCCCTCGCCGCGGGTGCCACGATCACGAACTCCGCATCGGTCAGCGGCACCGCCACCGCCGGCCCATCCAGCGCGAATGTCATGATTGAAAAACCCGGCGTCACCGTCACGAAAACCCTTCTCACGCCGTCATCGGGCCCGGTTTACATCGGTGATACGGTCGTCTGGCGCATCGTGGTCCAGAACTCCGGCAGCACCAGTCTCACCACGGTACCTCTATCGGACAACTACAGCGGCGGCGCGCTCACCTATGTTTCCGCCACCACCGCGCCAGATTCGGTCGGCACCGGTTCGCTCCTTTGGAACAACATCGGCCCCATCGCGGCGGCTGGCACCAAGACCATCGACGTAACCATGACGGTCAAGGGGACTTCGAATCCCACGACCAACACCGCAGACGTTTCCTATGCAGTCGATGCCAGTGGAAACTCCGTTTCTCCATCAGTAAGCTCGGCAAGCGTCCAGACCATCGGTGGTTCTATCGGCACCACGATTTTCAAGGACATGAACAACAATGGCGTCTTTGATTCCAACGAAGGCATCCAGAACGTTTACGTCTATTCGGACACCAACGGCGACGGCATCCGTCAGGCAACCGAACCATTCGGCATCACCGACTACTACGGGGCTTACTCGATCTACAACCTGCCCGTGGCTGTTGCCGGCACTACATATAACATCAAAGTGGACGCCACCACGCTGCCCGCCGGACTTACGACCGTGGTGGTCGATCCCGACGCGACGAAAAACGGCCAAACCTCCATTACGCTCACCCGCGCCGCCTTGGACAACACCAGCGCGAACTTCGGCTATCGCGGCACCGCATCCGTCAGCGATACGGTTTGGCTCGATGTCAATGGAGACGGCGTGCTGGATGTTACGGACCGCAGGATTTCCGGCGTGAAAGTCTTCGTTGACCAGAACAACAACGGCACCGTCGATGCGAACGAGCCCTTCGCGATCACCGATGCGAATGGAAATTACCTCATCTCGAACCTGCCGGACTTCACCTGGACCGTCGCCATCGACACCACCACGCTGCCTGCGGGAGTTTCTCCGACCTTCGATCTCAATGGCATCGCGACTGCTAACAAAACCAGCGTCGTTCTCGCCGCCGGCCAGGCACGCACGGATGTCGATTTCGGCTACGTCGGCAGCGCTTCGATCGGCACCAGCATTTACAACGATCTCAATGGTGATGGCACGAAAGCCGCCACCGATCCGGGACTCGCCGGCGTGAAAGTTTTCATCGACCTCAATGCGGACGGCGTCCGTCAGGCCAATGAGCAGTTCGCCACCACCGACGCGAGCGGCGCCTATCTCATCAACGGCCTCACTGCTGGCACCTACACCGTGGTCGTCGACACCACCACGCTCCCAGGCGGTGTGACGATCAAAGGGGACCCGGATGTCACGAAGGACGGAAAAACCACCGTCACTCTCACCTCCGCCCAAGCGCTCACCACCGCGAACTTCGGCTATCAGGGCAATGCCAGCGTCGGCGACCGTGTTTGGAACGATCTTAATGGCGACGGCGTGCAGGACACCACCGATCTAACCATCAGTGGCGTGAAGGTCTTCATCGACCTCAACGCGAACGGCACCCGCGATGCCAACGAACCATTCGCCACCACGGATGCTTCCGGAAATTACACGATTACCGGTCTCGCCGCAGGCTCCTACACCCTAGCCGTGGACACCACCACGCTTCCGGCGGGTGTGACGCAAACCGGCGATCCGGATGCGACGAAGGACAACAAGACTGCCGTCACCCTTGCCTCCGCCCAAACGCTAACTACTGCGGACTTCGGCTATCAAGGCAATGCCAGCGTCGGCGACTACATCTGGAACGACGCTAATGGCGATGGTGCCCAAAGTGCCACTGAAAAGCCGATTCCCAGCGTGAAAGTCTTCATCGACCTCAATGCGAACGGCACCCGCGATGCCAACGAGCCATTCGCCATCACGAACGCTTCCGGTGCCTATAACATCACCGGTCTCAATCCCGGCACCTATACTGTCGCGGTTGACTCTACCACCTTGCCATCCGGTACCACCAATACCGGTGATCCGGATGCAACGAAGGATGGAAAAACCTCTGTCACTCTTGCTGCGGGTGTTCCCAATACCACCACCGATTTTGGTTATCAGGGGAACGGGGCGATCAACGCCATCGTCTTCCTCGACCGCGATGGCAGCGGTGCGCAAACTTCCGGCGAGCCCGGCATCGCGAGCGTCAATGTATTCCTCGACTATAATGGCGACGGCATCCGCCAGGCCTACGAGCCGCAAACCACGACCAGCGTTGCCGGCATTTACAGCTTCACGGGCCTCGTTCCCGGAAATTACAGCGTCGTTATCGTCAGCGCCACAGTTCCTGCAGGCGTCACACAGACCGCCGATGCCGATGTGACGAAGGACAACAAGACCACCGTTACCGTTACTGCCGGAACCACCAACACCACGCCGAACTTCGGCTATCAAGGCAACGCCAGCATCGGTGACTACGTCTGGATTGATGCGAATGGCAACGGTGCGCAGGACTCCATGGAAATTCCTCTCGCAGGTGTGACCGTCTATCTCGATCTCAACAGCAACGGCACCCGTGAAAGCAACGAGCCTTTCGCTACCACAAATTCATCCGGAGCCTACACGATCAACGGCCTCACCCCCGGCACCTACTTGGTCGCCGTGGATGGCACCTCCTTGCCAGGGGGGGCGACCAACACCGGCGACCCGGACGCAACCAAGGATGGAAAAACCTCCGTCACTCTTGTTGCCGCCCAATCCCTCACCACCGCCGACTTCGGCTATCAGGGCTCTGGTTCCATCGGCAGCACCATCTGGAACGACCTCAATGGCAACGGCACCCAGGACGCCACCGATCTCCCGATCTCCGGCGTCAAAGTCTTCATCGACATCAACAACGACGGCACCCGCCAGACGAACGAACCCTTTGCCACCACCAACGCCTCCGGAACCTACGCCCTCACCGGCCTTCCCGCCGGGATCTATCACATCACCGTGGACACCACCACGCTGCCAGCGGGCGTGACCAACACCGGTGATCCGGACACCACGAAAAACGGCAGGACCGATGTTACCCTCACCGCCGGTCAGAACAACACGACCACCAACTTCGGCTATCAGGGCGACGGGGCGATCAGCGCCATCGTCTTCCTCGACCGCGATGGCGGCGGTGCGCAAAGCTCCGGTGAACCGGGCATCCCGGGCGTGAGTGTTTTCCTCGACACCAACGGCGACGGCATCCGCCAGAGTAACGAACCGCAGACCACAACCGGCAGCTCCGGAGCGTACAGCTTCACCGGCCTCACACCCGGAAACTACACCGTCGTGGTTGTCAGCGCCACGCTCCCAACAGGCGTCACCCAGACTGCCGACGCCGATGTGACGAAGGACAACAAGACCATCCTCACCGTCACCGCCGGAACCACCAACACCACGCCGAACTTCGGCTATCAGGGCAACGCCAGCGTCGGTGACTACGTCTGGAACGATGCCAATGGCGATGGTGTCCAGGGTGCAATGGAAATTCCTCTGGCAGGCGTGATCGTTTACATGGACCTCAACGGCAACGGCACCCGTGAAGCGAGCGAACCCTTCGCCACCACGAATGCGTCCGGCTCCTACACGATCAGCGGCCTCACTCCCGGCACCGCCACCGTCGCCGTAGATGCCGCCACTCTTCCGGCTGGCACCACCAATACCGGTGATCCGGATGCCACCAAGGACGGTCGCACCCCGGTCACTCTCATTTCCGGCCAGTCTCTCACGTCCGCCGACTTCGGCTATCAGGGAAATGCCTCCATCGGCACCACCGTCTGGCTCGATCAGAACGGCGATGGTATAAAAAGCGGCTCCGAGCCCGTGCTCGCCGGCGTCAAGGTCTTCATCGACCGCAACGCCAATGGCATCCGTGATGCGAACGAGCCATTTGCCACCACCAACGCTGCCGGAAACTACCTGATCAGCGGACTCATCCCCGGCATTTATCAAGTCGTCGTGGATACCACCACTCTGCCGGCCGGCGTGAACAACACCGGCGATCCGGATGCGACCAAGGATGGAAAAACCTCCGTCACCCTCGCCGCCGCGCAGAATCTGACCACCGCGAACTTCGCCTATCAGGGCAATGCCACCGTCACCGGTCATCTCTATATAGATACCAATGGCAACGGCACCCAAAACAGTGGTGAGCCCGATCTCGCCAACGTCGATATCCTGATCACCGACAGCCTCGGCAACACCCAGACTGTGTCCACCAACGTGTCCGGAAACTGGACCGCCGCTGTCACTCCCGGCACCACCACCGCCGACGTGCAGGAAAGCGATCCGCAATATCCGACCGGCTATGTCCGGACGGAAGGGAGTGATCCCACCACCTTCACCGCGGTTTCCGGCAGCAGCACCTACGGGGGCACGGACGGCTATTTCCTTTCCGGTTCCATCAGCGGTTCCGTCCTAGCCGATACCAATAACGACAACACCGGCGACTCTCCTCTCAGCGGTGTCGTTCTCACCCTCGTCGATACCAACGGCACTCCGGTCCTCAATGGTGGAAACCCGGTTACCGCTGCCACTGCGTTCGATGGAGGTTACAGTTTCGGCGGCCTTCCTCCCGGCACCTATGGCGTTGTGGAAACCCAACCTTCCGGCTATAACAGCGTGTCCGACAAGGATGGTGGAAACCCGAATGAAATCCGTCCCGTCACCGTCACCGCAGGTGTGGCGAACACCGGCAACAACTTCGTCGAAATCGAACTCGGAGTCATCAGCGGCTACGTCCTGTTGGACACTGACAACAATGGCAGCGGTGACTCATCACTTGCCGGCGTTGTCCTGAATCTGCTCAATGCATCTGGCAGCCCGGTCCTCGACGGCCTAGGCACGCCGATCCAAGTCACCAGTGGTCCGGGAGGATTCTACAGCTTTACCCTCGTTCCTGTCGGCAGCTACCGCGTCTCGCAGAGCCAGCCCGCCGGTTATGGCAGCGTCAGCGATGTGGACGGAGCTAACAACAATGTCATCGGCGATGAAACGCCGATCCTCGTGACTCCCGGCCTTGTGGTCACCAACCGTAATTTCGTGGAAATCCAATTCGGCTCCATGGCTGGTTCCGTGAGCAAGGATTCCGACAACAACGGCAGCGGCGATGCGGCGTTCGCAGGCGTGAGCCTGACGCTTCTTGACGGTTCCGGAAACCCCGTGGACGGCGATCCGAACACCAACGGAGTCCAACCGTTCACCCGCGTTTCGGATGTGAATGGCAATTACTCCTTCACCAATCTTTTCCCCGGCAGCTATCAGATCGCGGAAACCCAGCCATCCGGCTACGGCAGCGTTTCCGACGTGGACGGAGGAAACCTCAATCTCATTGGCAACATCGCCGCGCTCACCGTGGCTCCCGGTCAGAATGTCACGGGCCGTGATTTTGTGGAAATCGAACTCGGCTCCATCAGCGGCTTTGTCTATGTGGGAGCCTCACCCCTTGCCAATATCACCCTTACGCTTCTCGACAGTTCCGGAGATCCGGTCGATGGCGATCCGAACACTCCTGGCGTCCAGCCCGTCACCACAGTCACGGATTCCAACGGTCACTACACCTTCACTGGCGTGACTCCCGGCAACTATCTCGTCGCCCAGACCCAGCCGTTCGGTTATAACAGCTCCGGCGACAAGGACGGCGGCGACCTCGACATCATCGGCGACCTCACCCCCATCACCGTTCTTCCAGGTCAGGAAAGTGCGGGCAACAACTTCGCCGAAACCCTCGACACCTGCCCGGACACCTGGGCCGAGTGGAAGTTCCAACACCCGGGAGAGGCCGCTTTCGGAAACCCTGACGACGACGCTCTCGACAACCTCAGCGAGTTCGCCTTTGCCAAGCCCGCCACCAGCGGGGCGGGTGACGCGTGGCACATCCAGCCGTCTGTTTCCGCACCGGGCACTATCGAAGGCGTGTTCACCCGTCCGAAGGGTGCGTGGCAGAACGTGACCTACAGCCTTGAGTATATCGACAGAATTTCCAGTCCCATCATCTGGGCCGCTTTCGAAATTATCCCCGTCATGGTCAGCGTGGTTGACAACGGCGACTGCACCGAAACGATCACCATCAAGGATCTCGAAACCCTCACCGGCATGCCTGATGGAAAAGGATTCGTCCGCATCCGCGCTGATCTCGATGAGGACAATGATAACTCGATCGACCACACCTCCTACACCGAGGTCGAAGGCTGGAAGGAAACCGCGCTCGGCCTCTGCTGCCGCACTTACAGCAATCCATTCCTCCGCAGCACCGTCTTCAACGGCACCATCGACGGTGTCAGCGGACAGACGCTCGACCTGACCACCAGTGCCGGCAGCGTTGATCTCGCCACGCTCTTCACATCGGGTGTCAGCTACTACGCCGAGGTGACGGTGGGGGCTAACGAAGGTCATCGATTCGATATTGTTTCCGCCAGCGGTTCCATCATTACCCTGGCAACCGATACCAATCTTTATTCGGCCGGCGCGCCGTTCAATACGCTAACAGGCTCATTGCCGGCCAGCCTCGCCGGTGACCAGATCGTCATCCGCCGTCATTGGACGCTGGGAGAAATGTTCCCGCCGTCCGGCTTCGGTGCGACTGCCGACCGCAACACGGCCGATCAAGTGCAGCTCTTCGCCAACGGCCAGTGGATCATCTTCTGGCTCTATGACGACGGCGTCCTGCCAGCGCGTTGGGTGAAGACCGGCGATAACACCTATGCCGACCAAGGCGCGAGTGTCATCCCGCCCGGCCAAGGACTATTCTTCAACAACCGCACCGCAGCCATCTCCATCCTCGCTTATGGTGAAGTTCGTGAAAATGACTTCGTCCGGCCGATTGCCCAAGGTTCAAACCTCATCGCAGGGGGCTATCCCGTCGATCAATCGCCGACTGCTATCGAAGGCCGCAGCATGACCACTACCGCCGGCTTCTTCGGCTCGCGGGACATCGCCACCGCTGATACCTTCTACGTCTGGGATGGTGATGCCACGCCCGGAACCAGCGGCTACAGCAGCTATTTCCTCAACAACAACGCCCCGCGTGTGCCGTCCGTGATCAAGTGGGTAAAGATCGGCGATTCCAGTCTCCTTTCGCGCGATGCGGAAATCTTGTTGAAGGGGGATGCCAGCGTTTTCCTCCGCTCGAAGAACGGTTTGAACGGATACACCGCTCCAACTCCTTGGTTTCCTTGATTTGCCGTCGATAATTAAGATACCTGAATTATCAAATCGTCCTTTATTTTTCCCCATCAATCCGGTAAATCCGCCTTGCACCCCCAGAGACTTCAATGAAAGCCCGCTTTACCCCGCTGTTAGCGCTCACGTTTCTGCTTGGAGCTGGATCCGCCCGCTCGCAGACCCTCAACTGGTCGAGCCTGACTGGCAGCGACATCGTGGACAGCCAGGGGATCGCGCTGGCGCAAAACACCTACGTCTTCGAACTGGGTGCGTTCGCGTCCGGATTCACGCCCGAAGAAAGCAACATCAGCCAGTGGACGGCCAACTGGCGCGTGTTCGACACCGCGTCCTACACATACGATCAGAACACTTCGACGGGCTATTTCACCGGCACCGAGAACGTCCAGAATGTCCCGGGCTATATCAGCATGTTCCAAGGCCTGAGCGCCTATCTGTTTGTCAGAAACAGCACCGACACGGAATTTTTCCTCGCCCGGCCGGGCGATACCAACGCCTGGAAATTTCCCACACTGGATCCGGGTTGCTGTCCGAACGGCGAGGTGACCACCTGGTCCGTCAGCAATCTCACTACCGACACGCCGATCTGGGGAACCCAGGGCGGCATCGAAGGCGGCGGTAGCGGAATCCTGGGAAACTACGATCTGCAAACCTACGCCGTTCCTGAAACCAGTTCATCGCTGCTCGCCCTTATCGGCGGTGGTTGTTTTCTCCTGCGCCGCCGCAGGGGAAATGCCTGATAGTTGTGGCTATCAACTTCATCCTCCATCATGAAAGTCTTCCCGCACTGGAAATACTTTCTAATAGCGCCGCTGCTGTTGGCCGGGCTTCAAGCCGAGACGATCAATTGGTATAATACCCCGCAGAAGACGAACCTTACCAGCACCGGCCAGAACATGGACGGTGCTTTTCAATTTCAGCTCGGCGCGTTCACCAGTGGCTTTGTTCCGGCGGTTGGCAACATCAGCCAATGGACATCCCATTGGGTTTCGGCAGACGCCGCATCTTACAATCCGGATCTTGCTGCCAGGTCGTTTGACAAAAGCTTTACCGTTACCGGAAATGCAGCCCCTTTTACGGTCGGTGCGAGTGCCTACGTTTGGGGACGTAGCGCCGGGTTGACCAAGGATGAGTGGATTCTCTTCCGCAAATCAACCTGGACATGGCCCGCTCCAAACCCGATGGATCCGTTCGGCCTGTCATGGAACGCGGCTACGGCGGACCAAGTGGTTCTCGGAACCATCAACTCCAGCGGCAGCCCGTTCCTGATGAAATCCGCCGCGGTTTCCTCGTATCCGCAATGGGCTGTCGCGGAGCTAACAAACGAGCCGCAGAACGCCGTCTCTCAGGATCCCGATCACGACGGTGTTTCCAATCTGATAGAATTCGTCTTCGGCACCTCGCCGCTGGTGCCGAACGCCGCCACTTTCGCGCCGCTTTCGCTGGTGGACGTGAGCGGTCAGAAATTCCTGCAAATCAGCATACCGCGCCGCATCGATCATCCGGCGACGCTGGTGGTGGAAGTGTCCGGTGACCTGAGCCAGTGGAATTCCGGTCCATCCTACACGGTGACTGTGGAGGACAGTTCTGCGGCCTTGATCATCCGCGATCTCACGCCCTACAATCCGGCCAATCCGAAACGTTTCATGCGTTTGAAAGCCACCCTGCCATGAATCATCCATCCGCCAGCCAGTATGCCAGACCGGCACCATGGCTGTTGGATTTTGTGATTCTGTTTCTCGCGCTCGGGGGCTTCGCAGTGAACCTGCTGCTGCTCGTCAGGCGGGTGACGGATACGGATCTTGGCATCGCCGGTTGCAGCGGCGGCAGTGCGTGTGAGGAAATTCTCGCTTCGCCGTGGTCGCAGGTTTTCGGCATTCCGATCACCGTCTTCGGGCTGATGGTTTATTCCTGCGTGATGTTTTCGCTCGCTCAAACCGGCCGACGCCTTTTTGCCCCGCTGCTCGGAACCATCGCAGGGACCGCGGTTTGGTTGGTGTTCGCGCAGGCGGTCCTGTTGGGGAAATTCTGTCCTTGGTGCATGGGTGCGCATGCGCTGGGAGCGGTCATCGTCTTGCTTGGAATGGTTAGGCTCTTGATGTTTGAAAATGGAGGAACCGGCCGTGTTGCATTCTGGGGTTCCATCGGGTTTTTCGCCATCGGTCTTTCCCAGCTTTACGGCCCGTTGCCTGCGACCCACCGGATCAATGCGGTCACCGCACCCGCTGTTTCGGAACCCGCCGGCGTCCATGCCCGCGGTGACGGACGCAAGGTGAGCTTCGCCAACGGCGGCCGGACCTACAACGTGAGCACGCTGCCGCACCTTGGATCGGAAGAGGCCGGGCATGTGTTGGTCGAGTATTTCGATTACCAATGCCCTGCCTGCCAGACGATGCGCGGTTACCTCTCGGCTTTGATCGAGAAACACCCACGCGATGTCTGTGTGATTGTGCTGCCCGTCCCTCTGGACGGTGGCTGCAATCGTTCGATGGACCCGCTGGATGCCGGTCATCCGGGAAGTTGCGAGTATGCGCGCCTCGCCCTCGCAGTTTGGAAATCCTATCCAATCGGCTTTGCTGAGTTCCATGAGAAATCCCTCAAAAACGCTTCAATCAGGGAATCTCAGGCATTGGCTCACAAAATGATCCCACATGACAAACTGGATGCTGCGCTCACAGATCCGTGGATCGACGAACTCATCGCCGCAAACATCGCGGACTGGGTCGCATTTTCCGGTGAGACGAAAAAACTCCCGAAGCTCCTCATCACCGGCAAGCGCATCCTCCACGGCCTGCCCTCCGGTGAGGCGGATTTCATCCGCGTGATGGAACAGGAACTCGGGCTTCAATAGGAAACGCCGTTACAAGCGGTGGTTTGCGAGTTTGCAGACCCGCTTGAAATGGAGCGGATCAACCGGATTGATCGAAAGCCGGGTGCCTTTCTGACAGACGACCATTTCGCGAAGCACGGAGTCCGCTTTGAGGGATTCAAGGGTGAGCATTTCCTTGAATTTTCCGACGAACTCGAAATCCACGAGCCACCAGCGCGGGTTTTCCGGCTTCGACTTGGGATCGTGGTATTCGCTTTTCGGATCGAACTGCGTGGGATCTGGATAGGGCTGGCCAACGACACGGGCGATGCCGGTGACGCCCGGTGGCTTCGCGTTGGAATGATAGAAAAGCGCGAGGTCGCCCGCTTTCATTTCCTTCCACATGTAGTTCCTCGCCTGATAGTTCCGGACGCCGCTCCACGGCTCCTGTTTGACCTTGGCGAGGTCGTCGATGCCGAAGACATCGGGTTCTGATTTGATCAGCCAGTAGCGCATGGGTGATCAGGCGATGGCTTTGACGAGATCCGCTTTCGGAGCGGGCAGGGGAAGGTGCTCGGGGCCGAGTTCCAGTCCTTTCGCTGCGCGGACATCAGCTTCGATGGCATCGAGAACGTCGAGCTCCGGACGGAAGTTCGCGGCGTGATAGGAGCTTCTGACGAGCGGCCCGCTGGCGACGTGGCGGAAGCCTTTTGCAAGGGCAATTGCCTTGTATTCGTCGAAGGCGCCGGGGGTGATGTATTCCACGACGGGGAGATGTTTTTGCGTCGGCCGCAGGTACTGGCCCATGGTGAGGACGGTGACGTCATGAGCGAGCAGGTCGTCCATGGCGCGCAGGATTTCCTCGTGGCGCTCGCCGAGTCCTAACATGATTCCGCTTTTCGTGGCGACCTTGTTGTTCACCATCGCCTTGGCTTTTTTCAAAACCGTCAGGCTGCGCTGGTATTGGGCGCGGGAGCGGACGAGGGGGGTGAGCCGCTCGACGGTTTCCAGGTTGTGGTTGAAGATGTGCGGGCGGGCGTCCATCACCATTCGGAGAGCCCAGTCGCGGTCGTTGAAATCCGGCACGAGGACCTCGATGATGATCTCGGGATTCGCCTCGCGGACGGCGTGGATGGTTTGTTGGAAATGCTCGGCTCCACCATCCCGCAGATCGTCACGGGCGACGGCGGTGATGACCACGTGGCGGAGGTTCATCCGGCGGGTGGCCTCGGCGACGCGTTGTGGTTCGTCGGATTCGAGCGCGTCCGGCTTGGCGGTTTTCACGGCGCAGAAGCCGCAGGCGCGGGTGCATTTGTCACCGGCGATCATGAAGGTGGCGGTGCCTTGGCCCCAGCATTCCCAGCGGTTCGGGCACTGGGCTTCCTCGCAGACGGTGACCAGCTTCAGGTCGGTGATGAGGGACTTGGTGGACCAGAATGCGGGATTGTTTGGGAGTCTCACCTTGATCCAGTCCGGCTTCTTATCCCGGTGCAAGGTCGGATCCATCTTCATTTTCGGGCCGCAACTGCTCATATCGGCGGGACCGTAGTCCTGCGGGTGGCGGCGGGAAAGCGGAAAGTGGGTGTTTCTACGGTCATCTCGAAACGCTGCTCACCACCACGATTCCATCTGCAAGCCCCACGTGAATCCGGACGATTCGTTCGCGTAATCGAGCCCGCCGACGCTGCCTTGCAGGCCGTCGCTCCACTGGGCGTAGGTGACGAAAGCGCGGATCACCGGGCGGGTGAAAAACTCGCTGCCGAGGGCGATTTCCGGGGCAAGCGTGATTTTTCGAAGTGTCCCGCTGGGGCCGTAGGCGGAGTCGGTCACGTAATCGACGCCGGTTTCCAAGGCGATGTTGAAATACTCGTTGATGAACCAGATCGGCCGCACGCCGCCGGAAATCCATTGCTGGTTCAGAGAGGTGTCCCCGAAATCCGTGTATTGATAGACGAGCGCGGTGCCGATGGCCAGTTGCTCCGCAGGTTTGAACACCAGTTGGTCCGTGGCACGGAATCGCCAGGAGTCTTCGGGGTCCGCACGGACGTAATTGTGGGACAGGACGTTAAACATCTCGTAGCCCGAAGTGAAGGTCTTTGCCGGACCAGTGCCGATTTGAAGTGAGGTTTTGTGTAAACTTTCCGCATCAATCAGGCCTTTCTTTGTGCGGACGATCTCCAATGCAACCCCTTGTGAATCTTGAGTGTCGAATGTGGTTTCCTGAGCGGTATTTGGATAGATGCGGGTGTTGCTGTGGGAGTAAATGAGCCCGACCTCGCCGGAGCCCCCCATCAGCGGCCAATCATACCAGCGGATATCCAGATTGGTTTTGCTGAAATCGGCTTGGGCTGGAAACGCGCTTCCGTTGAGCTCGTCGTAAATCGAGCTGTAGGCTCCGTTCCCGATCCACGCGACCGCGAATTTCCCCGTCTCCAGAGGGATGTCCTCGATTCCGCCGCCTGGGCCGCTCATGTCCCAGAAGTAGAAGTCGTTGATGTGGATGTCATGGCGACGGTAGAAGCGCTCGCCGGCCCAGACTTTCGCGCCGGGAGCCCCGGGAATCACATTCGCCACCGACGCCCAGAGTTCCGGCACGCTCAGGTTCGTGTATGCTCCGAAATTTCCGTAAGGATCGTTGAACGCGAGGCGCAGGTTCATTTGCGCGATGGGACCTTTCTGGTCGGTCCCGCTGGCGAAGGCATTGGGGCCGAAAAAGGTTTTGGCGAATGCAAGCTCGCCGTAGTTTTCCGTTTCATTTCCCAAGCGGTATTTGGCGAATCCCGGAATGCCAAAGGGAACCTGCGTGCCCTCCGCGTCCGAGCGGCCGTAACCGGCGCGGAAATAGCCGGAGATGTCGATGTAGCCTTGGAGAATGTCCTCGATCCGTGCGTTCAGCGGGTTTTCAGCGCCGGGCATTCTGGAAAGATCCCGGATTTCGGTGTTTCGCTGGAATTCCCGGTCGGCTTGCTTCCGCCAGATCTGGGCGTTTTCCGCAGCAGTGGGGGCGGCGGGAGCCTCTTCTACTAGGGGCGGAGGGGAGGCCGCCGTCTCTGCGGCGGGTTTGGCCTTTTTCGCCGGTGGCCGCTGTTTCGCGGTCGCGGGAGGTTTGTCGGTGGTTTCGAGTTCCTGGATCCGGGATTCGAGGAGGGAAATGCGCTTTTCGTAGTCCTAGCGGATGGCGTCGAGTTCCGCGCGGAGTTCCTTGGCGTCATTTTCCGCGCCGAGGGCAGGGGTGGCAAAATTCGTGGCCATCCATCCGGCCACCGCGATTTTTTTCCAAAGATTGGCTCTAAACACTCCTCTATCCATGGAATCTGTTCGAGCGCGTCAAGCGGCGAATCATTTTTTGCGGAGTCGGTTTGCACTTGGCGAGGACGGAGCCACGGCCACAATCGCGGCAGTGAATTCAGCGCCTCTTGGAATATTTGACTCGGGTGTCGGCGGGCTGACCGTTGTCCGCGCGGTGCAGGAGCTTTTGCCGACGGAAAACATCCTCTATCTGGGCGATACCGCGCGCCTGCCGTATGGCTCGAAAAGCCCGGAAACCATCCGCCATTTCGCCGACGAGGATGTGCGTTTCCTGATCGCGAAAGGCGTGAAAGCCATCGTCGTCGCCTGCAACACGGCCACCGCGCACGCCCTGCCGAGCCTGCATGAAAAATACCGCATCCCGATCCTCGGCGTGATCGAGCCGGGGGTGGAGGCCGCGCTTGCGAACCCGGACGCCCAGCGCATCGGCATCATCGCCACCCGTGGGACCATCGGATCGCACGCTTATCAGCACGCCCTCGCGCTGCGCCGCACCGGGCTGCTCATCCATGCCCAGGCCACTCCGCTGCTGGTGCCTTTCATCGAGGAAAACTGGATCGATCATCCCGCGACGCGCCAGGTTTTGCAGACCTATCTCGATCCGCTGGTGGACAAAGGCATTGATACCCTGATGCTTGCATGCACGCACTATCCGCTGCTGATCCCTGTTCTAAAGGAAATCCTGCCAGCCGATGTCCGCCTCGTGGACTCTGCCACTACCTGCGCGGAGCATTTGAAAAAGGAACTCACGCGCCTGGAAATGCTCGCCACCGATCCCGCGGACGGCGAACTGGAGCTGCATTTGACCGACATTTCCGATGAATTCGAGTCGCTCGCCCGCCAATTTCTCAAACGCTCGCCCGGACGGATTTTCCGCGCGATGCTCGGCGTCTGAAAGCGCAAGTTATTGTCTTGAATCCCCGCTGCTTTATTGAACAGATCGCCCTTTGAAGAACCTCCTCATCCGCAACATGAAATTATTTGGAACCGACGGCATTCGTGGCCGGGTGAACGAGTATCCGATCACCGCTGAAATCGCCCTGCGCATGGGCAAGGCCGTGGCAAATGTCCTGCACACCGCCGAGCCGAAGCGCAATCGCGTGATCGTCGGAAAAGACACGCGCATTTCCGGCTACATGCTGGAAACGGCGCTCACCAGCGGACTGGTCTCGATGGGCATGGACGTCTATCTGGTCGGCCCGCTGCCGACCCCGGCAGTCGCTCATTTGATCAAATCCATGGGGGCCGCCGCCGGGATCATGATCACCGCCTCACACAATCCGTATGAGGACAACGGCATCAAGATCTTCGGCACTGACGGCTACAAACTCTCGGACGAACTCGAATCCCTGATCGAGCGACACATCCTCGGCGATGAGCCGGAAACCGCGCCCTTGCACCCGAAATTCATCGGCAAGGCCCACCGCATCGACGACGCGCGCGGCCGCTACATCGAGTTTGCAAAACAAACGGCCGACAACATCTCGCTGCACGGCATGAAGATCGTGCTCGATTGTGGAAACGGCGCTGCCTATTCCATCGCTCCCGTCATTTTCAGCGAACTCGGTGCCGAAGTCATCACTCTGGCCACCACACCGGACGGCCTCAATATCAACGCCAACTGCGGCGCGCTCCATCCGGAAAACGCCGCCGCACTCGTCCGCCAACACAACGCGGACATCGGCATCTCGTTCGACGGCGATGCTGACCGCGTCATCTTCACCGATGCGGATGGAAACGTGGTCAGCGGCGACCGCATTCTCGCACTGTGCGCCATCGGCTTGAAGGAGCAGGGGAAACTCAAACACGACACACTTGTCGCCACCATCATGAGTAACCTTGGTCTGATAGAAGCGATGAGGGAGTACGGCATCAAGGTCGAGTGTACCGCTGTTGGCGACCGCAACGTCATCGAGTGCATGCGGAAGAACGGATACAACTTCGGCGGGGAAAACTCCGGCCACCTCATTTTCAGCGACCACGTCACCACCGGCGACGGCATTCTCAGTGCCCTCCAGGTCTTGCGCATGATGCATGAAAAGAACGCGACTCTGGCAGAACTCGCCGGCGTGATGCACGAGTATCCCACGCAGCTTTCCAACATGCCCGTGCCCTCGAAGCCGCCGCTCGACTCGCTGCCGAAGCTCCAGAAACTGATGAAGGAAGCGACCGCCGAGTTCGGTGAAAAAGGCCGCCATCTCATCCGTTACTCCGGCACCGAAAACAAAATCCGCGTACTGGTGGAACACCGGGAACGCGAACAGGTGGAAAGCTGGGTTTCCAAATTCACCACCGCCATCCACGAGGAAATCGTCTGAACCATGTCCGACTCACCGATCTATCCAACTTCGCTTTCCCTCACCCGGAAAATCGGGGATTTTCCCATCGCGGGCATGCCACTGCATGTCCATCACGAGCTGCTGCGCAAGGGGGCGCTAACAAATTTATCCATCCATCCGCAGGCGTGGCTCGATGCGAAAGATGGTGAATTGTTTTCAAACCCAGACGTCCGCACACTCGTCGATGCGGGTGGCACGCCTATCGCCTGGTTGGATGCATCTCCCGATCCATCAAAATCGGCCGTTGCCTCACATTCCTTCGTCATCGTCCATCCGTGGGATCTGCTGAAAGCGAACGAGCAGGTCATCGCCGCGCTGCCTGAGTCATTGTGGCTCGGTGACGTCCATCCGATGGCCGTCATTGAGGGCATCGTCCTGATCGGTGAGGGGACCCGCATCCTTCCCGGTGTCTTCATCGAAGGCAACGCCATCATCGGTGAGAACTGCAAGATCGGCCCAAACTGCTACATCCGCGGCAACACCAGCATCGGCGATGGCTGCCACATCGGCCAGTCCGTGGAGATCAAGAACTGCCTCATTCTATCCAAAACCAACGTCGGCCACCTTTCCTACATCGGAGACTCCGTGCTCGGTGAAAAGGTCAACCTCGGCGCGGGAACCACCACGTCTAACATCCGACATGATGGCAAAAACCATCACTCCATGATCGGGGGAACCCTCGTCGATACCGGCCGCCGTAAGTTCGGCACCATCATCGGCGACGGCGTCCACACCGGCATCAATACCTCCATCTATCCCGGTCGCAAACTCTGGCCCGGCACCACCACGCGCCCCGGAGAAATCGTCCAGCATGATCTGGAAAACCAGTCTCACGATTAGGAAATTTCAACCGCAGATGGACACAGATCAGCACAAATTTGGAACCGCCTCTGAAAAGTGGTTGCGGCGTCTCGCCGCAGCGTTTCCTCCGCAGCCATTCGTTGCGGCGAGACGCCGCAACCACTTTGTTTACCCCTCTCTTCATCCGCGTGCATGTGTGTCCATCTGCGGTTGAAAAACTCTTCAATCTCAAATCTCAAATCTCCAATCCCCAATCTCAAATCTAAATGTGCGGCATCGTCGGATACATCGGAAAAGCAAACGCACCCAAAGTGCTCATCAACGGCCTGCGCCGCCTCGAATACCGTGGCTATGACTCGGCCGGTCTCGCCGTGCTTGATGACGACCGCATCCTCGTCGCGAAGTCGGCGGGCAAGGTCGCAGCGCTCAACGAACGGGCGCGCCACGATTGGGATCCTGAGATTTTCGCCCGCGTCACCACCGGCATCGCCCACACCCGCTGGGCCACCCACGGACCGCCCACCGAAGTCAACGCCCACCCGCACCTCGACCAGTCCGGAGACATCGCGCTCGTCCACAACGGCATCATTGAAAACTACCGCTCACTGCGTGCGCGGTTGGAGGGCAAGGGCCATCATTTCTATTCGGAAACCGACACCGAAGTGCTCGCCCATCTCATCGGCGATTGCGACAAGGGTGATCTTTTCCAAGCGGTCTGCGATGCGCTCCATCAGGTGGAAGGCGCGTTCGGCATCGCCGTTCTATCCAACCAGGAGCCGGACAAGATCATCACCGCCCGCCGTGGCAGCCCCATCGTCATCGGCGTGGGCGATGGCGAGAGCATCATCGCTTCCGACGCCTGCGCCATCCTCGCCCACACCCAGCGCGTGATCTATCTGGATGACAATGACATCGCCATCGTCACGGCGGATTCCGTCGATATCCGGGATCTCAACAACGTCCAGGTCACCCGCGAGATCGCCGAGCTCGGCATGGACGCCGCCGCGACCGAGAAGGGCGGCTACGAACATTTCATGCTCAAGGAAATCCACGAGCAGCCGGAAGCCCTCGGCAACGCTATCCGCGGCCGCCTCGATTTCGAGACCGGTTCGTCGGTGCTCGCCGGCATGGGCACCTCGCCGCGCGAACTCGCCGATCTCACCCGAGTCGTCATGATCGGCTGCGGCACTTCGCTCCACGCCGGGCTCGTCGGTGAATACGCTTTCGAGGATCTGGCGGACATCCATGCGGAAGTCCAACAGGCCGCCGAGTTCCGCTATCGGAATCCCATCATCGGCAGCCGCGACCTCGTCGTCGCCATTTCCCAATCCGGCGAAACGGCGGACACCCTCGCCGCCGTGCGCGAGGCGAACCAGAAGGGCGCATTCGTGATGAGCCTTTGCAATGTCGTCGGCTCCACCATCGCCCGCGAAACGGGCAGAGGGGTCTATCTGCACGCCGGCCCTGAAATTTCCGTCGCCTCCACCAAGGCGTTCACCTGCCAGGTCGCCGTGCTGATCATGATGGCGCTGAAACTCGGCCGTGGCCGCCGTTTCTCGCGCGAGGACGGCATCCAACTCGCCAAGGACATCCGCTCGGTCCCCGATCTCGTTAGCAAGGTCCTCCTCCAAAACGACCGCATCGCCAAGATCGCCGCGGACTACACGACGAACGAACACGCCTTCTTCATTGGCCGCGGACCGATGTATCCCGTCGCTCTCGAGGGCGCGCTGAAGTTGAAGGAAATTTCCTACATCCACGCGGAAGGCTATCACGCCGCCGAACTCAAACACGGCCCGATCGCCCTGCTAGAACAAGGCACGCCCATCATCGCCCTCGCCGTGGACATCCCCGGCAAGGAAAAGACGCTCGCCAACATCGAGGAGTGCCGTGCCCGTGGCGCACGCATCCTCGGCATCGTCACTGAAGGCGACCACGAGACCGCCGAGTGCATGGATGACTTCATCACCATCCCGCGCTGCCACCCGCTCGTCGCCACCATCCCCGCCGTCGTCGCGCTCCAGCTTTTCTCCTATCACGTCGCCCGCCTCCGCGGCTGCGAGATCGACCAGCCGAGGAACCTGGCGAAGAGCGTGACGGTGGAGTGATACAGTCATTACTGACTGTTCTTCGGAGAGTGGGAAGTCGGTATCAATTAAATTGATCGTGTGGGTGATACCGTTCAAGTGAAGTTGGGTCCAGTGGGGGCGTCTTGAGGCATACGCATTTGTGAGTCGTGTTTCCAGAAGTGCTCTATGACCGTCCAGCCTAGCTTGGTCGCATGGATATTGTAACTATCACAGCCGGGCGGTGTGTTGGGTTTGAAGTCGGTCCAGTCGAGACGCTTCGCTGATAATTCACGGACACAGTCATGGAACGCAACCCGACCACTCTCACCAGCGAAGTGGGCGACGCGCCCTTCGGACTTCTCCGTAAAAAACGAAGGGTGCAGGCCATGGGGCATCCGCTTCCACATCCGTCCATAGAGGTTGAGGAGCATGATCCCATCGGGAGTCAATTGGCTTGAGAGAAGTCGAACGTAACGGTCGGCTTCACCCTCGAACACTTGTGCGGCAGCCACCAAAGCTTCAGCGGCGCGCGCCACAAGGTTCCCCTCGGTGTATCGGTTGACCTGTGTGACCATTAGATCGAAATGAAGCGATGACGTGTCATCCCAACCCATCTTTAGCACCTTGAATCGTATGTTGCACATATTCAGCATTTTACGCCAGTTGAAAGAGTGCTTCTGGCACTACATTCCGCGCATTTTGTTAAATTGTGATTCTTTGGAGGCCGCCGGGAGCGGGGGAAATTCCTAGTTTCGCGTAAATCCTGCCCAGTTCTTCCTCGGGACGGGTGGCTTGCCGGATGTGGAGGGTTTTGCCGTCCC
>Ga0209512_1000542_pt1 | contig 59842 bp, 44 predicted proteins | sample frozenSSSSmetaG_FD_184142 | JGI IMG/M metagenome (GOLD analysis project Ga0209512, IMG submission 184142) | Glacier valley bacterial and archeal communities from Borup Fiord, Nunavut, Canada, to study Microbial Dark Matter (Phase II) -... | ecosystem: Environmental > Aquatic > Freshwater > Ice >...
TAGGCGCGGTTTTCGAACTCATCGGCGGGGTCAGGAAAAACCGTCGGTTCCGCACATGCACGCCCCGTCCATGGAAGCAAATCCAGCGATCCGCACCCCGGAAGAAGACGGCGAAGAAGACGAAGAAAGAAGAGTATTGAGCGAAGTTTTTGAAGAAGACGCTTTCCTAACACCATGCGCTTTTCAAACCGCCAAGTTCATGCGCTTTTCAAATCGCCGCCCACACTTACTGGGTTCGTGCGACAAATCCTTACGGCGTCGCCGATTCCAGAACCGCAGTCGTCACTGTCAACCCAGTCCTTTATGCGGATTGGCTTGTGCAGAACGGCCTTCCGTCCAATGGCATCGGACTGGGTGCGTTCGGTGCTTCGCCCAATCAGGACGGGGTGCCGAACCTCTTGAAATACGTCTTGGGAATGAAGTCCGATGAACGTTTCGATGCAACTCACGGTCCGCAGGCAGGAACCCGAAATATCGGCGGCGACGTTTATCTTACCCTGAGATTTGCCCAGTCGCTGACCGCTCCAGCAGCCCAACTCTTCGTCGAGGAATCCACGAATCTTGGCGATTGGACTCCGACTGCCATTGAATGCGGACCTTCCTACGACAATGGCGACGGCACGAAGACCCGGACATTTCGGCACACGCAGCCGATGGGATCTGGATTGAGTGGCGACCTCCGATTGAAGGCTTCGTCGAATTAGGTTCTGTTAAACCATCAATTCTCCGCCAGCCAGGCGTCCATGCCGCCGGTCACGTTTTTCACGCGGGTGAATCCGTTGTTTAACAGGAATTGGACCGCCTTTGCGGAACGTCCGCCGGATTTGCAGTGGATGAGGATGTCGCAATGTGTCGGGAGCGTGATCATTTCCTCCGGCAGGGTCTTGAGAGGAATGAGCTGAGAACCCTCGATGTGGGCGACGGCGTATTCGTTGGGCTCGCGGACGTCGATGAGCATGCCCTGGAAATCCCCGGCGAGGATTTCACGGAGTTCGGAAGTGGTGATGGAGTCCATGGAGTCGTTAGGGATTTCGCAGTTGGCGGAGGCGGTGGTTTCGGAATTGGAGACAGAGGAAATCTCAGGGTGATCGCCGCACAGCCGGCAGGCGGGATCGCGGCGGAGGGTGAGGGAGCGGAAGCTGCTGTTGAGCGCGTCGTAAATCGTCAGCTTGCCGAGCGGCACCTGGCCGATGCCGAGGATGAGCTTGAGCGCCTCCATCGCCTGCAGCGATCCGATGATGCCCGGCAGCACGCCTAACACCCCGGCATCCTGACAGGAAGGCACACTCCCCGGCGGCGGCGCGTTGGGCAGCAGGCAGCGGTAGCAAGGCCCGCCGAGATGCGGAGCGAAAACAGCGCCCTGCCCTTCGAAGCGGTGGATCGCGCCGTAAACGAGAGGTTTCTTTTGGAAAAACGCGGTGTCGTTCGTTAGGAAGCGGGTGGGAAAATTGTCCGAGCCATCGACGATGATGTCATATGAAGCGGCGATCGCCATCGCGTTGTCCGGAGTGAAACGCAACGGATGAAGCTCCACCGTGATGTGCGGATTCACCTCGCGCAGACGGGCGGCGGCGCTTTCGAGTTTCGGTTTCCCCACCCACGATTCGCCGTGGAGGATCTGACGCTGGAGATTTGAAGCGTCCACCACGTCCGCATCCACGAGGCCGATCCTGCCGACTCCCGCCGCAGCCAGATAGAGAGCGGACGGCGAACCCAGCGCACCGGTTCCGATCAGCAGGACCGAGGCGTTTTTCAAACGGAGCTGCCCCTCCATCCCGATGTCCGGAATGATGAGGTGACGCGAGTAGCGGAGCAGTTCCGCCGATGAAAGTCCGTCTGCCATGGCGGCGGCACCATGCAACGGAATCGACTCACTTCCAAGGTGGAAAACTGTTTTGCGCGGGCGGGAATTGTGATAGCGTGTTTCCATGTCAGAAGTTCTTTCCTCATTCCAACTGAGCCCGGGCGACGCCGCTCCGCACTTCTCCTTGCCGGATGCCAACGGCAGACTTGTCGACCGGTCCGATGTCGCCGGAGACCGCGGTTTACTGGTCGTTTTCGCCTGCAACCACTGTCCCTTCGTGATCCATCTGGCCGATGCGCTCGATGAATTGGCCAAGGAAATCGCAACCCAGGGAGTCAACACGGTCGCCATCAATCCAAACGACCTCGCCCGCTATCCGCAGGACGGCCCGGAGCACATGAAGGCCTTCGCCATCGACCACCATTGGGATTTCCCCTATCTGCTCGACGAATCCCAGGAAGTCGCCAAAGCCCACGGAGCCGCCTGCACGCCGGACTTTTTCCTGTTCACCGCCGATAACCAACTCTTCTACGCCGGCCAGTTCGACGACTCCCGTCCGCGCAGCGGCACCGAACCCCACGGGGGCGACCTCCGCGAAGCTGTCCGCCGCATGCTCGAAGGCGAACAACCCCTCGCCCGCCCTTACCCCAGCAGCGGCTGCAATATCAAGTGGAAGCCAGGGAACGAGCCGGTATTCGCATGACCAGGGCCACCTCATTTTGAAACCGTTGGTTTTCAAGTGCTTTTGCAGTGGCGGCGGACCGAGGCTGCTGCGTCTCGCAGCATCGTCACATTGCGGCGAGACGCAGCAACCACCTTTTCGCGTGGCCCGTCCTTGAGACACAGTCACTTCCAAAATGAGGTAGCCCTGTTCGCGTGACAAACCCTTGTTGACCCCGAGGACGCGGTGAACAATCCTTCCCCGTGCGTTCGATTTTAATCACCGGAGGAAATGGCGGACTGGGCCTCGGCATCGCGCGATATTTCCTCAAGCATGACGCCGAATCCAAAATCTGGCTCGGCGTCCGAAGAAACCGCGAGCAGGCGGAAATCCTCGCGAACGAATCCGCCGGACGCTGCCATTTGATCGATCTCGAAGTGACCGATCCCGCCGATTGGCAGACAGCGGTGGAGAAAATCACGACCACCGATGGGCGCCTCGACGTGCTGGTGAACAACGCCGGCCTGCACCGCGATTGCCTGCTCGCCGCAATGCCGCCAGAAACGTGGCACTCGGTGATCGCCGCGAATCTCGATGCTGTTTTCCACGGCTGCCGCGCGGTCGTCACGCCGATGATGCGCCAGCGGTTCGGGCGGATCGTCAACATCGCCTCGCTCAGCGCCGTGCTGCCGCCGCTCGGGCAAACGAATTATGCGGCGGCGAAGGCGGGTGTGGTCGCTTTCAGCCAGACGCTGGCGAAGGAAGTCGCCCGCTCCGGCATCACGGTGAACTCGGTTTTACCCGGCTTCATCGACACCGATGCCCTCGGCGAAATGGACGCCGAGTCGCGGAAAAACGCCCAGCGTGGCATCCCGATGCGCCGTTTCGGAAAGCCCGAGGAAGTCGCCGCTGCGGTTTATTTTCTGGCCAGCGCGGACGCGGCCTATATCACGGGCTCGGCGCTGAAAATCGACGGCGGCATTCTGTAATTTTTCCCAATCAATCATGCAAGGCGACGAACTCCGGCAGAAAATCAAGGAAGTGATGGTGGATGAACTCATGCTCGAACAGGACCCGTCGGAAATCGGCGACACCACTTCCATTTTCGGAGCCGGTGGACTGGGCCTCGATTCGGTGGACGCGCTGCAGTTGGTCGTCGGGCTGGAAAAACATTTCGGTCTGAAAATCGGCAACTCGGATGCGGCGAAAGGCATCTTGGAGAGCGTGGAAACCATCGCGAAGGAGATCGAAAAATCCGCCTGAGCGCTGGTCTCCCACCGGATGGCATGAAAGCGTTTTTCATTTTCCTGCTGAAGCTGGTCCTTACCGCGCTCTGCCTCTGGTGGGCGTTCTCGCAGGTGAAATTCGACCGCTCGGTTTTCACGAAACCGGGTGCCGTCGATTACCGCTGGCTCGCCGCCGGGGCCGCTCTCGCCGGGACTTCCGTCTGCCTCCACGGCACGCGCTGGTGGTTTTTCCTACTTGGCCAATCGCTGCCCGTCAGCCTCGGCCGCGCGGTGGAGTTGACGATGATCGACGGCCTTTTCAGCCTCGCTTCCGTTAGCGGTCTCGGCGGCGATGCGGCGCGCATCATCCTGCTGATGCGCGATCATCCCGGGAAAAAACTCGTCATCGCCATGGCCGTGATGGCGGACCACCTCGCGGGCATGGTTTCGCTCGCGCTGCTGTTTTTCATCATCAGCGCCGCGCGGTTCGACGCGCTCGCCGGCCAAAGTCTGCTAGGCCGCGGCGTGATCCACTTCGCCTGGTTCTATTTGGGAGGCGGACTGGCAATGGTCGTGCTCATCTTCATCTGCGCCTCGCCGCCCGTCCACCGCCGCATCCACGGCAACGACCGCTTCTCCCGCTGGCCGATGATGAAACGCATCCCGGAAATCTACGACGTCTATCGGAAAAACTGGAAACACGCGCTCGCCGGACTGGGCGTTTCCTTCCTCATGCTCGCTGCGTATTTCTCCTCCTACTACTGCGGTATGCGCGCCGTCGGCGGCACCTCCAGCTACGGCGCGGTGGTTTCGGCGATGCCGGTGATCGACTCCATCAGCGGCATGCCGATCTCGATCGCCGGGGTGGGCGTTAGAGAAAAACTCTTTGAAATCCTCATGAAGGACCTCGCCGGTGTGAAACCGGAAACCGCCGTCGCCGCCTCACTCGCTGGCTTTTTCTGCAACGCGCTGTGGGCGCTCCTCGGCGCCCTGTTTTTCCTCAGGAAACGCGACCGCATCAGCGTCGCCGAGCTGGAAGCGGGCAAGGATTGACGTGGTTGCAATGTGTCCCGGCTGTCTCAACCGGGAGCCGTTCTCCATGCTTTCCATCCGGCCGGAGCGTGCTAGATTTCCCACGTGAACCTGACGAAGTATCACCCCCCGATCCGGCGCCTGCAGGAGGAATTCGCCATGCGCATCGCCCGGCGGAAATACACCGCCGCCCGCGGACCGAGGCCGGAGAAGAGCGGGATCGACATGGACAACAGCGAGCCGTGGATGAAAAATCCGGATTCGATTTCGGACTACTGGTATATCGCCTGCAAGGTCAACAAGCGCGTGGAAACATGGAATCTGAAACAGACGTTCTGGTAAGAATTCTCACCCGGAAACACCGGGTGGTGGTTCTGGGTGGCCTTGCGGTGATTGCCCACGGACTGAGCCGTTCCACTTACGACGGTGACATCTGGTTGGAGCCGCTCGGCTCGGACGTAGAGTGGTGCGCGGCACTGGAAGAAGCTTGCCGTGAATATGGCGGACTGACGCTTCACCGTTTACCGGGATGGGTGCCGGTCTCGGCAGCGGAGCTGGTGGAGGCGGTGGCTGAAACCAGCATGGTTCGGATTCACGGACTCGACTGCCCGCTAGATGTCTTCCGCAAGCCTAACGAAATTTCAATCGATGACTTTGATGCGATTTGTAATCGGGCTGAAAAACGCGGGGACGGGACGTTGCTCCCGCATCCGCTTGATCTGATCCAGAGCAAGCTGGATACCGGACGGGAAAAGGATTTTTACGATATACAACACCTCGAATCCCTGGTGCGAGCCGAATACAAAAAACGTCTCCCGCTGGCGAATCTGGAGGACGCGCAGGAAATGCTCGGGCGCTATTCCGAATGGCAGGTGCTGGTGGCCGCCCTGGAAAATCCGTCGGACGAAGTGCGGGAACTCGCGATGACCCACCTGCGGGAATTCGCAGCGGCCGGCGATCCGTTCTCACAAGCGATACTGGCAGGCCGGGAGATTCCCTGAATCCGCCTCACTGCTTGCCCGAATCGTCCTTGGCGGAAACGCTGTCGTCCGGGGCGAGGATCTCGTTGATCAGGCGCTTGGTGCCGGCATCGGCGAGATTGCTCTGCGGATAGATGTTACGGGCCTTGAGATACCAGGAGAGGGCGGAGCCGGTTTGTTTCGGCGTGCGTTGCTCGAATTGTTTCGCCTTGTCGAGGGCGAGGGTAAAGTCGGCGACCTTTGGCGCTAACAATTCCAGCTCGCGGCCGAGTTTCGGATCGTCGGGAAACTGTTCGCGCAGTTCGGCGAGCTGTTCCCAAGCGGCGTAGCTCTGGCCGACCTTGCTGAATTCCGATGCTTTGCCGAGCGCTGCCTCGATCTTCATGAGGTTGGTCATGATCTGTTTGAAAGCGTCCTCGCGTTTCGCATCGCCCTGAATGGTGGGGGCGATCTCATACTGGCGTTTCGCGATCTCGCGGAAATTGCCCTCGCTCAGCAGGCGGTCGAAGTCATTGCGGGCGGTGATCATCGTACTCGCGCCGGTGATCATCGCGCGGAACTCTGTGAGCTTCGGATTGGTCGGCCAGATCTCGGTGGCGGCCTTGATTTTTTCGGCGGCCTTGTCGTTTTCCTTCGCTAACAAATGTGCCTTGGCTTCCTCGATCGCGAGATCCGAGGCGAGCGTGTAGGCGGCGATGGCGCTGTCCACTTTGGACGAGGGGAAATCCTTGGCGGCGGCTTTGAGGCGGTCGGCGAGTTCCTTGGTCTTGGTATAATCGCGGGCCTGGAGCGTGCCGTAGAGTTCGTTGAGATCGCGGACGTATTGGGCGACGCGCTGTTTCTTCTCATACGGCAGCGTGGCGACGGGACCGAGGTATTCGCCGAGCGCGTAAGCTTCCATCAGCCGCTGCGAGGCGGAGTGGAGTTCGTTGCGGGCGAGCATGAGATCGAAGGCCTCGACGTATTTGCCGACCTCGCGGATGGCTTCGTTAGAGAGCGAGTCGAGCGACGAGACGGTGGGGCTCACTCCAACAGATTCGGAGAAAAGTTTGGAAACATCCGAGTCCTTGTTGATGCGCAGCGTGGAGTCGCCGTCCTTCCAAATCTGGTTGTAGAAGCGCGCGGCCATCAGCACATGCTCGTAACGGCGCTGGACGAACCACTGGACCATGCTGACCTGATACTGCGCCTTGGTGCGGATGGTCTCCGCCTCGGTGCGGACGATGTTGGCTTTCTTGAGCGCCTCGATTTCCGCGATGCGGCGGAGGGTGTTGGCGTACTTGAGGGAGTTGGTGCCGGTACCGGGAGTCTGGGCGGGGGAGTTTTTCGGCTTGCCCTTGTCCTTCACGTCCTTGGATTCGCCGAGGTCCTTGTCCTTTTCGTGGCGCGCGGCCCAATCGCCGCCGGAGATGATGGAAAGTTTTTCCTGCTCGATGGAGTCGTTGAGCTTGTTAAGGCCTTTGACGTCCTGCTTGGCAAGCATGGCCATGTAGATGGATTCCGCGAGTGAGCCGCAGAGGTTGGCGTCGCCCGGATAGGATGAGGCGCTGGGCAGCAGGCGGAAGGCGGCGTAGAGGTCCGGGCCGCCGTCCTTAAAGGGGGAAATCGTCCCGAGAATCTCGGTGATGGTGGCGCGGTATTTGGCGGCCGCATCATCACTCTCCGGCGGCTGGCTGAGGTATTTTTCGAAGCGGGCCTTGAGCAGACGGTTGTCGCCTAACGGAATAGCGACGCCGCCGACGCTGATCGTCTCGGCGGAAGGATCGAGCATCGGGATTTCATTCCCGAGCGGGCCGGCAGCGGGCTTTTCCTTAGCAGGAGCCGGCGCGGTGTCGGTGGGAGTGGATTTTGCCGCAGGCTGCGCGGGCTGGACCGGCGGGGTGTAAACCTGGCCATGGGCGAGACCGGCGAGGCAGAGCGGAATCAGAAAACGGGTTTTCATGAACTGGAAGGAAAGGAATTAGAGGCGGTTGACTCCGGTGGCGACGGGGATGCCGCCCTGCTTGAACTTCACGCGGAAGGCGTATTTCTGTTTCGCGTCGATGTTGAGCTTGTTGAACTCCGGCGGAATCTCGACGCCGACGAACTTGTCACCGCCGGGCGATTCCACCCGCACGCTGACGAGTTGACCGCGGCTGGTGGTCCACTGGAGTTTCTCGTCTATCTGGCCTTCGACGACGTATTCGTTGCCGCGCAGGCTGTTGCCGTTTTCGAGCAGCTCTTCTATCTGAAGGGTGGCGACGTTGCCGAAGCCCGCGGTTTTTTTCCCGATCATGGATTTCCCGGCCACGACGGCCACGACGATGGCGGCGATCGCGCCGATGATGATTCCCGGATGAAGATTGGAGCTAGCGCGGCGTGCCATGGGTGAAAACAGGTGTGAGTTTGAGAATAAGGGAAGAAATCCGCGAAATCGAGGGGGAAAATCAGCTCAATCCCACTGCGGCCGCCGCGCACCGGCCCAAGTGGCGATAAAGGCGACGGCGATGTGGGCGCCGAGCGTGTAAAGGCAGGCATTTTGGGCGGAGAGACTGGTGTCGATCACCGATTTCACCGCATCATGCACTTGGGGCATCAGCGCTTCCACCGAGCCGGACCACGCCCAGTAGGCGGAAATGAACGGGCGGGTGAAAACCTCGACATTTTCCGGAAGCGCAAGCACCGCGCCGGAGAGCGGAAGCTGGAAACCGACCAGATAGATCGACAGCAGGGACGCCTGCTCGGCCGTGCGCATGAGCGAGGAAATCGCCAGGCAGATCGACGTCATCGCCGCATTGATCAACAGCAGGAAGCCGGCGTGCTGGAGGAAATCCCCACGGAACGCGCCAAACAAATTCACGAAAAACGCCATCCACAGCGACTGCCCGATGACCAGACAGGCGAGGAAAGCAATTTTCGACGCGAGGTAGGCGGACGGCCTGAGCCCGCCGAATTTCTCCTTCTCGTAGATCGGCCGCTCCCCGGCGATTTCCCGCGCGGAATTGTTCGAGCCCATCAGCGAGAGAAGCACCACTTGGAACATGATGATCCCGGAAACCGCCGAGCCCACCTTGGCTTGGTCCGCGCGGACGCTTTGAATTTCCTGCACCTCGGCGACGAAATCCCCCGATCGCTTGTCCGAGTAGCGGCGGATGTTTCCGGAGGCCTTGTCGCTGAAAACGGTGACAAGGATCGGGAAAACAATGATGATCGCGAGCTGGAGAAACACCTGCCCGCGGTCGCGGAAAAAGATCCGCCAGCGGCGTGAGAGCAGCGTGGCGAACTGGCTGAAAAAGCCCGGCAGACGCAGCGCGTCCTCTTTGGCGTCAGCGTCGTCCGCGACCGGGGCGGACGGCACGAGCAGGTCGCCGCTGGCGATGTGCAGGGCGCGGTTCTTGTCCATCATTTTCTGATAGGACTCGCGGTGCTTCTGCCACGACGTGTGCCAGCGCTCGGGGGGTTGGGTGGCGAGCCGCGGATAGATTTCCTCGGTGTCGCCGACGGAAAAGTAGTGCGTCAGTTGCTCCGGCGGTCCGTGAAACGCCACCCGGCCCTCGTGCAGGACGAGAATGGAATCATAAAGCTCCAGATGCGCCAGTGAGTGGGTGACGGATAGAACGATCCGCCCGTCCTTGCGCGAAAGGTCATGCAAAAGCCGGACGATTTCCCGCTCCGAGCGCGGGTCGAGACCGGACGTGACCTCGTCGCAGAGCAGCAGTTTCGGATCGGAAACGAGCTCCATCGCGAGGCCGAGCCGGCGCTTCTGGCCGCCTGAAAGCACCTTCACCTGGCGGTCGCTGATCGGGCTGAGTCCGGTTTCCTCGAGCACCCGGTCGATCCGGTGGTCCAGCTCCTCCGTGCTGCCCGAGCGGACGCGCAGGCGGGTGGCGGCTTCGACGGATTCGTCAACCGTCAGCGGATCGTAGGCGATGGAAAACTGCGGTACGTAGCCGATCTCCGAGGGCGAAAAGTCCCCCTCTTTCGACAAATCCCGTCCGTCCCAGAACAGCGCGCCGCCGGACTCCGGATTCAGCCCGGCGATGGTCTTGAGCAGCGTGGTTTTTCCGCAGCCGGAAGGGCCGACGATGGCCATGAAATGCCCCTTGGGGGCGCGGATGGAAACCCGGTCAACGAGCGGGATTTCCTCGCCCTCTTTGCGGATGTTGAAGCTGACTTCCTGGAGTTCTAACACGGAGATGATTTGGGGATTCCCTTGAAACGGAGTGGAACCAGGTTCTCTATCGCCGGTCGGGAAATAAAATAACCCAGCACATTGACGCTCAATCAAGCGGCACGATGCGGAGCTTGCCGGCGGGCTTGCCATGCAGGCTGGATGCCAGTGTCGGGGCCATCGTTCCGGACGCCGCCACCGGCGGCGCTGGCGCGGCATCGTTGTCGAGGGCGTTTCGCAACGCGCCTTCCACCAGTTGGCCACAGTGAATCTTCATCGGCGGCAGCGGGCCGAGATCGCCGGTGAGGTCTTGGGCGCTCAGGTGCTTCGCCTCGTCCGCCGTTTTCCCCTTCAAAAGTTCGGTGGCCATTGAGGCCACGGCGATCGCCGTCTGACAGCCGAACGCCTGGAACGACGCGCGGTCGATCACGCGCTTGCCGTCCTTTTCGGTGAATTTTAGCCACATCCGCAGCATGTCCCCGCACTCCGGCGAGCCGACGGTGCCGACGGCGTCCGCATCCTGGATTTCTCCCTGGTTCTGCGGATTCGCGAGGGCTTCCTTCACTTTGTTTTCAAACGAACTCATTGGGCGGGGTCTTCAAATCACCGGCGGACGCGCTCGGATGCGGATACCTACGGCCCTTCACCGGCCTAATCAAGCACCGGTCTCGGAATCAGCTGCGGCGTATGAATTTCGCGGAAATCGACGTAACCCGGACATGACAGGATTTATCAAAGCTGCCGGCGTCTGGCTGGCGGCTCTTGCGATCACCACGGCAGGAGAATTTCCGGCAAAACCCCATCCGCGGCTTTGGTTCACGAAATCCATGGAACCCGCCATCCATCGGCAAATCGCGGAAGATCCTCTCGCCGCCAAGTTGCAGGCTGCGATCATAGCCGATGCCGGCAGCATCCTCAAGGCCCGCACCTGCCGCTACGAAATCCTCGATGGCAAGCGCCTGCTCGCCGAATCCCGACTCGCCCTCCACAACATCCTCACCAGCGCCTGGGCCTGGCGCATGAACGGCGGCGAAAAATACCGGCTCCGCACCATCGCCGAACTCGAAGCCGCCTGCGCGCTGAAGGACTGGAATCCCTCCCATTTCCTCGACACGGCGGAAATGGCCACCGCCGTCGCCACCGGCTACGACTGGCTCTACCCCACCCTCACCCCCGCCCAGCGGAAAATGTGTGAGACCGCCCTCATCGAAAAAGCCCTCAGGCCCGCCAAGGAAGTTTACGACAAGCATACTTGGTGGTCCAAGCCCGGCAACAACTGGTCCCAAGTCTGCGGCAGCGGAATCGGCATCGCCGCAGCCGCCGTCGCGGACGTGGAACCCGGCATCGCCGAGCTCTTGTTTACCAAAGGCGCGGATCTGATCAATGCCTGTGGAAAATTTTACCAACCGGATGGTATGTATCCTGAGGGGGCGGGTTACTGGCGGTACGGGAGCGATTACCATGTCATGTTCCTGGCCGCTGCCGCTGCGCTCGACCTCCCTCAGCCGGACGATCCGATTCTGAAAGAAGGCGGCGACGCGATCATGCACCTCACCAGCCCGAGCCGAGTTCCTTTCAACTTCGCCGACGGCAGCGCCAATCGCGATACACCCGGTGCCGCGCAATGCTGGCTCGCCCGACACTACCAGGACGTCCCGCAGAGCCGTCACGTCCGGGATTTGTTCGAGCGTGCGTTGAAAGACGAAAAAAGGCCAGCCATCTCGCCCCTCGCCCTGCTCTGGCTACCCGCCGCGCCGGCGTCCGGACTTCAAGTGAACGCCGCCGTTTTCCATGGCGAGCAGGCGATGGCGCTGTTCCGCTCGGGCTGGTCGGAAGATTCCGCATTTCTCGCGATCAAGGGCGGCACCCCGGCCGCGAGCCACGGCCACATGGACGTCGGCTCGTTTGTTTACGACGTCCGCGGCATCCGCTGGATCGCAGACCTCGGCAGCGACGATTACAACCTGCCCGGCTATTTCGGCAAGCAACGCTGGGACTACTACCGGCTCCAGAACCGCTCGCACAACACTCTGGAAATCAACGGACAACTCCAGAACTTCCAGTCCGCCCCCTGCCCGCTGACCAGTTCCAAGATCGACGGCAATCCGTTCGAAGCAACCTTCGACCTGACCGCAGCCTACGCCGGAGCCGTCGGCAAGGTCATCCGCCGTGCCCGCTTTGACTCAAATTCCGGAGCAGTTCAGATCGACGACGAGATCGACTCCCCCGCCGGCCCCGTCTGTTGGCGGGCCATCACTGCGGCCGATCCGGAAATCCAAGGTGACGACGTGATCCTGAAAAAGAACGGCCAGCAGATCACCCTGCACAAAGTTTCCGCCGGCGGCATCTGGAGCATCACCGAGGCCAAGCCACCCACCGAAGCCGAGAACCAAAACCAAGGCTACCACGCCGTCGTCCTCACCGTCCCGAAAGCGGCGCGGGTCGCCCTGAGCGTGGAAATCAGGCCCTGAGAAATCACTTCGTCGCCGTCGCGAATTTGCGGCCCTTGCCGGTTTCCCATGCGTTGGAAACGCTCTTGTAGAGGCTGCTCAGATCGGACGCGGACAAGAGCCGGTATTCCACGATCTTGGCGTGCGTCGTTTCCGGATACTTTTTCACCACCATGTTCTGAATCTCGGTGCCGCCGCGTTGGGTGGCCTTTTCGATCAGTTCCTTGCCGCGGTCTGCAAGCTCGGTGACCGCGTTGGATTTCATCTCGTCCGTGATCGGACTGATGAAATAAAAGCGGACGAGCGCCTGGCCGACGGTGTCCACGTTCACCTCATCCACGATCACCGCCCCATCGAGCACATACTTGTGCCGGCTGACGGCGACGATCCGGTCCAGCGCCACCATGTAGTGTCCACCAGCAAGCGAGGCCTGCCAGAAACGGTTAGGACCCACGCTGTCACCGGTCTTGGTGGGGTCCGTCGTGGTCTGGCCGGTGGTATCCGCTGTGGCGTCCGCTTGGGCATGAAGCGCCGCGGTGGTGACGGAAAAAACGCAGCACAGGGCGAGCAAAGGTTTTTTGAACATGCGCGGAACATGGCACGCCCGGCCGGGTTTGGGAAGCATCCGCAACAAAGATTCGGAAAAGTTAAGGATTGTCAGAAGTCGGCTGAAAAGGCACGCTGGCTCCATGGTCCGATACCGACCCAACGTCGCCGCCTTGGTGGTGAACTCGGTAGGCAACCTGCTGATTTGCGAACGCGCGACCATTCCGGGCGCGTGGCAATTTCCGCAGGGCGGAGTCGATGCGGGCGAATCCCTCGAAAAAGCGCTCTATCGCGAGGTCCGCGAGGAGATCGGCCTGGAGCAGCAGCATTATGAAATCATCGACCGCCGCGATGGCTACCGCTACCTCTATCCGGTCGGCGCGCGCGGGAAAAAACTCCGCAAACACGGCAGCCACGGCCAGGAGCAGACGTATTTCCTCTGCCAGATCAAGCCGCACGCACCCCAGGTGAACGTGCAGCAGAAGCAGCCGGAATTCCGCGCCTACCGCTGGATCCTGCCCGAGGAATTCGAGCTCGACTGGCTGCCCGCCTTCAAGCGCGACGTCTATCGGGAAGTCATGCGGGATTTCTTCGGCGTGGCGTTGTGAGGCATCACCGGGCGCGCGGAAAATAACCTTCTTCGGGCTACATTAGGGACGCCTTGCCTGTCTGCTGGCATCCGTCGTTTTCACACCGATCATCCTTTTCGGAAAAGAAGATTGGAATAATCGCCCGATGCATTACTCTTACCCACGTGACCGTTTTGAAGTCCATTGTCGGCTTGTTTTTGGGACTGGTGATCCAGCTCTCCCAGATCCAACCGTGTGCGGCGGCAGCCCCGAAGCTTCCCTGTCCGAATGTGGCGGCGACTGTTCACGACTGTTGCAAGGGCAAAAGCTCCTGCCCGTGCGCGAGTCAAAATGAGCAGGCACCATCTCCTGCTCCAGTGGTTCCGGTACTCGGCGATCTGAAACTGAACGCGCCCAAACTCCGCGAGCTTGATTTTCTCGCCCTGATTTTCCTTCCGGAAATTTCCGAAGTCGTGCCTGCCACGGCTGCGATCCCAGAGTCCCATGTGGGATTCTCAGGAGTGTCACTTTCCGTGGCCTTCTGTACTTTTGTCATCTGAGTCAGCGCCCCAGACAGGCGTATTGCGCCCATCCATATCGGCCGTCAGATCGGCTGATTGTTAAGGCGCTTGGGAATTCCATCCAATGACTCTCATGACTCATGAAACCATATCTATCACTTTTTACCGGCCTAATTGTGACCGGCAGCCTGCTGCAAGCGCAGGAAACCAAACCCGTTGACGAATCCTTTCTCGCCTCACTTCGTGCCGAGGCAGCGGTAAACCACCCTGCCGCCGCCTCGTCGAGGCTGCGCGAGGCTGCGGCGGGCCGGGATATCCGCGGCGTCCGCTTGTGGGACGATCCCATGATAGGACTCAGCCTGATGGTCGCCCGCCAGTCGATGCGTGCCGACGACGGCGACATCGTCCTCAGCTACGAACAACCAATTCCCAAGCCCGGTATCTATCAGGCAAACCTCGGCAAAGCCGCCGCCATCCAACGGGCGGAATCGGAGAACTCGCGGATGTCGGCCCTCGAAGTAGGTGCCACCGCCGCTAAGGATGCGGTGGAACTCGCGCTTGCCGACGAGTCGATCACCCTCCAATCCGCACAGATCAAATGGCTGGATTCGATTGTGGAAAACGCTCGCGAAATGTCGATCAATCCGGATGCGACCAGCACCGACGCGCTCCGTCTGGAGAGCGAACTCGCACGTGAAAACGCGATCCTTGCCGCCGCCCGCCGCACCCGCGACAGCATTGCCCAAAGCTTGAACCTTCGCCTCGGCCGCCCGCTGGAATCCCCGTGGCCGCAGCTCCGCTTGTCCCTCAATCCCGCACCTACGCCCGTCGCCAGCTCGGAAATTGCTCGCATTTCGCGCGTCAATCCCAAGGTCCGCTCGATGAAGGAAATGGCCTCCGCCGCGAATGCCGAGGTCCGCATCGCCGATCTCGACCGGCAGCCGCAGTTCGCCGTTGCTGTCGATTCGGCACTCTACTCGGGCGGCGATGTCCGTAGCATCGGGATTGGTTTGAAAATGAGTCTGCCTTATTTCAACCGCAGCTCCTACGACGCGAAACTCTCCGCCTCCCAACTGCGAGAAAAAGCCGCGGTCAAGGATTTCGAGGCGACGCAGTTGGATATCGCTTCCGCCGTCCTCGCCACCACCACAGAAGCCGCCAACGCCTCGGCCCAGGCACGTGCCTACTCCGGCGAGATCTATCAGCGAGCTCTCGCCGCCACGGATTCCGTGCAAGCCTCGTGGATCAGTTCGAAGGCAAACCTCACCGACCTCCTTGATTCCAACCGCATGCTCTTTTCCATCCGCCTCGAACAACGCCGCTTCGTCGCCATGCAGCTCGCCGCACTCGAAGAACTCAACCTGCTCGTCCCACGCCAACCATGAAAACATTCCTCACCATCCTCATCACCGCTGTCCTCGCCGTAGGCGGAACGTGGCTTTACAAATCGCGGACTACTGCCCCGGCAGCCTCCGCCGAACGCAAGCCGCTCTTCTATCAGAGTGCCATGCACCCTTGGATCAAGAGCGATAAACCCGGGAAATGCACCATCTGTGGCATGGCCCTGACACCCATCTATCCCGGAGACAAGCCCATGGAGGCCGATGGAGATGACAACATCGTCTCCCTATCAAACAAGCAGGTCCAGGTCCTCAACGTCGCCACTGCAGAGGCGAAAGTCCAACCTCTGGTCCACACACTGGAGGTCGCCGGCATGATCGACGACGACGCGACCCGCCACCGCATCATCTCCGCCTATGTCGATGGCCGGGTGGAAAAGCTTCACGTCAACTACATGGGAGCCGTAATCAAACAAGGTGAACCTCTTGCGGATTTTTACAGTCCTGGACTTCTGCAAGCCGAGCGTGAGTACCGCCAGCTCACCGGCGACCTCAAGAAAAACACCGCCCTCCGCTTGCGTCAGATGGGACTTTTGCCGGAACAAATCGAGGCCCTTCCCGACAAGCCCGCCGACTCGCTGGTTTCACAAATCCTCTCACCGATCAGCGGCACCGTGGTCGGGCAGGATGTCTATGAGGGCCAATACGTGACCACCGGGCAGAAGATGTTCGAAATCGCCGATTTCTCCACCATGTGGTTTCTGTTCATCGCTTATGAACAGGACCTTCCATGGATCAGCATCGGCCAGACCGTCCACATCACCACGCCTTCGCTTCCCGGAAAAACATTGGAAGGTAAAATTACTTTCATTGATCCGAATTTCGACGAAGCCACCCGCTCCACCAAAATCCGGGTGGAACTTCCCAACCCGCTCGTCAACGGCCGCCGGGAACTGCTTCACAAACTCTATGCCGACGCCAGAGTTGAAGTGGCAGCACCAGCAGTCCTAACTGTTCCACGCTCATCCATCATCGAAACAGGATCGCAGGCCGTCGTTTACACCGACCAGGGCAGCGGTGCCTACAAGCAGGTGCAGGTGAAACTCGGCCGTCGTGGCGACACGCTCGTCGAAATCACTTCCGGTCTCAAAGGCGGCGATAAAGTCGTCACTAACGGCAACCTGCTCATTGATGGCCAGGCCGAGCTGAACCGTTCGTTCATGGGCCCAAAGACCGAACCAAAGACCGAACCCAAGTCCGCCGCAAAACCGCCTGAGGTGCCCATGGAAATTTCCACCGACCAACAGGTGGTCATCCGCGAGTTCCTCAAAACCTCTGACGCCATGGCCGCCGCCCTCGCAAGCGACGATCTCGCCGGTTTCAACAAAGCCAGCGAACCCGTAATGATGCAAACATCCGGACTCACGCAGGCACTCGCCGGACACCAAATGCCACAGGCGAAACTTGAAACTCTCGACAACAGCCGCCACTTCCATGGATCCGAAACCATCGCCGATGCTCGTTCGCAATTCCTCCGCTTCACGATGGCTGCCACAGACGTATTAGAACCACTCCGGACCGTGAAGGGATTCCCCGAAATGCAAATCTGGCAATGCCCCATGGTCGATCAAGCCGTGCCCGGTGCCGATAAAAAGGGCCGCTGGATCCAAACCGGAAGCCGTCCGAACCAAAACCCGTTCTTCGGCTCTGAAATGCTGGAATGCGGAACCGAAATCAAACCTTAAGCCAAATCCATGATCGAAAAAATCATCGAATGGAGCCTGAAAAACCGGTTCCTCGTCGCCTGCGCCACCATACTCATCGTCGCGCTCGGTGTCCGTGCGCTTTACCTAACACCCGTCGATGCCATTCCGGACCTCACGGAGAACCAGGTGCTCGTCTATGCAGATTGGCCGGGCCGCAGCCCGCAGGAGGTCGAGGACCAGGTGACCTATCCGCTCACCACCGGTTTCCAGGGGCTAACGGGGGTTAAGGAGGTCCGCGCCAGTTCGATGTTCGGGTTCTCTCTGAGCACCATCATCTTCGAAGACGGCGTGGACACTTATTTCGCCAGAACCCGCGTGCTTGAACGACTGAATTTCCTCCAAAGCTCCATGCCCGAGGGAGTCACGCCCCAACTCGGCCCGGATGCCTCCGGCCTTGGCTGGGTCTATCAGTATTATCTGGCGGTTGATCCGGAGAAGGCGGAAAACGGTGGCTACGACCTCGCGAAACTGCGCTCCATCCAGGATTGGAACGTCCGCTATCAGCTCGCCAGCGTCCAAGGTGTCGCTGAAGTCGCCAGCATTGGCGGCTTTGTGAAGCAATATCAGATCGAGCTGAATTCCGCAAAGATGCGTGCCGCCAATGTCACGCTCATGGAAGTGATGACTGCCGTCCAGAATGCGAACCTCAACGTCGGTGGCAAGGTCGTCGAGGAAAACGGCGCGGAGTTCGTCTTGCGCGGCATCGGACTCGTCGAAAGCACCGAGGATCTCGAACTGGTCACCATCAAGGCCATGGAAGGCACGCCGATCTATCTGAAGGACGTTGCCACCGTCCAGGTCGGCGGCGACTTCCGCCGTGGCGCGCTTGATCTCAACGGCCACGAGGCTGTCGGCGGGACAGTCGTCATGCGCACCGGCGAGAATGCCAAGGCGGTCATCGAGCGGATCAAAGAAAAGATCGCGCAGATTGAACCCACCCTGCCGCCCGGAGTCACCATCAAACCTTTCTACGACCGCAGTGAACTCATCGACCACACCATCGACACACTCAAGCACGCGCTCATCGAGGAAATCATCCTCGTCACCCTCGCCCACATCATTTTCCTGTGGCACTTCCGCAGCATCCTCATCGTCACGCTGCCACTGCCGATCTCCATCCTCATCTCGTTCCTGATGATGAAACAGTTTGGGATCACCAGCAACATCATGTCGCTGACGGGCATCGCCATTGCCATCGGCGTGCTGGTGGACGCCGCTATTGTCGTGACAGAAAACGTCCTGCGGCATTGCGAGCGGGCGGAGGATGAAAAAGGCTCTTCGCTCACCTCCAAGGAGACCTGGAGAACCACGCTGATCGCCTGTAAGCAGGTCGGTCGGCCGATCTTCTTTGCCATGGCCATCATCATCCTCGCCTTCGTCCCGGTGTTCGCCCTGTCCGGCCAGGAAGGAAAATTGTTCCACCCGCTGGCATTCACCAAGACCTTTGCGATGATCGGATCCACGCTGTTAGCCGTTACTCTCGTCCCGGTGTTGTGCTCAGTGCTCGTGCGCGGTCCGTTCCATTCGGAAGACCGGAACATCGTGATGAAGTTCCTGCTGAAACTCTACGAGCCTACGCTCAACTGGGCGCTCGATCATAAGAAAACCGTCGTCACCCTCGCCGTCCTCATCCTGTCCTTTTCCATGCTCACGGCATTCGGACTCCCGCGCGATGTCGTCCACAAGCTTGACGAATCCGGCCACCCGCGCCTGGCGGAAATATTCACCGGCTTCGGCAAGGAGTTCATGCCGCCGCTCAACGAGGGCAGCCTGCTCTACATGCCGGTGATGATTCCGAAAACAGGACTCACAGAAATTCAGCGCGTCATGTCATGGCAGGACAAGATCATCGCGAACACACCCGAGGTGCTCACCGTCGCCGGCAAGCTCGGTCGCTTTGAAACCGCCACCGACCCCGCGCCCACCGAGATGTTGGAAACCACCATCATGCTCAAGCCGGAATACATTCCTGACGGAAAATTCCGCGTGAAGCGCAACCCCGCCTGGCGCGAGGGCATGACCACCGAAAAACTCCGGGCCGAGCTAACTGAAAAAATGAAACTCGTCCCAGGTTACGTCCCTGCGTTTCTGCAGCCTATAGAAAACCGCATCCTCATGCTTTACACCGGGATCCGCGCCCAGGTCGGCATCAAGATCTATGGCGACTCTCTCGACAAGATCCAGCGCAAGGCCTTCGAGATCGAGAAACTCGTTAACACCATCCCGGGAGCCGCCGGTGTTTCCGCCTCGCGGGTGCAGGGAAAACCCTATCTGAACATCAAGGTGGATCGCGTCGCCATGGCCCGCTACGGCCTCAGTGCGAAGGACGTGCTCGACGCCGTGGAGGTCTCCATCGGCGGAAAGAACGTCAGCACCACCATCGAAGGCCGCGAGCGTTTCCCGATCCAGATACGCGTCCAGAGAAGCGAGCGGGATGACATCGAAAAGCTCGGCCGCATCCTCGTCGCCGCCCGGCCCGGCATGGCCGCCGCAACCCCATCGCCCGCAGGAGGAATGGGCGGCGGCATGGGAGGTGGTGCCGCGGCCACAGCACCGAACACGAACGCGGCATCTTCCGAAACGGTTCCTTACATCCCTCTTGCCATGGTGGCGAAGATCACCCGTGAGGTGGGAGCCAATGAAATCGCCTCGGAGAACGGCCTGCTGCGGTCGTTTGTCCAAGCGAACGTCCAGGATCGCGACCTCGGCGGCTTCGTGCAGGAGGTCGAGGAAAAGCTCAAGAACTTCGATATGGAAGGCATGACCTACAAGCTCACCGGCGAGTTCGAGAACCAGCGGCGCTTTGTGAAAACCATGGAACTCGTCTTCCCGCTCGTTCTCATGGTCATTTTCGTGCTCCTCTACTTCGTCTATCACAGCGCACTGGAGGCGGCCCACGTCATGCTTGCCGTGCCGTTCGCGCTGAGCGGCGGCGTGCTTCTGCAAAAACTGCTGGGTTATAACTTCAACGGAGCCGTCTGGGTCGGCTACATCGCGCTCTTCGGCACCGCCGTGCAGACCGGCGTGGTGATGGTCGTCTATCTGGAGGAAACCGTGAAGGCCCGCCTCGCGGAAAAAGGCGCGGCGTTCACTTACGAAGACCTCGTCCAGGCCGTGAAGGACGGAGCCCGCCTGCGCCTCCGCCCGAAAGTCATGACCGTGGCCACCATCGTCTGCAGCCTCATGCCCATCATGTGGAGCCACCGCCAGGGCGCGGAAATCATGAAGCCGTTAGCGACTCCCGTCATCGGCGGCATGATCTCCAGCCTGCTTCACATCCTGATCGTCACCCCGGTGATCTTCCTCTGGCTGCGTGGCCGGGAGTTCAAAAAGGGAACCCTGCATGCATCGCTCGGGCATGAGGAGAGCCCGAATAATTAACAAGAGTTGCTTGTCCTACATCCGAAGATTCCATTGACCCGGCCCACGGCTAGTTCAGATGCCACTGCGCGAGATCCCGGCCGGCTTTGGAGATGGCCATGAAATTCGCAAACGTCTTCACAACGGTGAAGCGCGGGAGGTCTGAGGTGAGATTCATTTTCCTGTTGATTGCTTGTCCAGCCACTTGCGGCCCTTGTCTGAAATCTCCCAGATGCCGTTACGGCTTTTCTTCATCCGCCCGTCGTCGTTGACCATGGTGTTACGCGCCCATTGGGCGGAGTTCCGCCAGCGGATCTGTTTGTCGCTGGATTTATGGTTCTCGTGATCGAGTGGCTTTAGCACGCCTTTCATTTTCTCGCCCACCCGGTCGAGCACGAGCTTGGTCTTGCCACTGCCTCCCAACTCTACCAGTGCCTCAAGGATAGGATGGTAAAAGTCGGTGTGCGGGGTGATCTCGCCTTTCTTTTTTTTGCCGAAGAAGCGCTTGCTGACGATCTCCTGCACTGCCGGGGTGGCGGTGTCACGGAGGTCTTCCAGTTCATCCCATTCGGAAACAAGGCCTTCCACTTTCTTTTGGAAGGTGAGCAGGCGTTTCGCGAACTCGATGACAGAGGTGGCGGTGTCGTAGTCTCCGCTCTGCATGGCCTTTGCACCCTCGTTGCGGATGCGCTGTTCTTCTTCGGATAGGGAATCACGAAGAAGACCGAGGGCGGTGGAAACGTCGTTCTGGTCGGCGGGCGGGTTCATAACAGGTGGTGTTCAAGATCGGTAGCGAGGGAGCTGCCCTTGGCAACGTGGGGAATGAAGCGTTCACTTGCTCTGCCAAGCACGAAGCGGTTGCGAAGCGAGCAGCTCTCCTTGGTCGGGCGAGAGGGTTTTCCGTAAGGAAAGGGCGAAAGGATGAGCAGGCGCTTTTCGTCCGTCGGTTTTTTGAAAGCGGCATCGATGGTCATTGGTAGATCACGCCCTGGCACCCAGATTAGGTTGGCTCCGCGCCGGGCCAAAATATCCATGACGTCTTTTTCCACCGGCGAGTGAAAGCCGGAAATCACGGTGCCGCCGGTGTCACACTGTCGGCGGGCCCATTCGTAGGCTTCCAGAATCTTGTCTCCGGGGCATGCGGTAGAGCAAAGGAAAGCGGTGGCCGGTAGGTCGAGGAGGGAGAGATTCCCGTTGGCGTGCAATCCCACCGGCGGGCGACCACTGAATTGGTCCCAAGAGCCGAGTCGTTTCGGCGGTGTTTTTTTATCGAAGAACATCTGGATCACCTCACCGCGCTGGACCCAGAAGATCCCCGGACGGATAAAATCACGTCCCACACGCTCCAACTTGGCGAAGTTTTCCACCACCGCGAAGCTGATGCGCGGCTCGTCGGAACCGGGTAAAACCACCTCTGCCGGGAAGTGCGGCCAGCCTTTGATTCGCAATGCATCGCCTAGAATCGAGCCGGGCAAGCCGTCCTCGCCGCGCAACTCTTGCGGGTCAGCCGCAGTGACCACGCCGAAGACCTCCGGCAATACGCCGTGGGGAAAAGCGGCGGACAAACGAAATATGGGCGATTCATTCATGGTGCTTGGGGCGGCGGCAATTGTTTGATTGCGCGGTCAAAATCGGATTCCATTAAACCGTCCTCTTCGCGACGGAATTCAGTGAATTCCCTCTCGGCGTGGGACTTTGCGACATCCGCCGAGATCTTGCCGGCATGGGTGAGAATTTCGCGATCATTGAGGGTGAGAAATCCTTCCAGCTTGGTGATCCAGTCCTGCATGGCCATCGGCACCCGCCGTTCTGCTTGGGACTGGGCGAAGATGAGGTATTGCTCCACCAGATTACCGAGCGCCCGGAGTTCTTCTTCGATAAGGTAGTTTTTGGCGATGGCGACGTCCGCTTTGCGGATCCGTGCGCCTTCCCAATGGGTGTGTCCCATGTTGGGTCGAGTGCTGGCGGCGCGGGAAACGATGACCTCGGCGGCGGTCTGGCCGTGGATCGCATAGTGGACCTTGTTCTGGACTGTGGCGAAGAAGGTCTGCGTCAGCGGGTGGTCTTTGTCGTAGTCGATGCTGGTGGCGTAAATGTCGGTGATTTTCTGGTAAAACCGCCGCTCGCTGGTGCGGATGTCCTGGATGCGGCGGGACAGCTCCTCGAAGTAATCGTTGCCCAATTGCGGGTTTTTGAGCCGCTCGTCATCCAGTACGAAACCTTTGGTGATGTATTCCTTCAGCTTTTCCGCTGCCCACTGGCGGAAGCGCACTCCCATGGGGCTGCGCACGCGGAACCCGAGGGCCAGCACCATGTCGAGATTGTAGCACTCCACCTCCCGGCTCACTTCCCTTTCCCCTTCCATTTGAACTGTTCGGAATAACCGAACAGTTGCCTCGCGGACGAGCTCCCCGTCCTCGAAAATGTGTTTGATGTGCTCGCTGATGGTGCCCTTGGCCTTGCCGTAGAGGTCGGTGAGCTGCTTCTGGCTCAGCCACACGGTCTGATCGTCCAGCCGCACGTCCAGCTTGGTGCGCCCGTCTTCGCTTTGGTAGAGGAGGAATTGGCTCATGGTGGTGAAAAGTGGCCGGGAGCGTGGCCATCTTGGCCGCATCTTCGGAAGCGAAAGAAGAAGCGGGCGAGACGCCCACGCTCCTTTATTCTTCATCCTCCTCCGCGCTGCCGCCGCCCAGGCCCATCCGGTATTTGATGTCGTAATTGATGATGAAGTCGAGTTCCTCCGGCGTGAAGCCGTAGTGGGTCGCGTAGGCTGAGTCGATGGAATCGATGATTGGCTTGGACTTTCTAGGATAGAACTCTTGATACTCGATAGAACCAGCTTTCGTTTGAATACCTTTTTTCGCTGACGTCGAATCGAGCTCCTTCATGAGCTTCTTGAAAGAATCAACAATCTGCTTCCGAATGATCGAGTTCTCAGGAACTAAGTATGGGGTGCTGTCAACGTCGCCATACCCACAATGAAACCCATCACCTGCCACGCGCCAAAGCCAATAAAACAAGGTTGAGTTCAAGAAACCAGCGATCTGATCAATCGACTCTTTCGGAAAATAGAAGGGCTTGTAATCATCGGACCTGCCGCCTTCACCTTTCGCATCAACAAAGTGCGGGGCAAATGTAAGGGCTTTAATGAAATACCTTACGATGCGATGGAGATAGACCGGTGAACTTCCCGAGGCACTTCGAACAGCTCCAATTTTATGTGTTGGCATCTTATTGAGAATGCCCGCCTCTATCGAGGAGAAAACTTTTTGATATGAGTCGCCTGATCGACCTGTTGAGCATTGCTGAAACGAGGCTGTAGAAAGCAAAGAAGCCCGTTCAGATGAGGCCCAGCGCCGGTATCCAGCGCTATAATGAGACGGTGCCGGCTCCTTGCTGTTAGTCGTAATGAAGATACTCAGCCTCTGAGCCACGCCCTCAAACAAAGAGCCTGGCCGCATATCGAAGTTTGCGAGCCAAAGTCGCTTTCTACTGAGATACTCACGAAGAGAGGCTGCTCTCGTCGTACATGCCAAGCTGAGTGGAACAATCAAGCTGCACCAGCCGCTAGGCGCGAGAAGTTCATGACTGCGTTCAGTTGCAAACGCGTAAAGATTACCGCAGGTAATCGTGGAGTAATTTGGGCGAATTCCATATTGCTGCCGAACTTTGCCGTATTCCACATAAGGCGGGTTCCCCACAATCACATCAAACCCACCGGAATTCATAATGCCGTAGAACTCGACGAACCAATGAAAGGGTTCATGCGAGGCTTGCCATTTCTTGAGAGTCGCGTCCGTCTTGAGATTCTTCTGGTCGTATTGCCCGGCGAGAAATCGGTCGAGTTGTGAGCGGAGGGATTTGAGAATCCCTTCGAGCGTTTCCTTGGCTGTTCGAAACTCGGCGGCGGATTGGCCGATGTTGTCCTGAAGATCCTGGAAGCGACGGAAGGCGCGGTCGGCGTCCTCGGCCTGTTCCATGATGCGGCGGAAGTCGTCGATGGAGTTTTCAATCCCTAGCAGGGCCATCTGATCGCCGCCGCGACCACCTTGGGCCTCGGTGAAGGCACGGCGGATTTCATCCCGGGAAGCATAACCGACGAGCGTGTTGCCGGAGCGGACGTTGAAGTCGATGTCGGGTAGCGGTTCGACGGCTTGGCCGGGTTCGAGCTGGGCGGCGAGCTTGAGGAAGAGGCGGAGTTTGCAGATTTCCACGGCTTCCTCCATGATGTCCACGCCGTAGAGATTGTGGACGATGATGGTCTTGTGGATGAAGTAGGCCTCGTTCGGGTGGCGGTCAACGGCGGCGAGGATGGCTTTGATTTCCTTTTCCCAATTCGGGTGTTTTTCGCCGGAGGATTGCCAATCGGCGAGCAGGGCGCGGAGGCGTTCGAGCAGGCCTTCGTAGAGTGGTTCGAGGATTTCGAGGGCGGCGAAGAGGAACGCCCCGGAGCCACAGGTGGGATCCAGCACGGACAGGGCGCGCAGGGCTTTCCACATCGCCAGCGCGAGATCCGCCGGAGCGGTGGCGATGAGGTCTTGGGTGAGCTGGCGGATGTCGAGATTGAGCGTGACGAGATCGGCGGGGTCCCTGACCTCACCGGCGCGGAGTTTTTTCCGCAGCTCGTGGCAGCGCTGGTGGCGGGCGATGGTTTCCCGCCAGATCTCGGTGGGCAGGGCGTGGGAAGCGGGGGCGGTGGTGTTCCAGTATTTCCGGCGTTCGAGGAGAGGAGCGTGGGCGTCTCGCCCGCCTTCTTCAGTTGAAGGAGATGAAATTGAAGAAGCGGGCGAGACGCCCACGCTCCAGCCTTCTTTTAGCTTCGCTTTCGTGGGATTCTCGCGGATGTAAGCGAGAGTATGGGCCAAATGACGCTCACTGCGGATCAGGCGATCCCAATATTCTGCCTGCCAAAGTGTGCCCTTGCGGTTGAGGGCTTTGTTGATGGCCTTGGCGGTGAAGCTTTTCAATGAATGTAGGATTTCCGCGAGCGGGTGCTCTGCCACGAGCCGTACGAGAACATGCACATGGTTGGGCATGATGACGTAACTGGTGAGATGGTAGCGCTCCCCATCGAAATGGTTAAGGGCGTCCTCGACAATTTTGCGGATCTTCGGATCCTTGAGGACGCATTCGCCATAGCCAGCGTCGAGCCACTCGTCGATGCGGTCGCTGAAGCGGCGGTGAAACTCGGTTTCAGTGGTTTCGTCCCACGGTTTGGGATGGGCAGTTAGCCAGAGGTCACGTTCGGTCTTCCAACTATCGAGCAGCTCGGCGGGCATGGAATCGTCGAGACGCCAGGTGACGAGGCAATGGCAATCGTTTTGATTCCAGTGGGGAAGTTTGTGACGGGAGGTGAGGGTTTCGGCTTCTGCGGAATAGAATGAAGCGTGGCCGGGAGCGTGGCCATCTTGGCCGCAGTCTTGGGAAGATGAAGAAGCGGGCGAGACGCCCACGCTCCCAAGGCCGCAGGCGATGTTCTTGGGCAGCGACTTTTTCCATTCCTTTTCATCGGCACCCGCGCCACGGCGGACGGGTTCGTAAATGTAGCGATCGGGATCGTTTTTCAGGAGATCCCATACTTCGGCTGGCAGCTTGGCGGCGACTTTCTGGAGCAGGAATGGCAGGATGGTGTTCTTGGAAATGTAGCCGGTGATGTCCTCCTTGGTGTAGTAGGCACCCATTTCCTTCTGGTTGGTGTATTTCTCGAAGACGTAGCCGAGGACTTCGGGGTTGATCTCGTTGCCATTGGCGAGCGGGCGGTCGTCGAGATGCCAGTCGTATGCGTCGAAGAAGGCGAAGATTTTCTCAAAGGCTTCGTCGGGGATCTGGATTTTCGGGTTGTCCTTCTCGATCTTGTGCTCGGCGAAGATGCCGCCGTTGAGGTAGGGGATGTTTTTCCCGATGATGGCGGTGAGTTCGTCCGGACGGGCCTGGGCATCGAGGCCATCGTGGAAAAGCCGCTTGAGGAAGGTGATATAGAACGAATGGAACTTGTCCTTGCCGAGGGTGGTGCGGACGCTTTCGAAGCGGTTCTTGAGGTAATGCGGGTCGCCATCGAGAAAGCCTTTCTGCTGGAGGAAATAGCAGAACATGAGGCGGTTCAGCATGAGCGAGGTGTAATGGGCCATGACTCCCTGGTCGCTGAGGCCGGAGATGAATTTCTGGAAGCGATCCTTGTGTTTCTTGAACTCGTCGTAAAAGCGCTTGGTGAGGCGGTCGCGGTCGAGATTGTCATGCAGGCGGTGGACCACGCCGGTGATGTCGAGCGCTTCCTCTTCGTCGAGGGTGAAGGCGATGGAGATGACCTTCTGGAGCAGGAGTTCGTTCGAGCGGCCTTTTTCCCAGTTCAGCTCACGGCGGCGGATCGGCTTGCCGGGCAGGCGGGAGGTCCAGAGCCAGATTTGGCGGGTCTTTGCCTGATCCACAAAAATAAGGAGGTGCTCGGCAGCAAGCGGCGTGACGGCGACTTCGAGTTTTTTCCTCTCGTCTGAAGGCATGATGGAACCATTGGCCAAGGGCGGGACGAGCAGAACCTTGACCCCCCTTTTTTCCGCGATGACTTCTAGTTCACGAAAACCTTGGGCGGAAGGAACCTTGAGGGGTTTTCCAGAGCTCGGCCAGTCCCAGCCGATGGAAGGATCGGCGAAGAGGCCGGAGAAGTCGAAGGCCTTGAGATATCGGGCGGCTTCCTTGCGTTGCTGGGGAGTCATGGGAAAAAGGGCTTGAAAATCGGTGGGGTGGGTTTATTGATCCTTCAGCGACTAGTGTGGTTCGAACCTTTCTTCGTCCCCGTGGCTATGCCCCTGGCCGCTCCACTTTGATACTGTCCTTGAAGCCATGCCAGAATGTCTGGCATGGCTTCATTGCCTCGGTGGATCAAGGGATCCGCCAGTGCGGCGATGGTTTGCATGGGGCCGGACATCGGGCGGCCGAGCTTGGCTTCCTCATTTTTCCGGATGGAATAGGCGCAAAGGTCGCAGAGTTGGAGAAGCAGGCTTTTGTGGGACTCGATGAAGAAGCCCTTTTCGATAATGTTGCCGAGGCGGAGCGCACCTTCGTCAAAGCGGAGAGCGCGGATGGATTTCTCGATGTCTTTGACGACCTCCTTGTTTTCATCGGAAATCAGGATTCCCAGGGAGGGAGGATTGAGGCTCGCAAGGTGTTGGTTCACGACCTGCGAGAGTAGGGCAAACGCCGCGACGTGGGGATTGATCGCTACACCCGCGCCGAACGCGTCATGAAGCCAGCGGGCGTAGCGTTTCTTGACGATGGCACGCGAGAAGACCCTGAGTGAGTGTTTCTTGGCAACATCGATCCACGCTTGATAGAGAGCGATACGATCTCCCAGCGGTTTGCCACGAAAGAAGCATTCTTTCCCCGGGCTAATGATTTCCGCTCCGTGCATTTCAAAATGATCGGGGATGGGGTCGGGATAGATGGCCTGCCGGGCTTCGGTGAGATCGTTTTCAATGACCTGCCAACGATCTGCAGGCACGGCCAGTGCGCAGAGCAGGAAGATGGGCTGGCTGTCATCGGACAGATTGTTGCCGGTGTTTCCCGATTCGTCGAAATAAATGAGATGCATGGCGTGTTAGTGGGCGAGGCCTAACGAGCAAAGGATGCGGGGTTCCTTCGAGGGCTCGTCGTGGAGGTTGGCGACGACCAGACGGTCATCGCGATGGAGGACTGTGACCATTTCTGCCAGATCCTCGCTGGTAATCTTGGAGCGAAGTTGGCGGTTGAGCTTATCCACGGCCTCACTGGTGAGGGGGTAATTGAACACTGCTTGAATCGCCGCGCGGACTTGATCGGTGAGAAACAAGTCGCCCTCACGATGCCGGACAAAGTCTTGCAAGAGTTCGTAGGTCCGGTAGCGGGCACCACGGCGTGATCCCAGTTGGCCGGGTGTCATGTCGCCACGTTCCTCTTCGATAATCTTCGTCGCCTTGGTGACGAGACGATGATGATCCTCACGGCGCGGGAGCGCAGGAGTGTTGGCCTTACATTTCGCCTGGCGGAGGATACGCACGGGAGACTCTGAAACGGTTTTGCCATCGGCATCGATCCAGAGCAGCGCGTCGTGATCCTGGGGGGTCCGGATGTAGGCGAGCACGCCGGGCGGGGTGATTTCCGGGCGGGTGGAATCCGGCAGGTGTGCCTTGGTGGCGTAAACGACATCCGGCAGCGATTCGACTGCTTTGCGGAGATCGGGATTGTCCTTGATGGCCTGTGCCCAGATTTCGAAGGCCTCGGAGGTGAGGTCCACCTCGTCATCCTCTGGTTCATCGAGGATGCCGGATTTCTCGTCGTAGAGATTTCGCAGTCCCTCTTCGTCGGCTGGGGTCTGATCCTCGAAGAAGGATTCGTCGGAGCCGACGACTTCCTCGTTCTGGCGGAGGCGATGGACGAGGCGTTTGCGGAGTTTGATGATCAGCTCCACACCCTCGGCCGGCAGGAAGGAATAGCACTGGATAGTGTCCGCCTTCTGGCCGATGCGGTCCACGCGACCGGCGCGCTGGATCAGGCGGATGATCGCCCAAGGGAGGTCGTAGTTGATAACGCGGGCGGAGTCTTGCAGGTTTTGCCCTTCCGAGAGGATGTCGGTGGCGATGAGGACGCGGGTTTGTCTGCCGGGCGGGAAATCCTTGAGCTTCTCGTTGGATTCCGGCGAAAACCGCCAGGCTTGTTTCGCGGGATTTTCTGAATCGCCCGTGGCACAGTCCACACTATCGACACCCGCCGCGTGGAGTGCGTCCGATAGATAGCGGGCGGTATCGGCGAACTGGGTGAAGAGAATGAATTTTTCCTTGGGGAATTCCTGATGGACCAGCCGGATGAGGGATTGGAGTTTAAAATCCTTGGAAGGAGGGATATCGCCGGAGTCGGCGAGGATGCCGCGGAGTGCCTCGGCATCCTTCTTGAGATCCTGAACGAGGGTTTTCTTGAAAACATCGGTGCGCAGCCATTTGTAGCGCTTGGATTGGGGACCGGCGAGCAAGGCATAGAGGGAGGCGGCTTCCGAACGGTAGTGGCTTTCATCCCATTGGCCGAGGGGCGGGAGTTGTTCCTGGCCGTCGTCCAGGTCGAGCTCGCCATCGCCGGAGTCGCGCAGGCGGGTGTCCAACAGGTTCGCGTCCTGCTGGCCGATGGGGAGGAGCAGTTTGTTCTCGAGCACGTAAATTTCCAGATAGTTCCGGAGGATGTGGCGGTGGATCGAAAGCAGCAGCGCGTGGGCCGAGCTTTCAAGGCGCTTGAAGAGGTTGGTGCGGCAGAAGCCCTTCATGCGTGGGCCGGCGCGGGAGAGGTCGTCGAGGATTCTCTGATCGGCGGCGGATAGATCGACGGGCTGGACGTCCTTTTTGTAAAGGCTGCGGCCGTAGCGTGGGAGATTTAATTGATCGATGATTTGGACGACCTCGTCGCGGAAGAGCCTGGCGCAGGGGTCTGAGGTGTCGTCGGGATCGGAACGGAACTTGACGGAGACCGGCTTGCGGATCGGGAAATACATCCGCTCGCCGGTGGGCAAGGTAAGGAAGGGGCGACCATCGCGTTCGTCGAAAGTCGCGTAATTTTTGATGATGAACGAACGGGTGCGCCTGACGAGGAAGAGGCGCATGATTTCACGCCAGTCATCCGGCTCCTCGCTTTTCTCGAAAGCCGCAAGGGAGTTGAGCGGAGTATTGGGGTTTTTCAGGGCGAAGACGGATTCACCCATTTCACGGAGCATGGCCTCGGGGCGGATACCGATGTCGTTTTGCTCAGGCAGAAACAGCCGGAGCTGTGCTCCGAGATCCAGGTAGGTCTTGTTATAGGGCGTCGCAGACAAGAGCACGACCTTGCAGTCGTTGCGTTCCAAATACTCACGAATGGCTTGGTAGATTTTCCCCTCGCGGTTGCGGAAATTGTGGGACTCGTCGATGATGACCAACCTATACCGAGGGAGATTTTTCAGGTCTCTCTGGGCGATGCTCTGGGACATGACCCGAGGAGACCTAAGCCCGAATTTGTGGGCGTAGTCCTCCCACATCGGGGTAAGATTCTTCGGGCACAAGATCAGCGTTTCCAGCATCTGGTCGTCCGCCATGACTCGGGCGATGGCGGAGGCAACGCGGGTTTTGCCGAGACCGACCACATCCCCGACGAGAACTCCGCCGCGTTTGTTGAGATGACGGCAAGCGAGCTGAACGGCTTTTTCCTGGAACGGCAGGAGGAAATGCCTGATTTCGTGAGGAACGCGGAACTCCTTGATGCCTTCGCGGGCATCTTGCGAAAGGTGCCAAGCCATCTTGAGATAGACGTGATAGGGAGGAAGCAGTCGTTCGCTCGCCCAGCTTTCCTCGATGATGGCAATGAGTTCTTCGGTGATGTCGAGGCAGCGCGAATCCTCCCAGCGATCCTCAAACCAGCGTTGCAATTTCTTCGCCGCATCCTTGTCGAGCACGTCGATATTCAACTCGCCCTGCCCCTTGAGGCCCGACATAGTTAGATTGCTGCTGCCGAGGTAGGCGATGATCGGATTGATGGAATCCGCGCGATGAGCAAGATAGAGCTTCGCGTGCAGTGTGTGTTTCAGGAACAACTTAACGGTAACTCGTCCAGACTTGAGCTGCTTCACCAAACGCTTCAGCCCCGCCTCGTCGGCATCGGTTGGGTTTCCGATGGTGAGTTGCTTGCGGAATTCTGCCGCCGCATCCTTGCGGAGTTTGGTGAGTTGTTTGTTGTCGGGGGCCTTTTCCGGATCATCCGTCAGCCAGCTCCGGAGTTGGTCGTGAGGCATCCGTTGCATGCCGACGAGCAGCCGGGCTGGAGAAGGCGAATCTCCCGAAGATGGCATCGGCCATTCGTTGACGACATCATCAATACAGCGCCAGCCCCGCAGATTGAAATATCCGACACAGAAATCGCCTCGGAACGCGAGTTTGAGGGCGTGCTTCAGGCCGTTGCTGTCTTCACCGTCAAGAAACGGCGTTTCGATATTATCAAATACGGTGGGCATTCAAACAAAGTGTGTTGGAGTGGAGCGGTGTGGCGCTTTCCTTAGTCCACTCGGTGAGAGTCTGGGAGAGCAGGTTCAGGCTGGGGACGAGGCAGAGGACGATCTAGTTTATCCCGGCGACTTCCTCGGCGACGATGTCGATGCCGATGTCCCCGGTGGCTCCTTTTTTCGGACACTCGTTCCACATCCAAACGTTCGAAAAGAGGTCTGCAAAGATGGGGTCGAGTTCGAGGTAGCGGCAGATGAGGCGCTCGAAGCGGTCGCCGAGGTGGCGGTTGTGAAGTTCCTCGTCGCGGAATTGGGCAAGGATGTCGTGGATGGTGGAAACGGACATGGGAGGTTTCTCAGGAAACGGTTTTATGCCTTCGAGCATCCAGCGCCGCGGCCGGTGGGAAAGGCGGCGAATTCCGGGGAAGGCATACGGTGGAAAGTTAGCGGAGCAGGGATGGGCGAAAAGAAGAAACTAAAAAAGGCCCAAGCCGATTTCACGGCTTGGGCTTTGGTTTGTTTGGATTTTGATTCGTCTCCGGTGCTAAGCGGGACCGGCGGGCGGGGTGATGCTTTCACCGTTGGATTTTTTCGAGCGTTGCGGATCGCGCTCGACGCGGCTGGCGCGTTTCCAGGCGTGGAGTTTCTCGGGCTGGAGCTCGTAGATGTTCGCCATGATAGGGCCGAGGATGTCCACCTCGGAATTGATGAGGGTGAGCTGGGAGTCGATGAGGGCGGTGTCTTCGGTGCCTTCCTGGACTTCGGTGGTGTTGTGCTTGCCGACGTTTTCGAGGGCGTCGCGGTCGCGGCGGAGGAGGGTGACGAAGGCGGGGTTGATGGCGAGATCGAGGAAGCGCTGGCGGAGGGCGGCCTTGGCGGTTTTTTGGGCGGGGGTGTCGCCGCCCTGATCGGCGGGGGCGTTGTTGTCTTCCAACAGGACGAGGAGGCTGTCCGCGTAGGTTTTGATGTCCTTTTCCACGCGGTGGGGGATCTTGTTATAAGGGACGGAGAAACCGATCTCGCCACTGCGCAGCTCGATGCTGCGGGCGGTGCCGGAGATGCGCTTGAAGTCCAGCAGAAGCGCATCCAGCAGACTGGACTTGGTGACGCGGAGGGGAGCCTGGCCGGCCCAGGCGCTGCTGACGAGGGCTACGCCTTTGCGGATGTTGGCGAGGTGTTCCTGGACGGGGGCGATGCCGGCGAGGTCGGCGGAGTTGTCGTCACAGAAGGTTAGCAGGTTTTTCGCGCGGTCGAAGCGGCGGGTGTCACGGTCGTCCATGGTTTTGAGGGTGTGGGTAGGTGATATGGTTCTGATTTTTTCAGGCAGTGGACATTTCCCTATCTGGTAGTGACGGAACCGCCAAGCTTGAATTTAGGCGGGCGGTGGGTTTTTTCCAATTCACCCTGCGCTTGTTGGCGGGCTGGTGTGAAAATGGTACCGGCAGGACGGGAAAATGGCAGTAGGTGGCTGACTTGCGTGCCGCGTGCCGCTTGGAGCGGCTCTGCGGCTGGCAGCGTCTGGATTTCCGGGATGCAAGTCATTGTGGCGGAGCTGGTTCGGAGAAATCGGGGGGCAGGTGCGAGAGTAGGAGGGAGCAGGTGTGAGAGTGACGGGTAGCAGGTGCGGGGGTGGGAGGGAGTTAGTGCGAGGATGGCGGGGAGGTGGTGCGAGGGCGGGAGGGAGGTGGTGCGAGGGCGGGAGGGAGCTGGTGCGAGGGCGGGAGGGAGTTAGTGCGAGAATGGCGGGGAGCAGGTGCGAGGGTGGCTTGACACAGACATTCCTGTCTGTTCTTTGGAGACTGTGGCTTGTGAAAGAACAGACAGGAATGTCTGTGTCACGCTGCCAGCGGAAGGCCGAAAGATCTCCAGGATCTTGAAGAGCTGCCGTAAAACAGACTTCGGCAGGTCCAACATTTTTCGACAATCCTGACTATCAGTTAGCCTCGTCACCGAGGATTCGGTCGATGAACTGGTGGATGCGCTCGAGCTTGTCGGCGTCGATGAGGCGGATGGTCTTGTCGCCCTTCAGCCAACCGCGGGCGGTTTCCTCGGTCTTGGAGGATTTGCCTGATGGCGCGGGTTCGATTTTCGCGAGCTCGGCCAGCATGGTGGTGAGGGTGCGGTCGCAGCCGTGGCGCAGATCGTCATCGCCAGGGAACGGGACCTGTGCCTTGCTGAGCTCGCCGAGGATCTCGACGATCAGGGGAAAACGGGCCATCGCCCGGGTGATCGCTTCAGCAGAATGCTTGCGCGTTTTGGTTTCGGGGGAGAGTTCGGTTCTGGTGGACATGTTGGTAGTAAAGATTCGGAGAATAATTGCCTGATTTCTTTTATTCTGACCAGTGATCAATTCGGCACTCACCCCCCTTCCCCTTATGAATCAAGGGATTACGGCCGAAAAAAACATTAGAATCGCGGTTTTTCGAAGCGGATGAGACGGTAACTTCCATGCGAAATGGTGAAATTTTCATGCGCCGGGCGATCAAACTGGCGAGAAAGGGAATGAATGCCGGGGCCGGCGGACCCTTCGGAGCGGTGGTGGTGCGGGATGGCGAGATCGTCGGAGAGGGCTGGAATCGCGTAGTCGGCACTAATGATCCGACGGCGCACGGCGAGGTCACGGCGATCCGCGACGCGTGTGCCAAGCTGGGGACGTTTTCCCTCGCCGGTTGCGAAATCCACACGACCGGCCAGCCATGTCCGATGTGCCTCGGAGCGATCCACTGGGCGCGGATCGGGCGGATTTACTACGGTTTCCGGATCGAGGACGCAGCGGCGATCGGCTTTGACGACACGGAGATTTTCCGTCAGATGAATCTCCCAGCGGAGGAGCGGCTGATCCCGTCCGAGGAACTGTGCCGGGCAGAGGCGCTGGAACTGGCGGCCGAATACGCGCGGCTGCCGGGAAAACAACATTATTGATCGCGCGGACGTGACTTGACGGCCGGCCCCGGCATTGCGGAAACTATCCGCCATGGCATGGAGGATCGATGAGGCCGTCGCCCACGGCGAAATTGACAACACCGTCGAAGGTCACACGACGGGACGCGTCTGGCTGGCCGGAAGGGACGAGCCGTTGATCCTCTCGCTGGACGGCGACTGCTGGCGGGATCTGGCCGGTACACGCCTGCAGTTTGAGAACCCCTCGCCCAAGCCAGTGCCGGACGCGCAGGCGCTGGACATCGACCAGGCGGGCATCGTCGGCGACATGACGGCCTCGCGGAAAAACAAGGTCCCGACCGTGAGTGAGGAGGAATTCCACGAACTCTATCAAAACGACCGCGAGATCCCCTACGAGTGGCGAAACACGCTTTATCTCGAATGGTTCAGCGAAATCAACGGGCGGGTGGTGATCGAGTCCGCCGGTTACATCCTGACGATTTCCCCGCACGAGTGGGAAATGGACGAGGACGCGGAGGACGCGCAGAAGCTGGCGAACCTGAACTCGATGCGCGATTTCATGGCGCAGGTGATCCGCCGCCGCGAACCGGACGGCCCTGAGCGGGAATCATCCGAGGAGCTCGACGAGTTCGCCTGGGAGGAGCGCTTGAAGGAATCCGACCGGCTGACGGATGCCTATCAGGAAGTGTTGGAAAAATACATGGAGGACTCGGATAGCGAGCAGAAAGAGGCTTTCGTGATGGGCTGGGACGGTCTGCTCGATGCCCTTGCGGAACGCGACGAAGCGGGCGACGAAGATTTTCCCGGCCAAGACAAGGCTTACCGGTCGCAGGGCGGCGGGGATGAGGATTTCGACGACGACGACGAAGCCGACGAGGATGATTTCGGCGAGGCGGACGAAGACGAACCTTACGGCGACGAAGACGACCACCCCCTACAGGCGCAGGCTCAGGAGCTGGCGATGCGGGCGATGGATGTGCTCCAGCGCGACGCCGGGCCTGGCACGCCGTCCTACATTCTGATCACCAATCTTTTGCAGGTCAGCGGGAAACTCGCCGGAGTGCTCAACGGCCGTGGCAGCGGTTACGAGCCGGAAACCGGATTCGTGCTGGCCGTGCTCAAACGCTGCTTGAACTGGCTCAACGAAGCCGTGGGAGCGTGTCAGGAACTCATCAACGTCGAGCGCGATTCCGACCACCGCGCTGCTTTGGAACACGTTCGCAGTTCCGCCTTTGAAATCCGCGACAGTATCGTAGCGCTGCGCCGCGAGCTGAAATAACAGCAGGCACTCTCAGCCGAGTTTCTCGCTGGCCAGCTCCACTTTCAGGATGGACCGGGAGCCGGATGATAGAGTGATGCGGTTCGTCGCAACGTTGCCGGATTCCACGCAGACCATTTTCAGGTATTCCTCGTTGCCGAAGTCCTCCATACGTTTTGATTTTTCGATCCAAGGGTTCCAGACCACTGTCGAGTGCGACCCGGATTTTGAAACACGGATTTTACGCTTCAGTTCCGAATCGATGATGTCCACCGCCGCGGTGGTATCGTAATAGACGCGGTCCACTTCGCCGGCGATTCTGATGAATTCGGCGGTTTCAGTGAAATCGCTTGCCAGAACTTTGTCCAAATAAGAGCAGCCGATCAGACCACTGATAGAAACCGAGTTGATGCCGCCGATCTGGAAATACGTGTGAAGGCAGGTCTCGAAAGTCGCGTCCTTGGTGCCCGCGTTCGTCACCGAGAGCTCCAGCGAAAGTTGTTTGCTCACGCGGACGACGTATTCCACATCCAGCGAGTCCATCGTCGGCAGGCGGAACCGCAGCATCACCTCGCCGCCGGCGAAAACCGAACTCTCCTCCAGACTCCACGCGGAAATGCGGGCGTAGCCGTGTGCCGGAAATCCGTCCCTGCCGCCGAACCACGGGAAAATGATCGGAACACCACCGCGGATCGGCTTGCCGTCCGCAAACTCGCTTTCACCGCTCATGAAGAGCAGCGGTGCCTCGCCCTTCTTCTGGAAATGCGTGACGTGGGCGCCGTGTGGATAGATCTCCGCCGTGCTCCAATCGGTTTCCACGACGACCTTCATCAGTCCGCCGCCGCCTTCCGTCAGGGTGACGTGTCCGGGAATTTCGTGCTGTTTCAAATCGCGTGGGAATTAATGTTAGAAAAAAGCTTTCTCACTTCTTCTTGCGGAGGAACGGCGGCAGGTCGAGGTCCTCGCCATCGAAAACGTTCGGCGATTCCCCTTCGAAGCGGCCGCGTGGAGCGGAGTCGAGCGAGAGTTCGTTCTGTGAGCCGGGAGTCTTGACGCCGAGCTTGAGTTTGGGAGGTTCTGCTTCGGGCGGCGCGGGCGGGCTGACAGGCTCGGGGGCCGGTTCTGGCACCTCCTCGTGAATGTCATCGGGAAACGCCACTTTCGCGTCCGGCTTCGATGTGCCCCAGCGGGTGACAATGTTAGGTCTGCGCTTCGGCAGCGGAATGAAGGTGCCTGGCGAGTTGATTTCCGGCTCGACCGCTTCGATCGGCTCGGGATCCTCTTCGGCTTCGACGTAGATCTCGTTAGGTAATTCGGGATCGTTGGAGGATTCCTCCTCGATCACGACTGTCACCTCTTCCTCCACTTCAGGTTCCGCTTCCGCAACCACAGGCACCGCCGCAGCGGGCTCGCTGAAGGTGAACGCGTCCAAATCCGACGCAGGTGACTCTTCTTCCTTTGCCTTGGCCGGGTAGTCCGGTTCCGCGAACGGCCGTTCGTTGTCGAACAACGAGGGAGCCGCAGCGGCCGCCATGCTGGTCGCCGCCTTGCGGAATTTGGACAAGGTGGATGTCGGAGCGGACGGTGTGGCCTTGGCCTCGGAGGGTGGATTCAGCTCGAACGCGAGGATCGCCTCGGCCACCGGCTTCGGGGCAGGAGCGAGCGCGGCAGCAGGTGCTGGCGCGGGCTCTTCCTCGATTTCCTCAGGCTCGGGCGCGACGAAAACCGGCTCTTTCTTCGCCTCTGGCGTGAAACCCTGGCTTGGGTCGAGCAGCGGATTTTCCGGAGAATTCCGGCTGAGCGATTCTCGCGGTGCCATCGCAAGGGAATCCTCGGGAAGCGCGCTGATCAGCGTGATCGAAAGCGAGTCGCCCATCGCCGGATCGATCGCCGCGCCGAAGAGCACGTGCGCTTTTTCCGGGACGAATTTCTGCAAACGCTGCATCAACAGTTCGATTTCGAAAAGTGTGAGATCCTCACCGCCTGATAGATGGACTAGCACCGTCTGCGCGTCCTTGAGCAGCGCGCCCTGATCGAGCAGTGGGCTGTTGAGCGCGTTTTTCAACGCCTTCGACGCGCGGTCCTTGCCGTCTGCCAGACCGGAGCCGAAAAGACAGCGCGAGCGGTTCGTGCGCAGCGCGCTCATCAGATCGTCGAGGCCGACGTTGATCAGGCCCGGGCGGATGACCAGACGGATGACCGCCTTGATCGACTCACAGATCATGTGGTCCGCGGCGGCGAAGGCTTCATGGATGCCCTGCTTGGCGAGGACGAGCTCGCCCATGCGGTTGTTGTCGAATGTGACGAGCGCGTTTGATAGAACGGCCAGTTCGTTGAGCGCGGTTTCCGCCTGCTCGCGGCGGCGGCGGCCTTCGAAGGCGAAGGGCATGGTTGCGAAAACGACAACAAACGCACCTTCCTCCCGGGCGATGCGGGTGACGATGGGAGCAGCGCCGGAGCCGGTTCCGCCGCCGAGGCCGGTACACAGGAAAACGATGCGGCGGCCCTTGATCGACACGCGGATCTGCTCCTCCGCCTCGAGCACCGCCTGATGGCCAAGTTCGGGATCGCCGCCGGCACCGAGGCCTTTAGTTAGATTTACACCGAGCTGGATTTTCTCACGGGCAATGCAGGCGGCGAGCGTGCGGACGTCGGTGTTCAGAGCGAGCAGTTCGGCACCGTCCAGGCCGTCGAGCGCGATCCGCTCCAGCATGTTGGCTCCGGCACCACCGAGGCCGACGATTTTGACGGCGGAGGTGGGAATCATCTGTTGGGGATCGCGGTTGTAAGGGATCATGGATTTGAAAGTTAGAGTGAATTGAAGGTTATTTGCCGAATGGCCAGAACATGCGGCCGATCTTACCGAGGACTCCCGGCGGTGCTGCCCGCTCGGTTTCCAAAATCTGTGCGTAACGGATCAGACCGATGGCCGTGGCGTAGTGCGGGTCCTTGAAACTCGCCTGCACGCCGCTGATTTCCGGGGGCTCGGGCCGGTAGATGTCGCGGCCGAAGACGTCGAAGGCGAGCCCGTCGAAACCGCGCATCAGGCTGGTGCCGCCGGTTAGAAAAATTCCCGCGCCGATCTGCTCCACCGCACCGACAGGCAGGCGGGCGCGGACGAGCTTGAGCGTTTCCTCCAGCCGCTGGCGGATGATCTCATTGAGGATGCTGCGGCCCACTTCGACTTCGGCGAAGCCGCGGTCGTCGGTGAGCTTCGCGATGCCCACGGATTTCGCGGGATCGGCGGAGGCGTCGCCTTCCATGATTTTCAGGCGGTCCGCTTTGGAAAACGGCAGGCCGGTGACGAGGTGGATGTCGTTGGTGACGTGGTCTCCGCCCACCGGAATGCAGCCGGACGCGGTGATCGCGCCGTTCAGATAGAGAGCGTAGTCGGTGGTGCCGCCGCCGATGTCGATGACGAGGGCACCGCGTTCGCGCTGCTCTCTATCAAGGGCCATCTGCGCGGTGGCGATGGGTGAGAAAACGATGTCGTCCACTTCCAGCGGCATTTCCCGGACAAGCTTGATGCTGTTCTGAATGCGCGTGCCGATGCCGTGGACGACGTGAAAATCCGCTTCCACGGTTTTCCCGAAAAGCCCGACCGGCGTGGTCGAGTGTTCGAGTCCGTCGAGCCAGTAGTTCCGGATGATCGGATGCAGATAGACGTGGTCCTGCGGGATGTGGACCTCGCGGGCGATGGTCCGTGCTTCCTCGACATGCTCGGCGGTGACGGTGGGCTCGCCGTCCGGCAGGCGGTAGGTGCCGCGGTGGTTGATGCCCTGGATGTGCGAACCGGTGACAGCGAGGAAAACGCTGCCGATCTCGACGTCGCTCGCGTCCTCCGCTTTTGCCAAAGCATCTTTGAGACAGGCGCGGGCTTGGGCGAAGTCGTAGATCTCACCTTTTCTAACGCCGGCGGTCTTCGTCACGCCGATGCCGAGGATCTTGACGGCGCTGTCCGCCTTCACCTCGCCAACGACCATGCAGGTCTTGCTGGTGCCGATCTCGAGTCCGACATGAATTTTCGTACGACGTGCCATGGGATTGGATCAATTGCGATTGAGAAGAGTGCTGAGATCCCGCGCGCGGCGGTCCTTGCTGACATCCCCGGGCGTGGGCTCGGAAACGGGAACGGCGCGGGGTGCGCCCGGCTCATTCCTAACGGTGATGGGGATGTTGTATTTCGGGATCAGGTTGATGGTGCCGATGGAGTAGCCTTTTCCGCTCGCGTGATCGATGGACGCCTGCAGGCTGGTGATCTGGCGCTCGTGATCGCCGAGACCGAAGGTGGCGGTGGTGCCCTGGCGGGTGATGAGTTCGAGCGACCATGCGTTCGTCTGCCGCACGGATTCGATCCAGTGGATGGCTTCGGAGTCCGCCTTGCAGGCCGCATCCAACAGGTGGAAACAATGTTGCAGCTCCAGATGTGTCACCGGCTGGCCGGGCTTGATCGGATTGGCTTCCGAGGCGGGAAGCCGGATGATGGGTAGTTTGGCAGCGGTTTCCAACTGGAGCTCCGGGCAGGGATAGGCGATACCGTCGTGATCGACGAGCATCGAGCCAGCCTGGCGCGCTTCGGGCAGACCGGCTTCCGCGCAGGTAATCCACGCGCGCGGCGCTCTCGGGATCACTCTAACGACCAAGGTGCCGGGAAGGTGGCGTTCGGCGCGGGCATCGGCGATTTCAGGACGGGCCTTGAGTTTGGAAATCACCTCGTCGATCCGGATGCTGAAGATGCTCGCAGTTAGATCGAGGTGGGTGACTTCCGCCAGACCCGCTTCGTCGATGACCGGGTTCTGGTTGAGATCGATCACCTGCAGCCGGAAATCCGGATTCTGGTAGAACGCCCGCTGGATTCCCTGCCACACGCCCCAGCCGATGCCCGCGATCACAGCGAGTCCGCAGGCGACTTTCGTCATTTTCCCGGCGAGGCTCAGGAAGCCGAACCAGGCGATGCGCGGCGACATCACGCGGACTTCCAACACATTGGCGCGGGTCCGGCGGCGGGTTTTGCTGGTGTGGCGTTTTGACATGTCAGGAACGGAGTTGGAGTGATAGCTCGGCGATGGTCTTACATAACTCAGGGAAGGAAATTCCAGTGGCGGCGGCGGCTTTCGGAAGCAGGCTGGTTTCGGTCATGCCGGGAATCGTGTTAGCCTCCAGCACGAACGGGCGGTTCTGCGAATCCAACAGCACATCGACGCGGGAGTAAATTTCCACGCCGAGCGCCTGATGGGCGGCAACAGCGGCGGCTTGCACGGCCATGGTGGTTTCCAGATCGAGATCGGCCGGGCATTGGTATTCGCTGCCTTTCGCACCGCTGAGCCACGGGTATTTGCTGGCCATGTCATACACGCCTTCGGGTGGTGTGATCTGGACGATGGGCAGCGCCTTGCCATCAAGGATGCCGACGGTGAGTTCCTTGCCCTCGATGAATTCCTCGATGAGCACCTCGCTGTATTTTCCCGCCGCTTTCAAAAGCGCGCCTGCGACCTGGTCCTGCGACTTCACGATCTGGATGCCGACGCTGGATCCTTCGAGCGGTGGCTTGATGACGAGCGGGGCTTTGATAGTTAGATCGGGAGCCGTGCCGGGGCTGAGGGAAACCGTTTCCGAGCGGGCGGTGGGCACACCGGCGGCGAGAAATTTTTCTTTCGCGAGGGATTTGTGGAACGCCAGCTTACTGCTGGTGGATCCTGCTCCGGTGTAGGGCACTCCGAGTTTTTCCATCGCATCCTGCAATTGCCCGTCCTCGCCGAAAGTCCCGTGAATGACGTTGAAAGCCAGCTCCGTCCCCTCGGGCAGATGGATTTCCGTGCCGGTGACATCGACGCCCACGGCATCCAGACCGAGCCCTAACAAGGCGTTGAGCACCGCGCTTCCGGAAGCGAGTGAAACGGCGCGTTCCGATCCCGGTCCGCCCATCAAAACTGCGATTTTCTTGGTGCTCAACATGGTGATGAAATTTAAAACGTGGATTCGTCCTCGCCGAGGATCTTGATCTCGGTTTCGAGCTCGATGTGGTGTTCGTCGCGTGCCTTTTCCTGAATGAACTCGATCAGTGTCAGGACTTCCAGCGCGGAAGCTCCGCCGGTGTTGACGACGAAATTTCCGTGCACTTCCGAGACCGCCGCGTGGCCGCAGGTGCTGCCTTTGAGGCCCATGACATCGATCAGGCGGCCGGCGGGAAGATTCTCGGTATTCTTGAACGTACAGCCGGCGGAGGCGGCGACGGGTTGTGATGACTTGCGCTTCTCGCGCGAGGCGTCCCAGCGCTCCTTGATATTCGCGGTGGTGTCGGCCTTGCCTTTGAAAACCGCCTGTAGCGCGAAGTTCCGGCGAAGTTCCTGAACGTTGCGGTATTGGGAGGTGATCTCGTCGCGCTCACGGGTGCGGATGACGCCGTCTTCGTCGAGAAAAGTGACGCGCACGACCTGATCGAACATCTCCACGCCCATCGCTCCGGCGTTCATGCGCAGCGCGCCGCCGACGTTGCCGGGGATGCCTTCCATCCACTCGAAGCCACCGACACCGCTGCCGCCCGCGACGCTCGCGAGTTTTTTCAAACGCACGCCCGCGCCGGCGGTGATGTGGCCTTTGCCGTCCACGGTCACTTCGGAAAACGCTCCGCCGGTCGGGTGGATCACCGCGCCGCGGATACCGCCGTCGCGCACTAACAAATTTGATCCACGGCCGACGACGCGCACCGGGATGCCCCGCTCGCGGCAGTAATCTACTAGAAACGCGAAGCCGTAGAAACTGTGCGGCTCCAGCCAGAACTGCGCCGGTCCGCCGACGAGCATCGTCGTGTGGCGGCTCATCGGTTCGTAGAGTTTTCCATCGATCTCGCCGGGAGGCATGAGACCGCGCATTTCTTCCAGAATCTTCAGGTCGCTGGCGATGCGGGTGCCCGCTTCGTGGACGTTTCCAGCACCGAGAGTGATCAGCAGATCGCCGGCCTGAAGCGCGTGGCCGATGGCATGATGCGCGGTTGATAGATCGGGAACGTAGGTGGCCGGAATGTCGCCGTGGAGCGCCATCGCATCGACGAGCGTCTGGCCGGAAATGCCTTTGATCGGCTTTTCCGAAGCGGCGTAAACATCGGTGATGAAAACAAGATCCGCAGCTTGCAGGACTTTGCCGAAATCATCCGCCAGCGCCTTCGTCCGCGTGTAGCGGTGCGGTTGGAAGAGCACGACGACGCGCTTCGACTTCAGCGAACGCGCGGTTTGCAGCGTCGCGGCCAGCTCGGACGGATGGTGGCCGTAGTCATCAACGATACGGTAGTTAGGAGAAAGATACTTCGTTTCGAATCGGCGCTTGGCACCGGCGAAGGTGGAAAGCGCGCGCGCGATGTGCGGAAATTCCGCACCGCAGCTATCCGCCAGCGCGATGGCGGCGAGTGCGTTGAGCACATTGTGGTTTCCGGGAATGCCGAGCTCGACATCGCCTAGCAACTCGCCGTTTTTCTTCACGGTGAACGCGGATGAACCTTTCAAATCCCGCAGATCCGTCGCGGTGTAATCGGCGTCTTCCCAGCCGTAGGAAACGGCGTTCTCGCGGCCCGCGCAAACTTCGAGCGCCACCGGATCTTCCGCGCAGTAAACGAGTTTTCCCGTCGTCTGGTCGGCGAGTTTCGTGAAGACCTCTTTGATGTGTTCGAGGTCTCGATAGAAATCCAAATGCTCGGCCTCGATGTTGAGGATCACCGCGTGCTCCGGGTGATAGAGCGCCAGCGTGCCGTCGCTTTCATCGCCTTCCGCCACCATGTGCTCGCCGTCTTCCGACCATTTCGCGTTCGCGCCGAGGATCGGGATTTCCGCGCCGACGTAGTGGCACGGCTTCTGCCCGGCCTCGCGCAGGAGGTGGGCGGTCATCGAGGAGGTCGTCGTTTTCCCGTGGGTGCCGGAAATGACGATGCCTTTTTTCGTGTGAAGGATCGCTGCCAGACATTCCGCGCGGCGGAGGAGTGGGATCTTCGCTTTTTTCGCGGCGGAGTAGGCGGGATTGTCGGATTTGATCGCAGACGAATAGACGACGATGTCCGCGCCCTTCACGGCGGCGGCGCTGTGGGGAGACGAGAAATTCAGGCCCACTCCCTGCATCCGCTCGGTTTCCGCCGTGGTCACGCGGTCCGATCCGCTGACCTTGTGGCCCATGCCCATCAATAACAGCGCCAGCCCGCTCATTCCCGATCCGGCGACGCCGATGAGGTGGATTTGGAGCGGTTTGCTCCGGTCGGTGAGGCGTGTGCTGAATTCGGTCATGTGGGAGAGAGGGTGGCTTCGATGGCGGCGCACACCCGATCTGCGGCGTCAGGAATGGCAAGTGCGCGGGCGGCTTTTGCCATGCGTTTGTAAGTTGGCAAGTCTTGCAGGATGGAAGTTGCCAAATCGGCCAATTTTACAGCGTCCAGATCGCGCTCCTGAATGAGGATCGACGCCCCGGCCTCCGAGAAAACCTCCGCATTGCGCGTCTGGTGGTCGTCGGCAGCGTAGGGAAACGGCACAAGGATCGACGGATGCCCGGAGATGGAAATTTCCGTCAGACTCGATGCGCCGGACCGCGCGATGATCACGTCTGCCATGGCATAAGCGGACGGCATCTGATCGCAGAAACCGAGCACCTTGTAGCATGCCCGGCCTTTGGTGACTTGCGAAACCCTCTCGAAATCGAGCGCTCCCGCGATGTGAAGCACCTGCATTTCCTGCGGCAAAAGCGCTGCCGCCTGGGCACAGAGCTCGTTCAAGCGTTTCGCTCCCTGACTGCCACCGGTCACCACGATTGTCGGTCGTGACGGATCGAGTCCGAAGTTTGCTGCCGCTTCGTCGCGAGTCGGCAAATGGATGATCTCCGGGCGCACGGGTGTGCCGGTCGTCACCGTTTCGCGCTTGGGGAAAAAGGCCTTCGCCGCATCCAGCCCGAGAAAAACGCGCGTGCAAAACCGGCTGGTCAGCACGTTCGCGCGGCCCGGACGGGCGTTGGAATCATGGACAAACGTTTTCAGCCCCATCCTGTGCCCCGCATAAACCGGCGGCAGCGAGGTGAACCCGCCCATGCCGATCACCGCGTCCGCCCGGAAGCGGCGGATCACGCCCTTGCAATGTTTGATCGATCCCCAAAGCTTCCACAAAAACGGCAGCATCCGCGGCGAAAACGTCGGTGGTTTCGCCACGGCCGGCATCGTTTCGAATTTCAAATGCCGGTATTTCGCCGACGCCTCCGCATCCACCTTTTTTTCCGAAATCAGGAGCATCACGTCATGTCCACGGGCGCGGAGGGCTTCCGCCACGGCGATTCCTGGAAACAAATGGCCGCCGGTGCCACCACAGGCGATGAGGATTTTGAACGACTTCGGCACGGATGCAGGGGTGATAATAGCCTGAAGACGGCGAGCGGACTGACTTTCCGACACCTCTTCGCGAAAAACTACGTAAATCCGTAGTATCCGGCAATCCTCAAAACGGGAATGTCTTCAAAATTCCGGCCTTCCCGCCTTCTCCGACGTCCGCTCTGATAAGGCCAGGGACTGAAAACCATCTCCGGCCTCGCGCAGATGCCGATGGTTTTTGGCGATTCCAACATTCGCCCCCCGGGGGTCAATGGAACGCTGGCTTCAGCCGGCCTGTCTGCTGGACGCCAATGCTCCGATACAATCTACCACCTCGGCAATCGACAGCGACTCCTGTTCAAAAACGCCCTTGGATCGGGCATTCAACATGGCCCGAAGTTCGGCATACACGTCTTCCATCAGCGGCGTGGCAAGGAGACGTTCGATCGTTTTCCTCTCTTCCGAAGTCAACGGAGGCGCGGCCGGACCCGTGCGGAAATTCATGCACACGGGCCGGAATGGCCGGCCGGTTTTTTCCCGCAGATCGCGCAAAATATCGAAGCCCGCCGGGTCGCTATCGCCGAAATGGAGGCAATCCAGATCCTCAGGAAGCATCCCGAACAAACGCCTGACTGCTGAGCCGGGAAAACTGGTGTGGACCAGTAGCCATCCCTGATTCCGTTTCGCAAGTTCGAGAAATACCTCCTCGTTCTCAATAGTTAGGCAAAGCGTGGCATCCGTGGCCACCGCATCCGCCTGGTTCAGATTGATTTCGGAAATGGAACATGGCCCCGGCAGCAGGCCGAAGTTCACTCGCTCGCTTCCAAACTTCAAAACTAGCGAACCGTGAAACGCCAGCGTTCTGGGTTTCCGCAGAATTCCGAAATCCTCCAGCGAGCACGCATCGTCGCCACGGATCGCCTGAAGCGCAGCAACCAGCCTGCCCTCCAGATTTTCCAACCGCTTCGAATCCCCGCAGATCACGCTGCTGGCGAAGCGGATGAGTGACTCGTCCTGCCAGTAAATCACACCTAGCAGCGTTTTTAGAAACTCGTCATTCCCCGCCGGATCATCGCGCCGGAACGGTTGGACGCCGCCTTGGGAAAGCGCCTTCCTTTCCAACGACTCGCACCATGCCCTCCATTTGGTGCGCCAGTTCTCCGGCATCGGCAGACCCCCCATCGCCTTGAAAAACGCAGCCAGCTCCGATCGCTGTTCGCGCGGCGCGTTTTCTCCCAGCTTTTGAAACAACCAAGTTTCGCCTCCATCCTTGGATAAACGAACCCGCTGGTAGAGTCCCGATCTCGCCGCACGATCGAGAGAAAGCAGCCTGCCGGATTCCAGCTCCGCGCGTTTCAGATCATCTTCGGCTTTTTCACGCTCATCGCCGTCATGGCAATTCGCATGACGGAGCAGTTGCTCGTGATCGCAGATGAAATCCCGCACGCCACCGTGACCGCCGGCGGCGGACTTTCGATAGAGATCCGCCAGCGCCTGCAGAACGATTGGAACGTCACGAGGCATGGTCGTCCATCCATTTCCTTCCCTCCGGCGTGTCGCGGAACAGCACCGAAGGCACGTTTCTAACGCCGACCCGCGAGCCACGCCGTTCCTCCTTCCGCGTGATGACGATCAGCTCGTCGCACTGGCTGAAGGCGTAGGGAATATTGCCGCTGGACATGGAGAACATGCCTTGTAGATCGAGTTCGGCCATCGCCTGGAGACAGTTCTGGATACGCTCCCCGGAGAGTTTGGAGAAGGCCTCATCGATCGGCACCAGTCCCAGTGAGGGCTCTTTCCTGCGCGTTTCATGGCGGTTGTAGGCGTGCAGGTAGCTGGCGAGGATGGCGACGAAATACGGGCTTTGGTTCTCACCGCCGCTCATCTTGCCGCTTTGCTTGTCCACGCTCACCGGCCTGCCGTCCGGATCGCGGATGTCGGTGACGAGCAGGTCGTAGTCGAAATACTGGCGGTAGTCCAACAACCGCGCGGCGTCCGGGCTGTTCGCGTTCTTCACCAGTGTCGTTAGGAACGTTTTCAGCGCCTCTTTGAGATCCTCGCCCATGCTGGCGAAGAACAGCTCGTCCTCGTGATGCAATGCGTTCAAATCGATCAGCTCCCGATAGATGCGGAACTCCGGGTTCAGCTTGCGCTCGATCTTATAACGGTCGTGGCCGATCGGCCGCTTGAGCTGGTGATTGAGCAGCGAGATGATGTTCTCCACGTTCTTGATCGCCTGCTGCATCCGACTGAGCACCTGCGTGCGGAAAAGCGACTCCCAGCGCTTCCGCTCGGTCGCGGATTTTTTCTCATACTCGGGAATGTTCGCATCCTCGATAAGGCAGAGCACGCGCTCGTAGGGCTGTGTGTCGCGCCCATCGTCCGGCAGATCGTCGAACTTCGGTTGGAAGGTCTTTTTGAAATCCAACATCGCCACCTTGAGATCGCCGATAGTGTTGGCGGCCAGAATTTCCGCGGCGGCGGCGGCTTTCGTGAATTCACGGGCACGCACGTCGAGTGCCGGCGTGTATTCCGCAGCTTCCTGTTTCCACGATCGGTAGCGCTCGTGATGGGAAACTATCTCGATGCGCAGCTTGATCCGCGAAAAGTCATCCTCGCGGCGTGAGGCTTCCTCGCGCCGTGTTGCTAGCATCTTCTCCGCCTGCTCGATGTCCTTGTGGCCGCCCTTGCGGAGGATCGAGTTTTTCTCGCGCTCCCACACGGCGAGCTGCTCCTTGAATTCCTCGATGCGTCCTTCCAGCGTCGCAATCTCATCGGTGGCGATGGCATTGAGCTGGGACATGAGATCCTCATGCTCGGATTGCTTGTTAGGAAGCTCCTCGACGCGCACCAGTTCCCGCGAAATGTCCGAGTGGTCCGTAATTTCCTGCTGCCGCGCGGCGATGAGCCGCTCGATTTCGCGCTCGATGGGCTCCAGCCGGCGTAGCGCCGCATCGATCTCTCCAAGGCGCGCCAACTTGATCTCAAGCTGGCGTTTCAACCCGCCCTCGCCGATGAACGGCTGGCCGTCGTAGGGTTGCGGACGTGTGATGACCGAGCCGCGTTTGTGCAGGCCGTCCGGCAGAATCGCTGAATCATGGCGTGCGAAATCCACTGGCGAGGAAACGCGGATGGTCTCGCCGAACAACGAATCGACATAACCCTGCGCTGCCTCGTCATTGCAACGGATGACTTCTGCCAGTGAGTTCTTCAATCGGCCCAATTTGCTAGCAGTGGGGATTTTTCCTGAATCGATCAACCGTTGCGGCCCGGCTTTCAACAGATCCGCGGCGGGAAGTCGTGATAGAATGTCGAGCGCCTGCGAGTGATGATCGGAAGCAACGATTACGGCGAATTTCTCATCAAAAGCGACTTCCGCCGCAGCCCGCCATGCCTCGTCCTCCACCTCGCAAAGCTCCCGCAACGCGCGCGGCTGAGCTTCGCCCGGCAACATGGGAAGGTGTTCTCGAAGAGCTGTCAGAAGCGGCTGGGGGACTGGCGGAAGGCCACGCTTCAGAGCGTCGATCTGTGAGTCGAGATCGGATTTTTCCGAACGCAGGCGGCGGAGTTCCTCGGCATCGTTACGGAAACGGTCGCGCAGTTGTTTGCAAAGCTGGTCCGCAGCGGTGGCGAGGAACGCGAGACTGTTGGAGGTCTCTGAACGTTCGCAGGAGTCTAGAAACCGCAATGACTCGTCCATTCGGGAAACATCGACGAACGGATGAACCGGCGCTTTGCCCACTTCCTGCATCCACTTCCGCGCGGCTTTCAGACGATGGGCCAGGCCGCCGTCGATCTTGCTGGCAAGCGCTCGCAGGCGTTCGATGTCGACCTCCAGTTTGCGGATGCGGTCGGCGAGATCCTTGTAGAGCCGGCCTTCGGTCGATTCGTTGAGCAGGGCGATGGAACGCTCGCGCTGTTGCTGGGTTTCGGTGCTCAACTCCGTTAGTTCGGCGAGCCGGGCTTCGTCCTCCGCGAAATCGTCACGCAGTTTGGTCAGGCGGCTCTCCATCGATGAAACGTCCGCCGCCGCGTGCTCCCAAGCGTGCTCGGCGGCCAGATAGGTAGCGACATCACGATCACGTTCCGCGTCTTTCAGTGTTTTCGAAAGCCCGCGGATGCGCAGAAGTTGATCTAACTGTGATCGCAGTTCCCGGAGTTCCCGCTCGTAGGATTCAAAATTCCGGAAACTCGATGTCACGTCCTCCACCGGCACCGATTCGGCAGGTAGCACGAACTGTCGGCAGAAGTCGTCGAAGCTCTTCAGGTTGGTGAACGACATGGCGCTTGGCAACAACCGCTCCAGCACGTCTTTGTTGAAATTCAGATGGCTCGGGTTCGCCATGTCGCGCAGGTATTCGCGCGAGGTGGTGAAGAGGCGCCCGCCCTTCGAGTCGATCAGGCTCTTGAAGTCGGCGAGTGTGCGCGTCCGTTGTTTTCCATCCTCCGGAGAAACAGATAGGAAATCCTCGCGCTCCAGCGAAGCGGGACAATAGAACGGCGTGGTGAAGCCGTCATTTTCGGAGGTGTTGCGGAATTCAAATCGCAGTCCCCACGTCTCCTTGCGCTTTCCATCGGGCCACGTGAACTCCGCTGCGATGTAAGTGGTAACTCCCTTGTCATGGAAATACTGCGGCTGGCCGTTTTCCTCGCGCTTCGTATCCAGCAAACAGTAGCCCTTGATGGTCCGGTCGCTTTTCGAGCCCGTGGCACTGCGGTTGAAGTGGTGCCGCGCGCGCTCCGGCCCAACGAGCACGAGCATGAGCAAGTCCATCAGAATGGATTTTCCCGAACCGGTGACTCCCGCCAGCACGAGATTTCCCACCACCGGCAGCGAGTCGCGATAGCCATACCAGTTCAGCGCGTGGATCTTTGTCAGTCGGATGGCTCGGCTCATGATTCTTCCTCCTCGAGGATGACCGGCTCTTCCGTGAGTCGGTCGATTTTTTGAAAGATTGCGGCCGTCTCCGTCCACGCCGCCAGATCGCGGAACGGAACGACACGGCGGATGGCGGGCAGGACTTCGATGCCGGATTCCTCGAACGGTTCGGCCGGTTCAAAACGGATGAGATGAAACCTTGCCGCCTGTCTGAGGATTTCCTTCATGCGTGTCCGCGTCAGCAATCCCACGGCGTCCGGCAGAAGCTGGTCCTTGATCAGCCCATTCAACTCGGAAACAGATAGAAATGCCTGTGTTTGTCCCTCGTCGCGCCAGCGGACATCTCCCGCATACCACAATGCGAGCCAGACAAGCGTCGCATCCTGACGCAAACGGATCTGCAAGGCGGAGGTTCGGGGAATGGCCTGCACCATGCGTTCCTCGTGCATCAGCGCGACTTCCAGTCCGACAAGTGCGGCGGCCTCCTTCACCCAATCGAAATACTGGCGGCACCAATGATAGAGTGCCGAGCGACCCGCATCGAGTCCAAGGATTGAACCATGTGCAAGAAGCTCCTGAACGGCTTCGCCAAGACGCGAACGGTCTTCATCAGATAGACGAAGCAATACCGCCGTGTCTTCGGGGATTTCTGAAATTGGCAGATCGTCACTCATTTTTTGATCACGGAAAAACGTTCCACCCTGCAACCTTCCAATGTGTCCAACGCCGGCACATGCTCCTCATCCTCGGTGCGGTCCATCACGATGCGATAACGTGCTTCTGCGGATTCCGAATGGAGCAGGAGTGAAATGAGATCGGTGAAACCGGAATCGCCTTGGATCGGCAGGTCCGCACTCAGGATGCGGGTTCCTTTTCCACCTTCGAGAGAAGCGACAAAGGTGTTGGCGCGCAACACCGATAGTGAATCGCGCAGGGATCTGCCCATGTTTTCAAGTCCCGCTTCGCGGTCCTCATCCTCCGCGGAATCCTCGAACGCCTCCTGCTCCGCCGAAGCACGGCGCTGCGGCGGCGAGTAGAGAGAATCCAAACCGGCAGGCAGTTTCACCTCCGGCAGACGAGGCGGCGGGAGGTCCGGCAGATCAGCAGCGTGATGGGACAGGCGCTTTCCGGCTAACAGCGAATTGGCACGTTCGAAGAATCCCTTGATCTCGCTCCGACGCTCGCCGGTGACATCCTGGAGATAGCGGAATCTTGCGAGTGAGCGCCGAGTGAAATCCGCCGTGCCGCGATCGATTTCATCGGCCATCGGCAGGACTCGCTCCAACATGGATGACAGATCATCGAGTTTGTTCCTGACAATGGCACGAGCGGTTTCCCCGTCCATGTTCGGATTTCGCCTCAGCACTTCCGTTTGCATTTCCGACATCGCTCCGCCGTCACCCAGCAAGCGGTCATCAATGCGTCTGACGGCTTCAGGAAGGCGCAGTGGCAGACGCGCGCGGACCAGCTCGGAGTAACAGGCGTGCGAAACCTGTTCCGAATAGTCATCGAAAACAACAGATAGATTCCCTTTCAACGTATCTTCCTCCAACTGGCGGCGGGTGAAACGCTGCACGGATTTCTGCATCGATCGCAGTTCGTTCAAACCCTCGCGGACATTGGAAAGGCAGTTTTCCACCGTCTGCCACGGGCGTTCGGAAATCTCCACCTCGTTGGCCAGCAGCGCGCAGACGGCCATCAGCTTGTCCGTGAAAACCGCAGCATCGGGCCACGCGATTTTCCGCAGCGCGGCGATCAATGTCGCTCCATGCGCATCGAATTGAAGCGTCCGCCGCCAGTCGCGGCGCGGAGGTTCTTCCAGCCAGCGGCTTTTCAGCAGATGGTCCAGCAAGAGACGTGCCTTCTCCCTTTGCGGACGCTCTGTCAGATTTGGCGCGTCCTCTTCCTCTTCGATTTCCAGTCCCGGATGCCGTTCAAGCGTATCCGAGATGATCGCGAGAACCTCCTCACGCGCCATCCCATCCGGCCGCTCGGAAGCCTCATTTTCTAGTGAGTCCAGCACATCCACGTAAAATGGCGCGTTCCTGCCGGAAAGCACCCGGAAGAAGCCGCTGCCCCGTGTTTCACGGAACAGCGCTGTGGATAGATGCTCTGCTCTCATGCTTCGATTGCGCTGAGATTAGCGGATCACTCTGTCGCTTCGTCCGTGCCGGAATCGGTTTCGCCGTCTTCGATTTCACCTGTCGGCTCGTCGCTGGTTGAATCCTCGCCATCCGGAATCACACGGGAGATGTCCTGGAGTTTCTCGTTTCCTTTGAGGGTGAGAAGCTTCACGCCTTGGGCGTTGCGTCCTGTTTCACGAACCTCAGCGGCGCGGATGCGGATGCTCTGGCCGCTGGACGTCATGAGCATGAGTTCGTCTTCCTCGGTGACGGTGACGGCGCCGACGACCGGGCCGGTCTTATCGGTGACCTTCATGGTGATGATGCCTTTGCCACCGCGAGATTGCTTGCGGTAGTCCTCGAAAGTGGTGCGCTTGCCGATGCCATTTTCCGAAGCAACTAACAACGTCGAGCCTTGGGTGACGAGGGCAAGGCCGATGACGAAATCGGTTTCGCTCGGGCGGATGCCCATGACACCGGCGGTGCCACGGCCGAGTGCGCGCGTGTCATCCTCATGGAAACGAAGGCTCATGCCTTCGTGGGTGACGAGGATGATTTCATCCGAGCCTGATGTCAGGCGCACGCCGATGAGTTCGTTATTTTCCTCGAGGTTAATGGCGATGATGCCGTCCTTGCGGTAGTTGCGGAAATCGTTGACGGCGGTTTTCTTCACCTTGCCGCTGCGGGTGGCGAAGAAGACGAAGCCTGCTTCCTCGCGGAAGGTGATGTCGTTGCCATTCTCGTCCACCGTGCGTTCGAGGCGGAGGAGCGCGGCGATTTTTTCCTCAGGCTTGAGGTTGAGCACGTTTTGGATGCTGCGGCCCATCGCGGTCCGCGAGCCTTCCGGGAGTTCGTATACCCGCTCGACATACATGCGACCGGTGTTGGTGAAGAACAACAGATAGTCGTGGGCCTGGACGCTGAAGAGGTGCTCGATGAAATCGTTGGCCTCGTCTTTCTTCGTGGCGCGGGTTTCCATGCCTTTGAGCCCTTTGCCGCCGCGGCCTTGAACGCGGTATTCGCTGGAGAGGGTGCGCTTGATGTAGCCGCGGTGCGAAAGCGTGACGATCATCGCGTCGTTGGCGATGAGGTCTTCCATGGCGACTTCGCCCGCCTCGGCGACGATCGTGCATTGGCGCGGAGTGGCGTGCTTGTCTTTGATCAGGTGGAGCTCGCCCTTGATGATGACCAGGACGCGTTCCTCGCGGGCGAGGATGTCCATGAGGTCGGTAATATCGGCGAGCACGGCGTCGTATTCGCCCTTCACCTTGTCCTGTTCGAGACCGGTGAGTTGATAGAGTCTGAGCTCGAGGATGGCGTTCACCTGGCGTTCGCTGAACGTGTAGGTGTCGCCGGAAATCGACGGCTGCGAGCGGATCAGGATGCCGAGCCCTTCGGCGGTGGCGATCGGGAAATTGTAGGCGGCGAGGCGCTCGCGGGCTTCGTCGCGGTTTTTCGAATTCCGGATGATCTTGATGAAGTCATCGAGGTGCCCGAGGGCGAGCAGGAAGGCTTCGAGCAGTTCGGCGCGTTCCTCGGCCTTTCCTAACAAATAACGGGTGCGGCGGATGATGACTTCCCGGCGGTGCTCGATGTAGGCATCGATGGCCTCCTTGAGCGAGAGTTGTTTCGGGCGGTTCTTGTGAATCGCCAGCATGTTCACGCTGAAGGAGGTCTCCATCGAGGTGAGCTTGAAAAGCTGCGCCATGACCACCTGCGGGCGGGCGTCGCGTTTCAACTCGATCTCGATGCAGGTGTCCTCGGCGGATAGATCCCGCATGCCGGAGATGCCGGTGAGGGTCTTTTCGTTGACGAGCTCGGCAATGCGTTCCTGGAGCGTCGCCCGGTTCACGCCATACGGGACTCCACGGATGATGATGAACGAGCGGCCGGCGGCGTTTTCCTCGATCTCCATCTTGCCGCGAAGGCGCATCGAGCCGCGGCCGGTGCGGAAGTATTCCTCGATGCCGCGGATGCCGCGGATTTCGCATGCGACGGGGAAGTCAGGTCCCTTGATGTGCTGCATCAGCTCGGGCAGCGTGATTTCCGGATTGTCGATTTGGGCGCAGATGCCGTCGATCACCTCGCCGAGGTTGTGCGGGGCGAGGTTGGTGGCCATGCCGACGGCGATGCCGGTGCCGCCGTTGACGAGGAAGTTAGGAAATGCCGAGGGAAGAACGGATGGTTCCGTTTGCGAGCCGTCGTAGTTCGGTTGGAAATCGACGGTGTCCTTATCGAGGTCCTCCATCATCGCCATGCCCAGATGGTGCAGACGGGCTTCGGTATAACGCATGGACGCCGCGGAGTCGCCTTCCACGGAACCGAAGTTACCCTGGCCGTCCACTAGCATATCACGCATCGACCATGGTTGGCCCATGTTGACGAGGGTCGAGTAAATCGACTGGTCGCCGTGGGGGTGGAAGTTACCCATCGTTTCACCGACGATCTTGGCGCACTTGACGTGGGCTTTTCCCGGGCCGACGCCTAACTGGCGCATGGCGTAGAGGACGCGGCGTTGGGAAGGCTTGAGGCCGTCGCGCACGTCGGGCAGTGCGCGCGAGATGATGACGGACATCGAGTATTCCAGGAACGAATTGGAAAGTTCCTCGGCGACGTTGATCAGTTTGATATTTTCTTCAGACATCGAATCGGTAAAAAGGGTCGGAAATCAGTGGAGGATCAGACGTCGAGATTGCGAACGTTGAGGGCGTTGTCTTCGATGAAGCGCTTGCGGGGTTCGACGATGTCTCCCATGAGCACGTCGAACATCTTGTCGGCCTCCACCGCGTTGTCCTCATCGAGGCGGACGCGGAGGAACTGGCGGACGGTGGGGTCCATGGTCGTTTCGAAAAGCTGCTTGGCGTTCATTTCGCCAAGGCCCTTGAAGCGCTTGATCTGCACGCCGCGGCTGGCGATTTCCAGAACCTTCGCGAGGATTTCCGGGACGGCGAAAACAGGAGTGATCTTTTGTTTTTCTCCATCGCCTTCAACGACTTCGAAGAGAGGGGCGTCGTCGTTGAAGAAAATCGAAGTGTCGATTCCACATTCTGTCAGACGCGCGAAGATCTTGGTGATGGCGTGGGACTCGTGGAGCTCGTGGAGGTTCGCACGGCGCGACGGGCCGGTGTGGGCGGCGAACTCTTCCTCAGTTAGGATTTCATCAAACAATCGCAGGTCGCGGTTCTCGGCGGCATAGGAGCGGAGGGACACCTCGGTGGGGAAATAGAGCACGCTCTCGTCATTGCCGATGCGGATGCGGACCATGTATTCCGGCAGGGCAACGTCCTGGCGGGAGGCGAGGTAGTTTCTGAAATTGCCGCCGTTGCCTTCGATGGAATTGCTGAAGCGCGAGAGGGATGATAGATTATCGAGGATAACCTTGAGCTCCTCCGCAGTGAAGCTGCGTGAATGGTCGGTGGTGCGGAGGAGGACTTCGCCGGCACCGAGTTCGATGAGGATCTTGTTGAGCTGGTCGTTGTCCTGGACGTATTCGGAGCGCTTCTTGCGGGTGACCAGATAGAGCGGCGGTTGGGCGATGTAGAGGAAGCCGCGCTTGACCAGCAAGGGCATGTGGCGGCAGAAAAACGTCAGGAGCAGCGTGCGGATGTGGGAGCCGTCGACGTCGGCATCGGTCATGATGACGATCTTGTGATAGCGGACCTTGTCGATATTGAACGAGCCTTCCTGCTCGCCATCGCCGATGCCCGCGCCGATGGCGGTGATGAGGTTCTGGATTTCCCGGTTCTGCATCGCGCGGTGGAGGCGGGCCTTCTCGACGTTGAGGATCTTGCCCCGCAGAGGGAGGATTGCCTGGGTCCGCCGGTCGCGGCCTTGTTTGGCGGAACCTCCGGCGGAGTCACCTTCGACAATGTAGAGCTCGGACTTCGCGGGATCGCGCTCGGAGCAGTCGGCGAGTTTTCCGGGGAGCCCGCCACCGGATAGAGCGGACTTGCGGACGGTCTCGCGGGCTTTTCTGGCGGCCTCGCGGGCGCGGGCAGCGTTGACAGATTTTTCAATGACGCGCTTGGCGAGGCCGGGGTTTTCATCGAAGAACTGCATCAGGCCTTCGTAAACGATGGAGGAAATGACGCCTTCGATCTCGGTGTTGACGAGCTTGTCCTTGGTCTGCGAGCTGAACCGCGGGTTCGGCATTTTCACCGAAATGATCGCGATCAGGCCTTCGCGGACGTCATCTCCTGTTAGAGCTGGATCCTTGTCCTTGAGGATTTTGTTGACCTTGGCATACTGGTTGATGCCGCGGGTGAGCGCGGTGCGGAAGCCGGTGAGGTGGGTGCCGCCATCGCCGTTAGGGATGGAGTTGGCGAAGCAGAGGATCTGGTCGTTGTAGGAGTCGTTGTATTGGAACACGACATCGGCGAACACGTCGTCGGTGGTTTTCTTGCCATCGTAATCCAAGTCGATCGCGCGTTTGCCGTGAAGGATGATCGGCTCGTCATGGATGAGCGTTTTATTCTCACCGAGTTGGGCAACGAACTCCTCGATGCCTTTTGCGTAGAAGAAGGTGGCTTTTTTCAACGATTCCGGACGCTCGTCCTCGAGATCGATGGTTAGACCCGGGTTGAGGAATGCGAGTTCGCGAAGACGGGTGGAGAGGCGGTCGAACTTGAACTCGATGGTATCGACGAAGATGGTAGCATCCGGGAAGAAAGTGATCATCGTGCCGGTCCTGCCTGGGTCGACCTCGCCGATGACGTGGAGCGGTTTTGTCGTCTTTCCGCGTTCGAAGCAAATGAGGTGAACTTTGCCGTTCCGCATGATTTCCGCCTTGAACCAGTCGGAAAGGGCGTTGACGCACTTCGCGCCGACGCCGTGGAGACCACCGGAATACTTGTAGGCACCTTGTCCGAATTTCCCGCCGGCGTGGAGGTTCGTTAGGACGAGCTCGACGGCGGGCATTCCGAACTTCTGGTGCATGTCCACCGGAATACCGCGGCCGTTGTCGGCGACGGAAACCGAACCATCGACGTGGATGGCGACCTTGATCCGGCTGCAATAACCCGCGAGGTGCTCGTCGATGGAGTTATCCAGAACCTCGAACACACAGTGGTGGAGGCCACGCTCGTCCGGGTCGCCGATATACATGCCTGGGCGCTTGCGAACCGCGTCGAGGCCTTCCAGCTTGTCGATTTGGGCGGCATCGTAAACCTGAGCAGCGGCAACCTGCGTTTCAGCTTTCTGTGGATCGATCGGAGTCTCGGACATAGTGCGGCCAGAGGGTCTGAAATCCGACACCGGGAGACAAGGAACTTCGTCAGGAAAACGATCTTTTTTTTGACGCTTTTGGAGTGGGCCATCGGTGGAGACGCTCTGGAGCTGGAAGCGGGAGGTCCAGGCGAGGGCAACGGCTTTGGCGCTGGGGTAGGTGGTGCCGGAGCGCAGGCCGTCTGCATCGTATTGATAGCTGACGGGGCGGGCGGGGCGGCCGGCGAGGGTTTGGGTTTCCGTGGTCAAGTCGTGGCGGGCGTTGTAGGTAAAGTCGCTTTTCGAAACGCCGTTGTCGATGGATTTCAGAAGGCCGCAGGCGAAGTAGGTTTTGGCGGTGTCGGGGGCGGTGGTGAGGCCTGAATTTTAAACTATGTGAATGCGCGAGGCCTGACCCCATTTATTTTCACTCTGACCCCATTCAATGTCTGTTATTTGGGACTGACCCCGAAGCCAGGCGAAGTAGGTTTTGGCGGTGTCGGGGGCGGTGGTGTTCTTCACAGCGCAAAAATCAGCGTCAATGTCTGTTATTTGGGGCTGACCCCGAAGCTCGTGACAGCACGCAGCGGGATGTTTGGCGGTGCGGAGCGACGATCTTCAGGGAGGGAGTTTTGGCAGTGGACCGAAGGCAACCTAACATGTTAATCCGTGTACTCTGACCCCATTCACCACAGGCAGGAACGGCGGGAAGAGCGTGACGAGTGGATCAAGAACATGGAAGCTGACCCACTGCCACAGGCGGAGTGCGAAATTCCGGCTCAACACGAACGCCGGGGCTGGCAGCATTGGGTCGCGCCCCTTGCTCAGTTTGCTGATGAAACGCTCCCGGTCGGGCGCAACCAACCATGCCCTTGCGGAAGCGGCCGCAAGTTCAAGAAGTGCTGCGGCCCGTGAGCCTCCTCCCGGCTTCCCACGCATTCTCGATAGAAGACTTGGCCCTGACCGGATCCAAAAATCTAGCAGTCTCGAATTTATAAATTCTAGGACTGACCCCATTCATGACCCCATTCATTCAACAGGCAATCTTGGTCTAAAGCGCATAAAGGCACGCGCCACATTGAACGTTGATCAATCCATCTTGTTAATCCGCGAGAACTGACCCCATTCAGTTAATCCACAAGAATTGACCCCATTATACTAAATTCGGAAGATGTCTGTTATTAGGGACTAACCCCGGAGCTTCTCGCACAGTTGAATGATAAATCTTCAATTTATTTCCGTCTGTATACCACTATAACCATATCAAAATAATCTAATTCCGCTTGCCGCCCTTTCAGAACGATAGACCGGTCACGGATATCTAATTTTCCCGCATTTGCGATAACGCCATGTTTGAGAATTGATTCAACAGCGTGCGCTTCATCACTCCAATCTAAACTCAGCTGCTTCGATAATTCTTCCGAAAATCTGTATTTCCGGTTGGAGTCCTCGCCACCCTTAGCTGCAACAAAAGTGACGCTTCTCTTCAGAAGATCGAAATGAACGTCATGTCTGTAAGCAATTCCTATCAGGTCGAATATCCTTCGTATCTTCTCCTTCTTAAAAACCATCCTATGTTTGGGCGTTGTCTGGAACTTTTGTGTGTCTTCGAAGAAAAATTTTAGTTCCTGTAGCTCGGGCAATTCGGCACGAGTTGCTTCGACCAGCTCGTGAACTGAATCAGCGATGCCATTTGCATCTATTGATACAGAAACTCTTGTTTCAAGAATCGATGCTAAGGAGACCTCCTGCGCGGTTAAAGGTTTGGAAGCTATGAACATTAAAAGTATTGGGATGAGAAATTTATTCATGTTATTTTATTGCCGAAGGCCTGCGTATGGTTCTTTTGAGCCGTTGTTAAGATAGGGAATACCCTGTTCGCCACGGAGCCCATTGTTCTCAGGAGGGTATGGATAATATTTACCATCGTTTCCCTTCTTTGAGGTCTCTGGTTTAGGAATTCCTGTTCCTTTCTCAGCATTTTTGTCTAAGCGTCTAGTTCCATCGGGTCTTCCCAAGTAGTTTGATCCTCCCAGCGGAGTCGAGGTATAATCATCATATGAGAAATCGGAGTTTGTTGGATGAGAGTGAAAGATTCCCACTTCCTTCGCACCACTTGGACATGGAGACACTATAGTTGGATCACACCCCCCCTTTCTCCCTTGCTTCGCTTCTGTTCGGAAAGTTGCGCGATCTTTGCAGCAAATTGATCCACAGAACTCAATGCCGTCAGTTTTGGCAGTTTTTTCTGAAGCTTCTTTAGCTCCTTCCTCTCCTAATTTGTCAGTATCGCGAGACGTCCTGCCAAGGACGTCAATATTGTTTACTAGGTTGTTTTCATTGCTATATAGATTAATACCGCCGTTTTCCCAAATCGGATCCCTTGATGGCCATCTTCCAGTCACCGGATCGTAATATCGATAGCCGTAGTAATAGAGCGGGGCGCTGGTCACTTCTGCATCAAGCGGCTTGGTGCTGAAGCGGTATTTGTTGGCGTTGGCGTAGCTGCCGGTGGCGACAAGGGTGTTGCCGAAGGCGTCGTAGCGGTAGGTGGCGGCGGTGCCTCCGACTAGGTCGGTGATGTTGGTGACGTTGCCGTTTCCATCGTAGTGGAAGTGATAGGCGGTGGTGGTGCTGGCGTTGATTTCCTCGGTGAGGAGGAGGCCTCCGACTCCGCCGGCGGCTTGGAGGGTAGTTAATCCTCCGAGGTCCTGGCCCCAGGTGAGGGCGCGGGAGAGCACGGTATTTACGGGATTAAG